>Ga0194118_10001430_pt1 | contig 34296 bp, 31 predicted proteins | sample TA2MahsurfametaG_2_FD_148662 | JGI IMG/M metagenome (GOLD analysis project Ga0194118, IMG submission 148662) | Freshwater microbial communities from Lake Tanganyika, Tanzania - TA2015013 Mahale N5 surface | ecosystem: Environmental > Aquatic > Freshwater > Lake | place: Tanzania: Lake...
CATCGGATGGGTGCCTCAGAACAATCAGTCCACACAAGGAGGAGACGATGAACCTGAAGCTCAAGACTGGCGTGACCGCGCTTGCACTTGCCGCGGCCGCGCTGGCGGCGAGGCCCGTTGCGGCGCAGGCCCCCCGCCCAATCAAGATCGGCTTTGTTACCGAGCTCACCGGCCCCTGGACGTTTTTTGGCACCAGTTGCGTCGCCGGGCTCAAGTTTGCAACCGATGAAATCAATAAAGCGGGCGGCGTGCTGGGGCGACCGCTCGAATTCATCGTCACAGACAATCAGACCAAGTCTGATCAGGCACTTGCCGCATCGCGCAACCTGGATATCAATGACAAGGTGCTGGCGCTGAGTGGCCCCACCAGCTCAGATGTGGCGCTGGCGATGTATGGCTACGCCGAGCAGCAGAAGCTGCCCTTTCTGGTGCCGGTGGCCGCATTTCCACAGCTGACCAAGCCGGGCACGCGCTACACATTCCGAATTGAGCCCGACGCTGCCGGCTGGGGCTACGCCATGGCGAAGTACATTGAGCAGATCAAGCCTGGCGCGAAGGTGGCGCTGATGCATTCCGATGCCGCGCTGATGCGGGCAATCATGGCGGGCTTCCGGTATCAGGCGCCGCGCTCCAAACTTAATATCGTGGCCGACATCATGTTCCCTCAGGGATCAAGCGACGCCACCGTACAGGCCGCCCAAGTGCGGGCAGCAGCCCCTGACTATGTGATCGTCAGCGGAGCCGGCGCCTTCGATAACGTGCTCACCAATCAGCTGCTTGATCTGGGCATCAAGCCGCAGCAGATCATCCACCCGTATGGCATTACCACCCAGGTGTTTGGCTGGGGACAGCGCAGCGTAGGCTCCATCTACGGCACGTTCTTTGACGTCGGCCTTGATTCCGTGACCAAAGAAGGCAAAGACTTCATTGCGCGCTTCGATGCAGCGCACGGTCGCCCGCCGTCCTACGTTGAAAACTACTGCTACGTCACGCCTTACATCTTCAAGGAGGCGATCGAGGCCGCAGGAACGGGCGATGACCGCGAAAAGCTGCGCAATGCGCTCTCGGCGCTCAACACCAAGGAAAAGACGACCGGTGTGCCCATCGTGTTCGACAAAAACGGGGCGCGCAAGGAGTACATGTATTTCCAGGAAATCGTCTCGGTCAACGGCAAGCGCTCGTATCAGTCGAAGCAGCGCTTCTATATTGAGTGGGACCCGGAAGTCATCCCGGTCTACGACCTGGTGAAGTAAGTCGTCGGACACACCCGCCGGTGCAGGAATCGCAACCGGCGGGCCTTGTCTTGCTCCCTGCGTAGTTGCTCCCTGCTTACTCACCCACCATGACCGACGCTCAGATTCTTATCCTCATGTCGACGTTGTCGACGGGGCTTATTCTTGGCGCGATCTTCGCGCTCGTGGCGGCTGGCGTGACGATCGTTTACGGCTGTGTGTGGTTGCCCAATGCCAGCAACGGGCAGTTCTTTCTGCTGGCATCCCTTGCCGCCTGGACCTTCACAGCCTCGTTCGGCTGGACCAGTGCCGCGGCCGCCGTGGGCGTATTGGTTCTGGGCACGGCATTGGCGTACCTGCTTGAGTGGACGCTGATCCGGCGACTGTATGACACGCCCAACCGCAACGTGGCCTATTTCGTCGTCACGCTTGGCCTCACGCAGATCATGACCGGCATTTTTTCGCTGACCTATGCCAAGTGGAGCGATCAGTTCACGCTGCCGCCGATCGTTGAAGGTATCACGATGTTTGGGCCATTTCCGATGCCCAACAATCGGTTGTTTGTCATGGGTGTCAGCCTGTTGGTGCTGGTGCTGCTCTTTGTCCTGCTCCGCTATCACCCCTATGGGCGGGCGCTTCGGGCGGTGTTTCAGAACCGTGAGGCGGCAGCGCTTCGCGGTGTCAACGTGCGCGCCATTTACCGACTGTCCTTCGTCCTGGGGTCGGTGATCATTTTTCTGGGTGGAATTCTGTTCGCACTCGCTTACAGCTATGACCTCACGGTTGCCTGGACCATGTCAATCACTGCCTTTGCAATCATGATCATCGGCGGCCCCGGATCGGTGGTCGGCGCGCTGGTCATCGGCATGACCTTCGGCTTCACCCAGGCGATTGTCAGCATCTTTGCCAGCCCGACCGCCGCCACGTTTTCATACCTGGGCGCGATGCTGCTGATCCTGCTGTTTCGGCCTAGCGGACTATTCAAGCGATGAAGCCTGTCTCTGATCGCGCGCTCTGGATCTTTGCCGCGGCTGCGCTCGCCCTGCCCCTTATTGCCGATGGCAACAAGTTTCTGGCCTTTGTGCTGGGCATGACCTATATCAGCCTGCTGTGGGCCACCGGCATGAATCTGATGTACGGCTATGTGGGCCTGATGCCGCTGATGTTCGCAGGCGTGGCGGGCATTGCAGGCTACGCGGTAGTGCACCTCACCCGCGAGCTGGGTTGGTCGTTCTGGGTTGCCATGCCGGTTGCCACCCTCATGGCGGCGATTGCCGGCGTCGCGCTGGGCCTGCCGTCGCTGCGGCTGAAGGGCTTTTATTTCACGTTGTGTTCGCTCGTCATTCAAACGGTTCTCACGCTGGCTTTCATCTTCTTCCCAACCTATACCAACGGCGATACCGGCATCAACCAGATTGCGCCGCCCGACTGGTTCGGAGGACGGCTGTCGGGTTTGGGGCTGGAACTGATGATCGCCCTGTTCACGGTGGCGGGCATCCTGATCTGCGCCTGGATTGCGCGCTCGCCACTCGGTCAGCGTTTCGTCGCTATTCGCGAAGACGACATCCTGGCTGAAGCCATCGGCATTCGGGTCGTCCGCTGCAAGATCATCGCGTTTTTCATCGTGTCACTCTACGCAGGCGTTGGTGGCTGTTTCTACTCGGTCTACATCGGATTTGTCTCGCCACGCGCATTTGATGTGCTCGTTTCCATGAACATCTGGCTGTTTGTGGCCTTTGGTGGGCGCGGCACCATCGCGGGTCCCATCATTGGCACTGCGATCCTCGCGCCCATACCGTTTCTGCTTCAGGATCTGCAGGCGTTCAAAGACATCCTGTCCGGCGTATTGATCATCGTCGTGACGCTGCTGATGCCGGGTGGCATTTATGGTGCGTGGCTCGCCAGGCGTCGCCGCGTGCAGCAGGCGGGCGTTGACAGTGCGCGCGTGCAGGAGAGCCGCGTATGAGCAGCGAGCGTCTCCTTAATGTCAGCGGACTGTCGAAGCGCTTTGGCGGTGTGGTGGCCCTTAAGAATGTCGATGGGGTTTCGGTGGCGGGCGAAACGCTCGGAATGATCGGCCCCAACGGGTCGGGCAAGACGACATTCGTCAACATGGTAAGCGGGCATATCCGACCCGATGCCGGTACGCTGCAGTTCGCAGGCATTGATATCGCTGGTAAAACGCCTCACGAACTCGCCGAAATCGGACTGTGCCGCACCTATCAGGCGGTCCGGGTTTTTTCAGCGCTGCCAGTACAGCAGAACATCGACAACGCGCGTCTGCTGCTCGCCCATCGGGGTCTGAACAGCGCGGAGTTGAAAGAGCTTACCGAGTGGCTGCGGCTGGACACCCGGCTTGAAGCGGCCGCAGGCAGTCTTACGCTGTTCGAACAGCGCAGGCTCGAGTTGTTGATGCGACTGGTGCTCAAGCCTAAGCTGATCATGCTCGATGAGCCGGTAGGCGGGCTCGCGGTCACCGAAGTCATCGAAATGATTCAGCTTCTTAAGGAACTGCGCGCGCGCTGCTCGATTTTTGTAATTGAGCACACCATGCGCGTCATACGGGAACTGGCCGATCGCGTCATGGTGTTGATTGCCGGCGAGAAAGTGGCTGATGGGCCGCCCGCCGACATTCTGCGCAACAAGCGCGTCATCGACGAGTACCTGGGAGCGCGCCATGCTTGAAGTGCGCGATCTGGAAATTCGTTATGGCCCGTTTCTCGCGGTAGACAAGGTCAGCCTGGAAGTTCGCCAGGGTGAGATTGTGGGCGTGATCGGCCCGAACGGCGCCGGAAAGAGCTCGGTCGTTCGTGCCATCACAGGCCTGGTGCGCCCTACCAGCGGATCGGTCAGCTTTCTGGGCCAGTCCACGCTTGAGGTCCCCGTTCATGACCTGATACGCCAGGGGCTGTCGCTGGTCCCTGAAGGCCGTGGCCTGTTCCCCATGATGTCAGTCGAAGAGAACCTGTTGATGGGGGGCTATTCACTCACCGACCGCACGCGGCGCGATGAGTTGATGGCGTCCTGCTATGAGCTGTTCCCAATTCTGAAAGAGCGGCGCGACCAGCTGGCTGGCACGCTTTCAGGCGGCCAACAGCAGATGGTGGCTGTATCGGTTGGATTGATGGGCGACCCGACGCTGTGTATTTTTGACGAGCCGTCTCTGGGGCTTGCACCCATCGTGATTCAGCAGATCGGCGAAACGCTGCAGAAGATGCGCGCGCTTAAGCTGACGGTGCTGCTGATTGAGCAAAACGCGATGCTGGCCAGCAGCGTCGCCGACCGGATCTACATCATGTCTGCCGGCCGAATCCAGTTTCACGATACGCCCGATCGGCTCATGCAGAACCCCGAAGTTATCGAGAAGTTCCTGAGCGCGTAGCGGGTTGCGAAGGCGCTGACTCAGTCGGGTCTTCAACAACCCAGTCTGGCGAGGGCGGCAGCCAGCCTCCCGTGGGGGCGGTAAAACGCTCGCCCGTTCGGCGATTCACCCAGCGCACCAGTGCCTGCGACACAAAGCTGCCCGCAGGGGGCGGCCTGAAGCCGAAATTGCGATCAGGTGTCGTACCCATAGCTGGCGTGGAGGCGGGTTCGGTCATAGCCGGCAGCGTCTGCGATGCAGGGTGTTCGGCTCCTTTGAGAAGCTCCGATGACGATGCACTGGTGCCGGCCGCTTCCGCCTTTTGCAGGGCGACGAGCGCAACGACCATGACCGACGCTGCGAACCATATTGGACGAAAGGCCGCTAGCGCGGTTGAGCGCCAGGACCGCGGCCCGCCCCGAGGAGGCCTGATGCGCGGTTGAGGAGTGGTTGTCATCCGAAAATGCTGCCATATCGGCGAACGTGATGCGCGTTGTTGGCTATTATCCCCGCCGTCCACTTCAGGAGTCTGTTGATGAATGTCAGTGATGCTGTCGCCAAGCGTTATTCGGTTCGTGCGTTTCTCGATCGTCCGGTGGACGGCATGCTGGTTAGGGAACTGCTGGAACTCGCTGCTCAGTCGCCATCGGGCGGCAATCTGCAGCCCTGGATCGTGCAGGTGATCGCCGGAGAGCGCCAGGCCGGATTGAAGCGCCTGATGGCAGCCACGATCGACGCGGGCATACGCGAAAAGGGTGAATATCACGTGTATCCACCCAATCTGTGGGAGCCGCTTAATTCGCGTCGAGCGACCGCAGCGTCGCAGCGATTTCAGGCGACCGCCATTCCCGATGACGCGGACGGCGCGGTTGAGATGCAGCGCGAAAACTTCAGGTTTTTTGGCGCTCCGGTTGGACTGTTCTTCAGCATTGACCGGCGTTGCGGTCCGCCCCAGTGGGCCGATGTTGGGATGATGATGCAAACCTTCATGCTCCTGGCAGTTGAACGGGGACTGGCCACCTGCCCTCAGATGATCTGGGCGCGCTGGCCTAAAACGGTCTCCACGTATCTGGAGATTCCCGAGACGCACATGCTGTACTCGGGGATGTCGCTGGGCTACCCGGACGAGTCGTCGAAGTGGAACTCGTTCAGGACGGCGCGGGCGTCGGTGACGGAGTTTGCGAGTTTCGATGGGGCTTAAGGGCGGTCGATGTTTGCGCGCGCCGGGCCGGGGTAGACGCTGGCCGTTCGCTTAAACGGACTGCGCCTCCGCCTGCGGCGGCGACAGCCGTCTGAGCGCTGGCGCGCACCCGCCCCGCGCCCGGGCGTGAAACGACACACCCGCGGCGTCTAACCGAAGCGCTCAGGCGTGTGCGGCAATACAACCTATCTCGCTGCCGTCTGCGGCCAGGTCTTCGCGCAGTGTGCAAGCCATGTCGCCCAATCGCGCCCCGGATGCACAGTCCCACACTGCGAACACGTGCGCGCCTCGGGCGACGAGTCGTAAAACCGCGCATAGGTTTTCGGTAAATCTTCCACGATGCTTTGCAGTTGCACTTCGAGCCGGGTCACCAGATGGCCGCAGTTGGCGCAAAACCACTCGAATGCATCAATGGCTCCGGCGGGGCGGCTACGCTCGATCACCGTACACAGACTGCCAGGCTCGGGGCGCTGGGGCGAGTGCCGAACATGTGCAGGCAGCAGAAACATATCGCCCTCACGTAGCGGTATGCGCTCGATCTTGCCGCGGTCTTCAATCAGCACCGATGCGTTGCCGCGGAACTGATGAAAGTACTCTTCGAACGGATCGTCGTGGAAATCCGTCCGCTGGTTGGGCCCACCAACCACCGTGCAGATCAGATCTGAATCCGGCCAGATCTGCTGGTTGCCCACCGGCGGCTTCAACCGATGTGAATGGGCCTGAAGCCAGCCTTCGAAACTGATCGGTGCGCCATAGCGAAGCGTCGAGGCGATCGGGGCGGAACCCCCCGCTGGCTGTGTCATCGTAGAATCTCCTCAGAGGTCAATGAGCCGAATCTTGACCTTAACAATACCCCGAACCCGCTCGCCTGCTTTCTGGCTGTTCCAGCTGCGCGGACCGAGCCCCTGCTAATCACGCTGCAGGTCTGCAACGGCGCGCTGCAGCAAGACGCCTGCAATATGCGCACGATATTCAGCCGGTGCATGAAGGTCATCAGAGGCCACTCGCGGATCAAGCGTCAAGCCTTTCAACGCCGCGCTATCGAACCGTTCCGACAGAAGCGCCTCTGCCTTGGACCACCGATATACACCCGACCCAAGGCCCGTGATCGCGACTCGCACCCACTGTGCAAACCGAACCACCGCAACCCCGACCAATGCGAATCGAGAAGCCGGTTGCTCAAATTTAAGATAACGCCCCGCCACGGCAGGCGGAAACCGCACACTGACGATCAACTCATCACTTGCAAGCGCAGTGCCGAAGAGCCCGGTAAAAAACGCGTCGGCAGTAATCTCCCTATGCGTTGTGATGATCGTTGCCCCGCTCGCCAACACCCCTGCGGGCCAGCAGGCCGCCGGGTCATGGTTGGCAAGCGACCCACCGAGAGTTCCTGCGGCACGAACCTGCTGATCAGCAATTCCACCCGCAAGGGCTGCGAGCATCGGCCAACCCGCGCGCACTCGGGGATTGGTTGCCACGCGCGCGTGCGACACCATGGCGCCAATGATCAGGTGCGAGCGCTCATCGACGCGAAGCTCATGCAATTCGTTGATGTCCTGCAAATCGAATAGATGGCTGGGAGCCGCTAATCCTAGACGTATCGCTGGCAGCAGGCTCTGCCCACCCGCGAGCGGCCGGGCATCAGGATGCTGTGCTAGCCATTCAATTGCGCGCTTGAGTGTTGCTGGCCGCTTAACCTGAAACGACGCTGCGCTAGCCGCTGGTTCCATGGCACCCATCGGCGCCAGCTCGCTGACCGATGGCGAGGCATAACGCTGCGCGGTGTCATTTGGCTGTACCGACATCAACCCGGCCCCTCGCAGGACTGGCAAGACCTCGCAGAGGGCGTTCACGATGCCTTCGTATCCCGTGCAGCGACAGAGATTGCCCGCCAGCGCATGACGCACCGCCTGCGGCTCCGCAGGAACCGCTTCATTGACCATCGCCAGCGCCCGCATGACAAACCCAGGCGTGCAATAGCCGCATTGCAGCGCGTGATGCCGACTGAAGGCCTGCTGGATGAGGTGCAGCGGCATACCCTCAGAGGCGAGCCCCTCTATAGTGAGCACCGCTGCGCCTGCGGCCTGCAGCGTGAGGCGATTACAGCTCTTGATCGCAGTCCCGTCGACCACGACCGTACAGGCGCCGCACTGCGCCGTGTCGCAACCCTGATGCGACCCGGTCAGCTCGCAGCGCTCGCGAAGCGTGTCGATCAATGCCTCGGAGTCTTCGACCCGCAGCTGCCGTGTCTGTCCGTTGATATGAAGCGTGATCAGTTGGCTACTCACGGCCGCCCCCGCCTGAATCGCGACGCAGCGCCTTCATCGCGCGCCAAACCCTGGGCGCGGTAAGCGGAAACTGCAAATCGGCCTCGCCCCACACGGATAACGCGTCACGTGCAGCGTTCATGATGGCGGCGGGCACGCCGATGCAGCCGGCCTCGCCCACCCCCTTAGCGCCCAGCAGATTGAAAGACGTGGGATTCGGGAGACTCTCTGTCACGAGATCGGGGAGATCGGCCGCGCGCGGCACTGCGTAATCCATGAGCGACCCGGTCAGCAGTTGCCCCTCGGTGTCGTACACCACGCGCTCCATCACGGCCTGGCCAAGGCCCTGCGCGAAACCACCCAGCAGTTGCCCGTGCGCAAGCGTCGGGTGAATCACCCTGCCCGCATCGTCTATCCATACGACCCGATCAATGCTGAGGGCCCCGGTTTCCGAGTCGATGCAAACCTGAGCAACAACGCAGCCACTCGCCCAGGCCTCGCGCCCGGTGAAGCGCGCCTGCGCAGTAATGGGATGAGCCTCCCCGGCTGCGCGGCGCGCAAGCGCCACGCGACAGGCTTCGACGATCGCACTGCCACCGATCGCCGTGCTGCGACTGGCCAACGCGCCCACGCCATCAGGACATACAGCTGTATCGCCCAACAGCACATCGATGTCGGATTCGCTGCACCCCAATGTCTCGGCGGCGATGCGCGCAAAGGTCGTGATGTGTCCCTGACCCTGCGCGGGCGAGCCGCTGGCAACCGTCACCCGCCCTCCTGCATGAAGGGTGACACGTGCGCTCTCCCAACCCTGACCGCAGGGCTCCACATACAGGGCGAGGCCGACACCGACACATTCACCCTGCGAGCGGCGACTCAATTGCTCGCGGCGCGCCGCCAGGTAGCCGAAGCGCTCACAGGCGCGTTCGAGCAGCGCAGCGTAATCACCCGAATCGAGCGTTTCTCCCGTGGGAGTCCGGTAGGGGAGCGATTTGGCGTCGATCAGGTTCCTGCGCCGAATCTCAACAGGGTCAATCCGCGTCGCACGCGCGGCGCGTTCAATCAGCACTTCTGCCAGCAGAACCGCCTCAGGCCGGCCGGCACCCCGATAAATATTGACCGCCGAGGCATTGGACAAACTGGCCTCGCCGTCAACCTTGAGCGCGCGAACGCGATAAGGCCCCGGAAGAATCCGCGCGGCATTTCGCAAGGGAACCACCGACGAGAACGGCATCCAGGCCCCCAGCGCGAAGCGAAGCTGCGCAGTGAGTTCATTCAAGCGACCATCAGGCAACACAGACAGCGTCCCATCGATTCTCGAGGCGCGCCCGTGCATGCCCGCGGTGAACTCCTCAGAGCGACTGGCAACCCAGCGCATCGAGCGGCGAAGGCGCCAGGCGGCCCAAGGCACCAGAAGATCCTCGGGAACGACCGACGCTCGAGCACCAAACGCGCCGCCCACATCCGGCGTCATCACGCGTACCTGCTCACTCTTGACATCCAGAACACGCGCAATGTCATCCCGCGCACGCGCGGGCGACTGAGAGGCCAGCCACACTGTGACACGTTCAGCGGCATCATCGATCCGCACCGCAACGGCCCGCGGTTCAAGCGCCATGGCCACCAACCGCGGCGATTCAAGCGAGACCTGAACTTCAAGTTGGGAAGGTTCGGGCTCGCCGGTTGTATCCGCGGCGCACCACCGATGCTGAACGCGGACGACCGCCTCATCCGCCGACGTCTGAAAATCAGCCGTCGCCGGCTCGGGCTCGATATCAACGATCACGCGATCCGCTGCCGCGCGGGCAACGGCGCGTGATTCAGCAATGACCATCGCCAGTGGCTGCCCCGACCACATCACACGGTCACGTGCGAGCAGATCAAACCGCACCGAGCGCTCGAGCGGCAGCAGCGGATTGATCGCGGGAACCGTCTGAGGTCCGAGTTCCTCCGCTGTCAGAATCGCGATAACGCCCGGGAGCGCGGCGGCCTCGCTGGCATCAATGCTCAGCAGCCTTCCATGGGCGTGCTGGCTTCTGACAAACGCCACGTGGGCCGCGTTGGACAGTTTGACGTCCGCGGTGAAACAACCGCGGCCGGTCAACAGCCTGTGATCCTCCCGGCGAAGCGGCTCGAAAGATGGGGGCTGGGGGAGGGTCGATTGGGACATGGGGCAAGGTGCGGTCGCTGCCGGGAGCGAAGAGATTCCGCTCGCAAGCACCCGTTCCATAACGGGCGCGCCGATGTTGCCTGAACCTCGGCCCAGCGACAACCCACCCGACTTTCAGCTCCCCGTTGGCCAGGACGCTGGCGCCGGCAAAAAGGCCTTGACTAGCTCGACCCACATTTTTGCCGCCGGCTCGATGATCTGATCGTTGAAGTCATAGCCCGGGTTGTGAACCATGCAGCCGCCATCGCCCCCGGTAACACCGTTCCCGACAAAGAAATAACAGCCGGGAACCTTCTGCAGCATGAAGGCAAAGTCCTCGCTTGCGGTATAGCGTCGTCCTTCCTCTATCACGCGATCACGCCCAATAACACGAGCCGCCACATCCGCTGCAAAGCGCGTATGAGCAGGATCATTGACCAGCACGTCATATCCGGGGCGCCAGTCAATCTGGGCCTCTACCCCAAGGCTCTGAGCCTGGGACTGTATGAGCGACACAATCCGCCTGCGCAACAGCGCCCTGACCTCGGAATTGAGCGCACGAACACTCAACTCGAGCATGGCGGTATCTGGAATGACATTGCCTGCCCGTCCAGCATTCAGCGCCCCGACCGACACAACCGCCGTATCGAGCGGATCGACGTTTCGGGCAACAATCGATTGCAGCGCAAGCACGATCGCCGACGCCGCGACGATGACATCCGTGGTGGTGTGCGGCATCGCGCCGTGCCCGCCAACACCAGACAGGCGTACCGTGACGTCGTCGCTCGAAGCCATGGTGGGGCCGCTTCGAAACACGAACCGGCCCGCTTCGATGCCTGGCATGTTGTGCATCGCAAAGATCGCGTCACAGGGGAAGCGATCGAACAGACCGTCCTCGATCATCCGGACGGCGCCGCCTGCGCCTTCTTCTGCGGGCTGAAAGATAAGGTTAAGCGTGCCTTCGAAATTCGGCGCCTGCGCGATTGCATGCGCTGCAGCGAGCAAAGTTGCGGTATGGCCATCGTGCCCACAGGCATGCATCACACCGGGGACGGTGCTCGCCCACGACAGTCCGGTCTTTTCGACGATCGGCAGTGCGTCCATGTCAGCGCGCAGCCCAAGCCGCTGACCACCAGATCCGCGCTTGAGCTGACCGACGACGCCAGTGCCACCGATTCCGGTTGTCACCGCATAGCCCCACTCGGTAAGCAACTTCGCAACCAGCGCGGCAGTGCGGTGCTCTTTGAAGCCGAGTTCCGGATGCGCATGAATATCACGCCGAATCCGAATGAATTGCTGGAGCGAAACCTCGGCCTCGCGTTCTGCCGCCTCAATCATTGCTATCTCACTGAGGCTGCAAGTTCATCGACTGCGCGATCGCCCGCATTTGCGCGGTGTTGTCGGCATAAAGTTTCGATAGCTCTGCCAGCGGCCGGGGCGTCGGAACGATCATTGCCTGAGCCTCGAGCTGACCACGAACCACCGCATCGTTCGCCACCTCGCCCAAGGCTTTATGCAGCACCTGAACCACCGCTTCAGGCGTATTTTTGTGCACGAAATAGCCGGCCCAGATGTCGAACACGAACCCCTTGAGCGCATTGCTCTCATCAAGGGTGGGCACTTTTGAAAACAGCTGCTGACGCGTTGCGGACAGCACAGCGGGGGCCTTCAGCTTACCCTCTTCCACCAGCTGCACCTGCCCTTTGCCGTACGGGGTCATGAAGATATCAACCTGACCGGCCAGCAGATCCTGCACTGCCGGAGCGCCGCCCTTGTAGGGCACGTGAACCATCGGCACCGCCGTCAGCTTGGACATGTGCTCGCCCAGCAGGTGATAAAACGATCCTGGGCCGACGCTTGCGTAGGTAAGGGGCTTTCCTGCCGCGGCGCCCCGCTTCGCATACGCCATGAGCTCGTCGCCGTTGGACGCGGGAAAATCTTTGCGCGCCAGCATGACAAGCGGATTTACCGTGATCATCTGCACCAGTCGAAAGTCTTCGCTTCGATACTTGATGGACGCATTGGCAAGCGGCGCCAGAATCAGTTCGTTGGGTGAGCCCTGCAAGATGATGTAACCATCGGACGGACTGTTCAGCACTTTCTGCGCCGCAATGCCGCCGCTTGCGCCGCCAAGGTTCTCGACCACCACCGGCTGGCCCAGATGTTTTGCCAATGTGCTGCTGAGGGTGCGGGCGATAAAGTCGGACACGCCGCCCACCGGGTACGGCACCATCAGCACAACCGGTTTGGACGGAAAGGTCTGGGCCTGCACCGTGCAGGTGACGAGCAGGGCACCCAGCACGCTGGGCAGTCGCTTGAGAAATGAGGTCATCGAAATCTCCTGTACAGGTTTCCGGCGAAAGGGCGCCGGCGTTTATGGCGAATCCGAGGTCTTGGCACAATCAATTCTGCGCGGGCATAATGTTGATGTCTAATGCATAAATAATCATTCGTATATACATTTTCCGCATACATGATCACGCTCGTTCAGCTCAGGCACTTCAGCGCGCTGGCCCAGGCAGGAAGCTTCATTCGCGCAAGCGGGCAGCTTCACCTGACGCAACCCGCGCTCAGCCGCAGCATCCGTGCGCTGGAAGAGGAACTCGGCTCACCGCTTTTTGACCGCATTGGCCGGCGTATCGAACTCACCTCGTTCGGCCGCGACGCGCTGCTACGCGCGCGCCAGCTTCTGGAGGCTGCAGAGCAACTCATGCAAAGCAGCGGCGGCACCGGATCCCTGACGGAAGGCCGTCTTCGGCTGGGTCTAAGCTCTGGCCCCGGGGTCATGCTGACCGCGCCGGTCATCGGCCACTTTGCCAACTGCCACCCCCGCTTTCACGTCGACCTCGTGCGCGCCAACACGCACGCACTGGCGCACATGCTTCGCGAGCGAAGCATCGACGCGATGGTGGTTGACGCGCGCTCCCTGCGCCCTGCTCCCGATCTCGAGATCGAGCCTGCATTCGAAATGCCGGGCGCGTTCATGTGTCGTCCGGGGCATCCGCTTGGGCGGCTTGCGCGCGTCACAATCGATCGCCTGCTGCACTATCCGGTGGTATCCACCCCGCTCAGCGATGAGCTTGCGAGAGTGCTGGTGGAGCGCTACGGCCATCGCGCGCACCCTGACGAAATGGTTCGGCTGACGAGCGACGAGATCTCGCATCTGGTCGAGGTCACCAGCCGATCTGACGCGATCCTGCTCGCGATTCGGGCGTCGGCACCTGGGCTTCGCGAACTCCCGGTGACCCCGGCCTTGAACGCCAACGCACGCTTTGCGCTGGTCACTCTGGCAGGGCGATCACAGTCGTTGGCACTGCCCGAAATCCGCCACCTGATGGCCGGCGTGCTGCGCGAGCCTTCGCCCCCCGAAGCGGGCCCTAAAACGAAACGGAAATCATGATGGAACCCTTGCAATGGTGGGGATCCGTTGCACTCACCGCGCTTGAATTGCTTGCCACCGCTGCGTTCGCGCTGTCAGGCATCATCGAAGCCGCCCGCAAACGAATGGATGTGGTCGGCGTGTGCGTGGTGGCCTTTCTCACGGCCTTCGGCGGCGGCACGCTGCGTGACCTGCTGCTCGACCAGAGGCCTTTCTTCTGGGTGCGGGAGCAATATGCGCTCGCGGGCGTTTTTCTCTTGTGCCTGGCTGCCCTGCTATTCATGCGGCGAAGGCATGTGGCCATCACCGAAAGAATGATCGAGTGGCCTGACGCAATCGGGCTCGGTCTGTTTTGCGCGTCCGGAGTCCATCAGGCGCACCTGCTGGGAATGCCGCCCATGGTCTCGATCATGATGGGCGTGGTCACGGCGGTGTTCGGCGGCGTGCTCCGCGACATGATCTGCAATGAAATCCCCGCCACGCTTCGCAACCACCGCCCCTACGCGGTCTGCGCGTTTGCGGGCACGCTCGCTTACCTGTTGCTTGCTGCGCTCGAGGCGCCCGCCTGGGTCGCAATGAGCGCCTGTGTTGCGGTCGCCACTACCCTGCGCGCACTGGCCATGCTGCGCCACTGGTCGCTGCCCGCCTGGAAGATTTGAACCTGCCCGCTTTTTTCAAACGATAAAGTAAGGGCTATCAACCAAGCCTCAAGTGAGACACGCTATGGGCGCCTTAAACGGACTGAAGGTCCTTGAAATCGCTGCAATCGGCCCCGCGCCATTCTGCGCAATGATGTTTGCTGACATGGGGGCAGACGTGGTGCGGGTTGATCGCCGGGTCGACGCCGGACTCGGTTTTTCGATGGCGCCAAAGTTCGACGTGATGGGCCGGGGACGGCGCTCCATCGCGCTCGACCTCAAATCCCCTGACGATCTGACAGTCGTCAGGCAACTGATTGCCGCGGCAGATGTGCTGATCGAAGGTTTCCGACCGGGCGTCATGGAGCGACTCGGTCTGGGACCCGAACCCTGTTTCGCCGATAACCCCAGGCTTGTATACGGGCGGATGACCGGCTGGGGTCAGGACGGACCGCTGGCCCATGCCGCAGGGCATGACCTGAACTACATTGCCCTATCGGGTGCGCTGGCGGCGATCGGCCCCGCCGATCAGCCGCTCCCGCCGCTCAACCTGGTGGGTGATTTTGGCGGCGGCGGCATGCTGCTGGCCGTCGGAATTCTCGCGGCTGTCCTCGAGGCCCGCCGGTCTGGCAAGGGGCAGGTGGTTGACGCGGGCATGGTCGATGGCGCCACCCTGCTCATGGCAAGCACCTACGGGATGCGGGCCGCCGGAATCTGGAATGATCAGCGGCAGAACAACGCCCTGGACGGCGCAGCGCCCTGGTATGGCGCTTACCGCACCGCCGATGGTCAATTCATTACCATCGCGGCAATCGAGCCCAAGTTTTATGCAGAATTGCTCGCCCGGCTTGAACTGGACCCCGCCACCCTGCCCGCGCAGCACGACCGACCGCGCTGGCCTGAGCTTCGCCGCGCCTTCGCCGACACGATTGCGCGTCGCACCCGCGCAGACTGGGTCGAACGCCTGGATGGCACCGATGTGTGTTTCGCCCCGGTGCTTGCCATGCATGAGGCGGCGGCGCACCCGCACAACGCGGGCCGAGGCACGCTGATCGAGCAGGATGGCGTCGTTCAGCCCGCGCCCGCACCCCGCTTCAGCCGCACGCCGTCGGCGCTGCGAGGGGGGTCACCCCAGCCCGACGCCCACCGCGATGAGGTGCTGCGGGATTGGGGACTCCAAGGCTGAGCAGCAGCGGCGCCCCGCAGGCGCTAGCGTAGACTTGACGCCAGTGCCCGACCCGGACCTGCGCAGTTCCCCGATGGAGCCCCTGCCTTGAACGACTCCCCCCGCCCGATTCCCATCGCACAGCTGCTTCTTTGTGGTGCCGCCATCGTGGTGCTCACCATGGGGGTACGTCATGGCTTTGGGTTGTGGCTGCAACCCATCACGCAGACGCACGGATGGCTGCGGGAGGATTTTTCAATTGCCATCGCCGTGCAAAACCTGGTGTGGGGCATCGCGGGCATTTTCTCGGGAATGATCGCCGACCGATTTGGCGCATTTCGAGTGATTGCAGGCTTCGCCCTGATCTATGCCGCAGGGCTGCTGGGCATGGCATTCACCGATACCCCATTGATGTTCAGCCTGACCGCGGGCGTGCTCATCGGACTGGCGCAGGCAGGCACCACCTATTCGGTCATTTACGGCGTCCTCGGCCGCAACGTTCCTGCCAATCGGCGTGCGTGGGCGATGGGCGTCACCGCATCGGCCGGTTCATTCGGGCAGTTTGCCCTGATGCCGCTTGAAAGCTGGTTGATCAATACGCTGGGCTGGCAACAGGCGCTGGTGTGGCTGGCCGCAGCGATGCTGATCGCAGTCCCGCTGTCGTTCGGCATGCGAGAGCCGCAGATCAGTCGGTCCGGCAGCGCGCAGTCCAGGCAAACCATTGGCGAGGCGCTGCGCGAGGCCTTCACCTACCGAAGTTTTCAACTGCTGATGGCCGGCTATTTCGTGTGCGGCTTTCAGGTCATGTTCATCGGCGTGCACATTCCAAGTTACGTCAAAGATCATGGCCTTGATCCCCAGGTGGCCAGCTTCGCGCTGGCCCTCATTGGCCTGTTCAACATCTTTGGAACCTACACGGCAGGGTCGCTCGCGCAACGACTACCCAAGCATAAAATTCTGTCGGGCATTTATCTGGCGCGCGCCATCGGCATCAGCGCCTTCATGCTGGCCCCTCCCTCGCCAACCAGCGTGTATCTGTTTGCGGCGTTCATGGGCACGCTGTGGCTGTCCACCGTGCCGGTTACGAGCGCATCGGTTGCACAGATTTTCGGCGTCGCGCACCTGTCGATGTTGGGTGGGTTCATCTTCTTCAGCCATCAATTGGGCAGTTTCATCGGTGTCTGGCTGGGCGGTTGGCTGCATGACACCACCGGCAGCTATGACTTCGCCTGGTATCTTGCGATTCTGCTCGGCCTCATGGCTGCGCTGGTCAATTGGCCGGTCAACGAGACACCGCTGCGGCGCACGGGTGGTGCTCCCGCATGATCACGCTCGATTCACCGCAACACAGCCCGATGGCCAGGCGATTTGTCAGCCGGCTCGCGCTCGCCGCGGCGGCCGGGCTTATTCTGGTTGCAGTCAGTGCGGCCTATCTCGAGCCGGGGTTCGTGATAACGGTTGCCAACCAGCTCTGGACCTGCTTCTAGGGCATCGGTCGCGGCGCAGCCGCGCCAATCGGGATAACCCTCATAGCGTTCAGTGATCGCAGTCGGACGTGCGATCATCGCGCCTCGTCGGATACGGTCCAGTTATACCGACCGTCCTTGGGGGCAGATGACGCCTGCCGTCGTTGAACAATGCCCTCTTTGCTTCGATAGATAGAAACATTGATTGCACTGGAGACAACCATGAAAGCCACCCTGAAGACACTTGCGCTCGCAGCAGCGCTGACTGCCACCGGGCTCCTGCAGGCGCAGGACATTCGCATCGCCAACATCGTTGAACTGTCAGGCCCGGGAACGACCGCCGGCACCATGTTCAAGAATGGTGTCGAGCTTGCGATCAAAGAAATCAACGCAGCCGGCGGAATTCTTGGGCGCAGAATCGCGCACACCACGGAAGACACGCAGACCAACCCCGGGGTCGCCAAAGGCCTGACGCAAAAAGCGGTCGACAACAACGCATTTGCGATTTTTGGTCCGGTGTACTCCGGCTCAATCATGGTGTCGATGACCGAATCGCGCCGCGCCGAGGTACCCAACTTCACCGGTGGCGAGGCGGCCTCGATCACCCAGCAGGGCAACCCCTTCGTGTTTCGCACCTCATTCGGTCAGACCATTGCCTTTCCGAAGCTTGCTCGCTTCATCAACGAGAAAGCCAAGACCGTTGCGATCATTTACGTGAACAACGATTTCGGCAAAGGCGGTCGCGACACGCTGGTGAAACTGATGGCGAACTCGCCCACCAAGGTCGTCGCCGATATTTCCACCGACGCGGGTCAGGTCGATTTTTCAGCGGCGGTTTTACGCGCCAAGCAAAGCGATGCTGATGCCATCTTTGCCTACCTGAATGAGGAGGAGTCAGCCCGCCTGCTGCGTGAACTGCGCAAGCAGGGTGTGAGAAAAATGGTGATCGGCGAAACCACGCTGACGGGTCAGAAGGTGGTTGAGCTTGCGGGCGAAGCAGCCAACGGCGCGCAGGCGCATGTGGGCCTGACCATTGATGCGCCGCAGTTCAAGGCCTTCGGTGCCAAATACAGGTCTGAATACAAAAGCGAATCCGATCACAACGGTATCAAGGGCTATACCGGCATTTATATCCTGAAGGCCGCGATCGAGAAAGCCGGAAAAATCGATCGCAAAGCCGCCGCCGAAGCACTGCGCAACAGCTGCTTCAGCGCCAAGCAGCATCCCGGCATCCTGATGGACGTCTGTTTCGACGATAAAGGCGATCTCGATCGAGAAAGCTTCATGGTTGAAGTCAAGGGCGGCCGCCCGGAAGTGGTCGCAACACTTCCACCCGCGGGTCTGGTCAAGAAACAGTAAGCCGACTGCCGCAAGCTCCGTTTGGCGGTCCGCGCAGGCGGCCCGCTGAATGGGGCGGGTGAGCACGCCTTCACCCCGTCACATCCTCGCATGACAGATTTCATCCAGCTGCTCTTTAGCGGCATGGCAACCGGCTGCATCTACGCCCTCGCAGCCCTCGGCTTCACGCTTCTGTGGCAGGCCTCTGGCACGATCAACTTCGCGCAAGGCGAGTTTGTCATGCTGCCAGCCTTCTCCATGGTGGCGCTGCTTCACTCGGGTGTACCGCTTTGGATTGCCTTTGCCATCACCTGCGCGCTGTCGGTTCTGGTGCAGGGCTGGGCCTTCAAGCGCGGGGTGGTCGACCCGCTGTTTCGCTTTGGCATGATGCAGATTGTGGTGGCAACCATCGGGCTGTCGATTGCCATACGAAATGTGGTTCGTGCAGGCTACAGCGCAGAGCCTCAGCCATTTCCGCAGGTGTTTCCTGACAAGATCTATGAGATCGCTGGCGTCACGGTATCGGGCAGCGATATCGGCACCTTTGTTTTTGCGCTGATCCTGGTGTTTGCGGTACAGGCGTTTCTGGCGCGAACCGTCACCGGCCGTGCGATGCAGGCGGTTGCCCAGAACACCGAGAGCGCCACCGTGCTGGGCATCAACGTACCGCGAATGATTTTTTATACCTTCGCCATCAACGCCGTGCTTGCCGCGGCAGCAGCTCTGCTGGTCACGCCCACCTATCTGGCCAAGTTCGACATGGGCGAAGGCTTGGGTACGAAGGCATTTTTTGCTGCGATCATCGGCGGATTCAATAATTCGCGCGGTGCGCTTTTGGGTGGCCTCATCGTGGGCGCCTGCGAAAATCTGGCGGCTGCCTACATCTCGCCCGCTTATAAGGACGCTGTCGCGCTCATCCTGTTCATGGTCGTGATTCTCTTCAAGCCGCAGGGTCTGCTTGGAACCCGCGAGGAGCGCAAGGTGTGATGCGCCTCAACTGGCTGATTGGATTGGCGGTACTGGCAACATTTATTGCCGTCCCCAACTTTCTCAAGAACTACGGCATCCATCTGTTCACCACGTGGCTGGTGTTCATCATCGCCACGATGGGCTTGAATCTTACGGTGGGCTATGCAGGCCAGAAGTCGCTGGGGCATGCCGCATTCTTTGGCATCGGCGCGTACACCGTGGCGATTCTGCTCAAGGCAGGCATCAGTTTCTGGATCGCGCTGCCCCTGGGTGCCGTGCTCTGCTTTGCCACGGGTCTGGTGGTGGGGTTTCCGGCGCTTCGCGTCCAGACGATTTATCTGGCCTTTGCCACGCTTGGATTCAACACTGCGATCTGGCTGGTGATGCGCAACGAAGAATGGCTGACAGGCGGAAACTTTGGCATCAACAATATCCCGCGGCCATCCATCGTCGGTATCAGTCTCGATGGCAATCTTGCGTACTACTTCTTCGTGCTGGTCATCACCCTGATACTGGCCGCGCTGCTTGCAGCGTTGCTGCGCTCGCCCTGGGGCAAGGCCTTCACGGCGCTGCGCGACAACCCGATCCGTGCCGAAAGCCTGGGAATCGACACACGCGGCTACACACTCCTCAGCTTTGCGATTGGCGCCGCCTACGCCGGCATCGCAGGTGGCCTTTACGCCTCGCAGGTGCAGTTCATCGATCCAGCATTGTTCACCGTTCATGCATCCATCATGATGTACCTGATGGTGGTGGTTGGCGGAGCTGGCTACTTCCTGGGCCCGGTACTGGGCTCTGCGGTCGGCGTGGTCTTACCCGAGTGGCTGCGATTCGCACAGGGCTGGTATCTGTTTGTATTTGGCGCCTCAGTCGTCGTCTTGATGATCTGGCTACCCGATGGGCTGTTATCTATTCCCGATCGGCTGCGCGCCCGCCGGGTGGCGCGCGAAAGCTCAGCCGCCAGAGCGGCGGCGGCCCATTCAATGGGCAGGGGAGCGAAGGCGTGAGTTCGCCACGCTCTGCCAATCGACCCAGCGACGCGCCCGTACTGCGCGTCACTGATATCCGCAAGCACTACGGTGCGATTCGCGCGGTGGACGGCGTGTCATTTGAAGTGCGCCCAGGCGAAATCTTCGGCGTGATCGGGCCCAACGGTTCTGGCAAGACCACGCTTTTCAACAGCATGCTCGGACAGATCCGACCCGATAGCGGCCACATCGAACTCAAGGGCGAGGACGTCACGCACCTGGGTCCGCTCGAACTCAGCCGCCGCGGCGTGGGCCGAACCTTTCAGACGCTGCAGGTCTTTGGCCGGATGACCGTTCGCGACAATCTGATCGTGGCGGCGCAGGAGCATCAGGGAACCCTGTTCACGCGAATGTTTGCGCCGTCCGACTCAGGACTGGGCAAGCGCGCTGATGCCTTGATCGATCAGTTTCGCATCCGCCATGTAGCGGATCGCAAAGCTGGCGAACTCAGCTACGGACAGCAGAGGCTTGTCGACATCGCAATGGCCTTCATGAGCGAGCCTGATCTGTTGCTGCTCGATGAGCCCTGCGCCGGCGTCAATCCGTCGCTGGTCGGCGGGATCAGCCAGCTGCTGAAAGCGCTGAATCGCGAACGCCAGGGCAGCTTCGTGGTCATCGAACACAACATGGACTTCGTCATGGATCTGTGTCATCGGATCATGGTGATGGTTGAGGGAAAGGTGCTGGCGCTGGGGTCGCCCGAAGAAATCCGGTCAAACAGCCAGGTGCTCGATGCTTATCTCGGCAACTGATCGAATGGTTGAGATCGCCCGTGACTGACGCACGCTCAACACCCCGCGCGACGCCATGTATTGAGTTCGACGATGTCGTGGCGGGCTACAAAGACTTCATGATCCTGAACAACCTGTCGTTTGCGGTTCAACCAGGCAGCATCACGCTTCTCATTGGGCCCAATGGCGCAGGCAAGTCCACCGTATTGAAAACGCTGTTCGGTCTTCTCACGCCACGACAGGGAAAAATTCGGCTCAACGGCGTCGATATCACCGGTATCAAACCTTCTGTTTTGCTGTCGCAGGGGCTCGCGTTTGTTCCTCAGGGCCGCAACCTGTTTGGCAGGCTGAGCGTCTACGAGAATCTGGAGCTCGGCGGCATCACGCTTGGGATGAAAACCGCCCGCGAGCGGATTCCCGAGATACTGGAATTTTTCCCAAGGGTGAAAGAGCGTCTGCATTCGCGGGCGTCTTCATTGTCCGGGGGCGAACAGAAACAGCTGGAGGTGGGCCGCGCGCTTCTTCTCAGACCGCGCGTCCTGCTGATCGATGAGCCCTCAATCGGCCTGTCGCCGATTGTCGTGCAGGACGTGTTCAAGCTTCTGCGCACGCTCGCCGACCAAGGCACCACGGTTCTAATGGTTGAGCAGAACGTCAAAAGCGCGCTTCGATTTTCCGACGACGCGATCGCACTCGAGTCGGGTCGCCTGGTGCTGCATAAGCCAGCACACGCGGTGCTCGCTGATCCCAACGTGGAGCGATTGTTTCTGGGCGGGGCGCACCCGGGCACAGCCCTGGATTCCGATAACGGCCGCCTCCTCTGACCGAGTCCCTTCTGGATTGACGCCCGTGATCGACGGCAATACAAGACTGATCGCCCATATCGGACACCCCACGCATACCTTCAAGTCGCCGATGATCTACAACCCGTATTTCGAGGCGGCGGGAATCAATGCGGTCGTGGTTCCCATGGACTGCACCACTGAAAATTTTCCCCAAGTCTTGAAGGCTGTTTTTTCGCTGGGCAACATGATTGGTGCGCTGATCACCATGCCGCACAAGGTCGCGGTGGTGGACTTGCTGGCTGAGGTCACGGCAACCGTTCGCGTGGCCGGTGCCTGCAATGCCGTTCGCCAGACCGCAGACGGGCAGCTGGTGGGCGACATGTTTGATGGCGCCGGCTTCGTGCGGGGGATCGTCCGGAGAGGCTTTGATCCGGCCGGTAAAAGCGTGCTGATCATCGGGGCGGGCGGGGTCGGTAGCGCGATCGCAGCCTCCGTGGCTGCGGCAAGTGCCCGCGTTATCGCGCTCTTTGATTCCAACCCACCCGCAGCCGAAGCACTTGCCGAGCGGCTTCGGGCCCACTACACCGGTCTTGTCATCATGACCGGGGACAAAGATCCGGCGGGATTCGATCTGGTCGTCAACGCCTCACCGCTTGGCATGAACGACAACGACCCGCTTCCGGTCGATGTGGCACGCCTGTCGGCCGGCAGCTTTGTGGGTGAAGTGGTACTGAAGCGCGAGGTCACCTCATGGGTAGCCGCCGCTCGCAAAATAGGGTGTCCGACCCTGGTTGGCACGGACATGCTGTTCGAGCAGATCCCGGCGTATCTCGAGTTTTTTGGGCTGCCCACGACCACGGCGGCGCATCTGCGCAGTGTGGCCCGCGTAAATGGCCCCTAGATCACTGGCCGCCTTCTAAGAGACATGGATACCCGCTCACAGCGCATCGTATCCGGCGCGCAGCCTGGCAATATCGACCCCGAACGCAATCTGATCTGGACAAAGGAGCCCTCGATGACCCACCAGTCCCTGGAACAATTTACCGCGACCATGACGGCACGCGGCTACGACGAGGTACTGGTTCGCGAGTGGGGGCCCGACCACGTCGCCCCGGAACACGAACACCCGTTCGACACCGATGCGCTGGTGGTTCAAGGCGAGTTCTGGCTGACTGTGGGTGATACCACGCGGCATCTGCAAGCTGGCGACACCTTCCAGCTGACGCGCGGCGTCCGGCATGCAGAAAAATACGGCCCACAGGGCGCAACCTTCTGGGCCGCAAGGCGCAACCCTCGCTGAACACCCTGCAGAAAATACCCATGCCGGGCAATCTCGTGGCTCGCAGTCGCACTGCGCTTGCAGCCCTGCGCGGCGGTGCAGTCGCCGCGCTGTTGTCGCTGCAATGCATCGCAGCGGCAGCCCCACCGTCCGCCGACGCCAGGCTGCCGGTTTCAAAGCAGGTGCGCGCCTGCGTCGGCTGCCACAGCGAGCAGGGGCGCGCGGGGCCCGATGGGTACTACCCCAGGCTCGCTGGCAAGCCGTCCGGTTATCTGTATGCGCAGTTGCAGCACTTTGCCGAGGGCCGACGACACCATGCCGCGATGCAACGCCTGCTGGTGTCGCTGGATGATCCAACGCTGAAGGCGTTCGCCGACCATTTCGCGGGACTCACGCTTGCCTACCCGGCACCGCCCGCGTCGCGGGCATCAGCCGATCAGTTGCAACGTGGCCGCGCGCTCGCGCTGGTCGGCGATCCGTCCAGCAAGCTTCCAGCCTGCGCAAGCTGCCATGGGTAAACGCTGACGGGCGTCTCACCGGACGTGCCGGGGCTGCTCGGTCTTTCGCTTGACTACCTGAACGCGTAACTCGGCGCCTGGCGCACAGGGCTTCGCCAGGCACACGCCCCCGACTGCATGGCCGACATCGCACGGCGACTGGTCGGCGCCGATGTGAGCGCAGTCACATCCTGGCTTGCAAGTCAGCCCGTGCCCGATCAAGGACGGCCACAGCCCGCTACCGTCGGCACTGCCCCGTCGGCGTCCGACCTACCATGCGGCGCGAGCCCATCGCGCCCCGAGGCGCAGCCGATCCCTGACGTGGGCGAAGCCCGTCTTGCGCGCGGTGAAACCCTGGCTCGCGCAGGCAACTGTGTCGCCTGCCATACGATGCGCGGCCAACCGTTGATGAGCGGCGCCCGACCGATCGACACGCCCTTTGGCGTGGTCTTCAGCAGCAACCTCACGCCCGATGTCGATACGGGTCTTGGACGCTGGAGCGCAGCAGACTTTTGGAATGCCCTGCACCGGGGGCGCTCGCGCGATGGACGCCGCCTGGCCCCGGCATTCCCGTATGAGCACACCACCTTGATCACGCGCGAAGACAGCGACGCGATCTACGCCTGGCTTCAAACCGTTCCCGCGGTGCGTGCGAAGCAACCTGCACATCAGCTCACCTGGCCATTCGGTACGCAACCCGCTCTGGCGATCTGGCAACTGCTGCACTTCAAGCCGGCGAACTTCATTGCCGAACCGGGACGTGACGACCTCTGGAATCGCGGCGCGTACCTGGTTGAGGCCATCGGGCATTGCGCAGCCTGTCACGGCCCACGCAACCGGTTGGGTGCCACCCGCAGCGTCAAGAACTTGTCCGGCAGCGCAATGCCGGGGTCCGCATGGATCGCCCCCAACCTTCTGGACGACAGCGAAACCGGGCTTGCATCCACGCCGCTCGATCAAATCATCCGGTTGCTCGGAGCCGGCCGCGCCGCGCACGCAAGCGCGCTCGGGCCCATGGCGGAGGTGGTTCAACACGGGCTTCAGTATCTTGATGAGCGCGACCTTCGCGCCATGGCAATCTACCTGCAAGGCCGGGCGCGCGAACAGGCGCCGCGCGCAGCCACCGCGCGCGAGGGCACGCGATCCAACGCGGGAGCCGAGGTGTATCGGACCGCGTGTGCCGATTGCCACGGCGATTCGGGGGAAGGTCAGCCTGGCAGGTATCCCGCCCTGCGCGGCAACCGTGCGGTACTGCAATCGGATCCCACCAATACGGTGCTTGCGGTACTCCATGGTGGCTATACCCCGGTGACCGCTGGCAATCCGACACCGCCCGGCATGCCGCCGTTTGCGCTGGGGCTATCCAGTACCGAGCTCGCTTCGGTGATCAGCTGGATACGCGGGGGCCTTCAGGGCGCGTCGTCAGGGGCGCCGGCCGTTACCGCACCCTTGGTGGAGCGGGTGCGTAACCGAAGCCGTTAGAAGGGTAGCGCTGGTCGCGTTGATATCATCGGCGCTCCCTAATCAGTGAGATCCGCACCATGGCATTTGCCGATAATCTGAAAACGCTCCCCTCGATCGCGCATCTCGCCGCCCTCGAACTGCTGGCTGCCAACGGATCCGTGGTGGCCAGCATCGAGAACAAGCCCGGCAAATCCGGGTCGCTCACCGTCTATGCAGCGCTCGCAGCACGCTTCGGAAAAATTGATGCGGCCGCCGCCAAAGAAGGGCTTGATCTGTTTGCCGAGCACACGGCCGACGCGCGCGCCCACCCCGGCAAGCATCCCAACATCGACCGACTCTTCGAGGTCATCAATTCGGGCAGCGCCTTCAGCGTACGTTTGACCCCGGCATAAGCCGAGCAAGCAGCCGGTTCGGTTCGATCGCGCCAGCCCGGGTGTATGTGACATTATCTCATCACACTGTGATAAAGTAACATCACTAGCACTCGGAGCAACCACCCATGAACCGCCTGTCTCTGCTTTGGTTACCCGCCCTCTCCTGCATCGCCTGGGCTGCAGCCGCTCAGCCTTCCCCAAAGCCCGCAGCGCATGCCCACGGTCAACCCCAGGCGCATGCCCACGGCGAACCGGCGTTTGAACTTGGTGCCGTCCTGAACCCGTCCTGGCAGTCGCGTGCGCAGGCGCTGTCGCACCGCGATCGCGGACTGGGCCTGGGCCACAGCGATCTGACGCTTGACGCCAAGTTCGCGCCCTGGCTTCGCGGAAGCTTCAGCGCCGTCGCACATAGCGATCACCACAAAATCGACACCACAATTGAAGAGGCGTTTCTCGAGGCCCCGGGCCTGCCCGGTGGACTCCAGCTTCGCGCGGGGCGCTTTCTCTCGCAGCTTGGTTACCTCAACGAACTCCATCCCCATGGCGATGACTTCGTGATGCGACCGGTTCTGCACCGCGCCTTCCTTGGGGGACATTACTTCGACAATGGGCTAAGGCTGAACTGGGTTGCGCCCACGTCGTTTTACTGGCGTGTGGGCGGCGAAATGCTTCGAGGAAAAGGTCTTCCCACCACGCCGGCCACTTCAAACGTTGGGGCCTGGACACTTGGAACGCGAATCGGTGGCGATATCAGCCAAAGCAGCAGCTGGCAGCTTGGGCTGTCCACGCTCAGGCACGGCCGCGGCGCGACGGGGTCGGCGGGCGAGGCGCATCACCATCACGAAGCGGAGGAGCAGGGGCATGACATCGCTGCTGAAGCCGCCCATCACGGTCATCGCGCAGTCTTCTTTGGCCGTCGGATGGACGTGCTCGAGGGTGTCTGGAAATGGGCCCCTGGCGGTAATGCGCGCGCGCAGCAGTTTCGCTTGAGCGGTGAGATGGCGCGGGTCAGCGGTTTCGGTGATGCCCAAAGCGCCAGCGCTCGCCACACCGCCTGGTATCTTTCAGCGGTGTATCGGTTTCGCCCCCAGTGGGAAGCGGGGGTTCGGCTTGACCGGCTGAGTGCACTTGCGCTCCATGAAGAGGGCTATGAGCCGGCTCGCCTTGAGGAACGCAGCGTGTCGCTTGCCTGGAAGCGCGATCACATGACCACCGTCCGCTTGCAGTTCACGGCGCAGCGGGATCGAGGTGGTTTCGCCGAGGTATCGGAGATCAAACCCGCCAATGCGGTCCATCTTCAGTTCGTCAGAAGCTTTGGAGCACACGGTGCGCACGCCTACTGACCCGCAGTATCGGGTGCGCGATCACCAGCGCCCGCGCCGATGGTGGGGTCCGCTCGCCGTTGCCATCGGGCTGGTAAGTTTTGGCGGATTAAGCTTGCCCGCACAGGCGCGACTTAACATTTTCACCTGCGCGCCCGAGTGGGCGGCGCTCGCGCGCTTGCTCGCACCTGAGGCAAAGATTTTTTCAGCCACGCATGCCCGCCAGGATCCTCACGAAATTGAAGCCCGGCCAGCTCTGATCAGCGCATTGCGTCGCGCTGACATGGCCGTTTGCACTGGCGCCGGACTGGAAGCGGGCTGGCTACCCATGCTGCAGAGCCGGGCCGGCAACGCCCGTGTGATGACTGGGGCCGCGGGGATGTTGCTGGCAACCGAAGGGTTACCGCTTCTTGAGGACGCCCATCACCACGCGTCGCGCGACAAGGGGCACATCCACCCCGAGGGCAACCCTCACATCCAGCTTGATCCGCGTCTTCTCGCTCGTGTCGCAGTTCGGATGGCGGACCGCCTCGCGGCGCTGGATCCTGGCGGAGCGGCATCTTACCGTAGCCGCCTGGGTGGCTGGCTTGTCGAGTGGAATTCCCGTATCGAGGCTTGGCAGCAAGCTGCAAAGCCGCTATTCGGAGAGGCAGTGATCGCCGAGCATTCCAGCTTCGCCTACCTGTTCCGATGGCTCGAGATCTACCAGGCTGCCGATCTGGAACCCGTCCCCGGTGTGCCTCCTACAGTCAGTCACCTGCAGGCGCTGCTGCAGCGCGCCCGCGATGACCCACCGCTGGCGGTTTTGCAGGCGCTGTATCAGGATCCGCAGCCCGGTCGCTGGCTGACCGACAAGCTGGCTATTCCGCTGCTGACACTCCCTAGCACAGTCACGACCGACGGTAGCACCAGTTCACTCGAAGGCTTGTTCGATCATTTGATTCGCACGCTGCTTACTGCGCATGCCCAGCGCCGCCCACCGCGTTGATGGATGGTGTAGTCGAACTCGGTTCGGTGCTCGCCGCGCCATCCTTAGCCGGGTTGCTGGTACTGGCCTCCCATGTGCCGCTAGGCGAGCAGGTGTTGCGACGCGGCATCGTCTTCATCGATCTCGCTATCGCACAGATCGCGGCACTCGGCGTACTGCTGACCGCCGGCTGGGGCAACGGCCCGTTCTCGGCCTGGTGGATGAGCACGGCGGCGGCCCTGGCGGGCGCGGGGCTGGTGGCCTGGCTCGCGCGCGCCTGGCCAGAGCAGCGCGAAGCGTTGATCGGGCTGGTCTATGTCGGAGGCGCGGCCGCCGCGGTACTGTGGGTCAGTTCGGATCCCCACGGTGCGCAGAAGCTGCGTGCACTGTTGGCGGGCGACATTCTCTGGGTTGGAGCCGATTCGCTCTGGCTGCTCGCAGTCGGCACAGCGCTGTTCACAGCGCTAGCGTTCCGACATCCCACGGCACTGAATCGCGACATCGTGTTCTACCCTGCCTTCGCGATTCTGGTGAGTCTGTCGGTACCAGTCCTGGGGCTTTATCTGGTCTTCACTGCGCTGATCGCACCAGCGTTGGGCGTCCATCGACTCCGTCAGGCAGGCCATCCCCGTGCCCGCGGGGCGGCTTACTTGATTGGTGTCATCGGGTTGTTGATGGGCCTGACCGGCTCTTATCTGCTTGACACCCCGAGCGGGCCTGCGATCGTGCTCGCGTTAATCGCAACGGCGGCCGTGTCGAGCGCGCTCGCTGCGGTTAGACTACGGGGATGAGCCGAACCCGGAAACCCACCGCCCCCCCCTCGACCCCCGTTGCGCCTGCTGCCAGCGCTGCCGAGGCGACCGGCGCCGCCAAAGCACCCCTGTCACGTGCCCAACGGGCACTGATCGCCAGCCGGCTGACCGAAGCCGAACAACTCTGCAATGATCGCGGAACCCTGCTCACGCCACTGCGCCGCGAAGTGCTGAAGCTGTTGCTGGAACGCGGGGGCGCTGCCAAGGCCTATGACCTGCACGATGACATGCGCAACGCCCACGGCAGGGTCGCGCCCATGACCGTATACCGGGCACTGGATTTCCTGATCCAGATGCAACTCGTCCACCGCGTCGCCAGTCTGAATGTGTTCATTGCCTGCAGTCACGGTGAGGCTGCCTCGCCTGACCACAGTCATGACGCCCTGATGCTGGTCTGTACCCGTTGTGACAAGGTGGTTGAACAGGCCGCGCATGAGGTTGCCGGCAAGCTGAGCGCTGAACTGGTCGAGCGATTCGGTTTCACCGCTCAGGGCATTGAGGTGAAAGGCCTTTGCCGCGAATGCGCGGCCAAGCAGCCGTAGCCGCATCGTCAGTCATCGCAGCCTGGTGGGGCTGGCCGACCCCAGGGAAGCTGAACCGCGTATCGGCCGTTAAGGAGTCCCGGATGCCTGGTTCACAATCCTCAGTCATGCGCTGGCTGGATGAGCTCGCCGCACCCGCTGACATTTCCGCCAATGTTGGCGACACAGGGGCAGTGAATATTGAGCTGGCATCGGGTGCGCCCCTACGGCTCGAGCTCGATGATGAGGCCCAGATCATGCTGCTGAGCGCTGATCTGTTTAACGTGAACGAAGCCGACCGCAGCGCCGTCTTTCAACAGGCAATGCGGCTAAACCTCCAGGGTCAGGGCACGGGCGGCGCCTCACTGGGGTGGGACGCCACACGCGACATGTTGGTGCTGTCCGCGCTGACACCCACCGCGCTGCTCGACGAGCGAACGTTTCTGGGCGTTCTCGGTGGATTCATCGGTCTGGTTGACGAGTTCTGCACAGGACTGCCTCAGCCAGTGGCCATGGCCACCAACACGACGCCGCCGCCGATGATGGTTCGCGCCTGAACGACGAGGAGCCACCATGGCGTGGGGATTCTTCAATCGCGGCATCAAGGTCACCGGGCAGTCTGCCTCCAACACCGTGGCGCAGGCAGGTGGGGTTGCCTCGACGCGCATTGGCGGTGGAACACGCACGGAAAAAGTCTTCCACGCGCGCTTCGTCAATTTTTTCAAAAGCTGCGCCCGAAAAATTTCGCCCAGGAAACACACGATTCTGAAGGCCGGCGGCGACACGAACTGTTACCTGCTGGCTCGAAAGAATGACCCAGGAAAACTGCGACTCGATTTGGCCGGCCGATTACGCAACCCGGCCCTAGCTGAGGCCCGCGCTGCGGCGGCGGTCAAAACCAATCCATCCGGCAGCGCCAGCCCCGCTTCCGAAGTCATCGGTTCGTCCGCTGTCGAGGCGCCCCCCATCGCCCTGCCCGGGGAAAGCAGCGAACAGCCATCAGCGAGCGACACACGCGCACTGACCGGCACCGAACGGCTCACGGCAATCGGATCACGCAGCGCCAGCATCGAACTCGCGCGCACACAGCTTCAGTCGGCTGACACGGCGGAGAGGCTCACAGGACGCGCTGCCGACGCCAAACTGATGGGCGACATTCTGGCCGACTTCAGTCTGCTGTCTGACCCGTCGGGTCAGGGCATCTCTGACGAGCTTGCGGCCTCAGCCCGTGAAATGCTCACCTTGCAACTGCTCAGTCTGAAGTTGCCAGAGGGTAAGCAAAAGCTCGAGGACGGCCCGATTGCGACTCCACTGCGCGCCGACATTGACACCGACGACACCCGTCGGGCGCTCAACCAGCGCTACCAGTATCTGCCTGCCAAACTGAATGACACCGAAACCGACAGCGACCGTAAAGCCCGCGGCGATCGCCAGTGGCCCTCGCCGGTACAACAGGCGGATGCATTTCTGAGCCAGCTGGGCGATCTGCTTACCCGAATCGCCGCGCCCTCTGCCGACGCCAACGCGGCGCCGATCGACCCCAGGTTGATCGATCGGCTGTTTGAGCAGTCCCCCCTTCAGGCCACCCACGGCAAATCGCAAGCGCTATCAGAGGTTCAGACTTTCGATGCGCTTTATCAGGTACGCCAGCTGTTGTCGATGCTGGCTGATCGTGGCGCCTCGTCTGAGAACGATGCTCGGATTCGCCGTGCGGTGCTCAATGAGATCGCGCCCGCGCCCGAAGCGCCCACCGGAAAACTGAGCAAAAAAGAACGCAACGACTACGCCATCAGGGTCAAGGCACACCAGGATTCCCCCAGCAACCTTTCAAACGAGCTGTCCGAGCAGGTGGAAAAGCGGCTGCCTCTTGCCCGGCTCAGGGCGTATTGCGAGCAGGTGGATCGCCAATTTGGCAGAGAGGGTTCGCTTGACGACGCCCGCCTCCAGCTGAAGCTGGCTGCGGCGGGCAACGACGGCGAGCGCGACTGGATCAAACGCGGCCACGAGCTCGGCCTTGCCGTGCGCAATCTGGATCGCGCCTGGACCATCCGAACCCGGCACGGCGGCGATAACCAATCCCCCTTTGTTGCGGGCAGCCGAATCCGTATTGACGCGAAACTGATGGCAGCGCTGCTCGCGCCCACACGCCCCGGCAACGCACTCAATCAGGTACAAGGCACCAACACGCGCGACGTCAACCTGCTGGTGGCCCACGCTATCGCACTGCAGAAATCCATGGATGATCAGCAGGCCTGGCTTGATGCAGGCGAAACCAGCGTGGTCGACGCTGACGACTCAGACCCTGATCCTGTGAACCAGACGGTCAAGGCGCTGTTCAACACCAAAGACCTGAAGAACATGGGGTTCAGCGACACCGATCTAAACCAGATGGAGCGCGATGGCCGGCTGGCCGGTCTGCTTGAGGCCGCCAGCGCGCTGGGCGCAGCAGGCATGCGCAGTGCCGAGGGCGTGGCCCAGGTCAACCAACTTGTGACCCAGGCACGCAATCGACTCATCGACAACACGCTCGCCACCAAAGGGCTTCGCGATCTTGCGGGCGTTGAGGCGCGCGCCGAAGCACTGGTTGCCATCGCGCGCTCGGGCGAGACCAGGCGAGCACCCCTTATCGAATCGCTTGCATCCATGGTGTCGGCCGTTAACGCCGCCGGGCAACTTGAAGCGTATGACCGCGCGGGTGCCGCGTTGGCGCGCGCCTACGATGACCGGATCGCGATTGACCTTGAGGTTGAACAGGCCGAGCGAACATTGAACACCCTCAGCGAACCGCCAACCTCGCTCAAGCTAAGCGCGACAGATGCCAAAACCGTCGAAGTCGCTCGTCAGCTCGAAGAGTTCCGGCATCTGGCAAGTCTCTTCACCGCGATGGGCGTGGTTGGCCGCAAGCTCGAAGCCGGGATCAATCTTCAGCCGCAGGGTAGCGAAGCCCGTGCAGCCCTCGAGCAGGACCAGAAAGCCTTAAAAGATCAGCTGCAAGATATCCACGACGGCCTCACGCAATCCAAAGCTGCGTTAGCTCGCCGCTCCAATCACCCGCTGATTGCCGCGCATGCGTCGGTGTTGCAGGGGACCAGCCTGACCGCTGCGGTGCAGTGGGTCAATGACGCCTCGAGTGAATCTGTCAATGGCGTTGATAAGGTGCTAGACGCCGCCTCAGCCCTCATCACACTTGAGTTAGCACCGGCTCGCAGCCGGCTCTGTGAATCACGGATTCGCGAAGCGGCACGCGTCCAAACGCGACTCCTCGAACAGCGACGCGAGGCGCTACCCGATCCACATCGCTCGGCACTTCAACCCGAACTGCGCTCGATCGCGGCCAGTCTGTACCTCGACCATCTGCAGGCTGCCTCAAGCGCAGGCGAACCCGCGGCCGAGTTCGTTCTTGCCAACACGCGCGAATCGTTCATTGAGCGGGCTCATGCGCGTGGCATCGATACCGACGCCTTCGCACTGGAAATCGATGACACGCTGCTGCGCGACCTCGACGAAGAGGCGCTGGGCAAATGGATTTCGGACACGCAGCAGTCGCGCGCCGAGCGCGTGCTTGCAACGATGAGCCAGGCAGGCGCCGCCATGGCGGCAGCGCGCGGCTTGCCCTCTCCAACCCCTGCATCGGGTACGGCCGCTGCGCGCGTGGCACCTGACACGCCATCGGTTGCCAACGCAAATCGGGCGATCATTCTTGGCGCCATCCGGCAGATGCAAATTGGCGACCGGGTATTTTTGAAGGCCTCGCGCAAAGGGGAGATCGGCCTGAGCAAGCTGCCCGCCGATCCCAGCGGAACCTTGAAACTTGATCTGATGCTGGGCATGGGCGACCGCAATGTGTTTGATGTCAAGCGCCAGCCCAACGGCAACTTCACCGTATCCATTCGGGCGGGCTCCACGCTGTCCGCGCGCGCCGGCGTAAGCGCCTCGCCCGCGGCTTTGGCAGAGGTGGCCAAGGCATCCGGCAAGATCCAGCTCTCCTCAACTTCTGTCGAGGGCTGTACCTTTGAGTTTTCGCCTGATCAGGGCATCGCGTTCATCGAACACATCCTGGAAAACAAGCCCGTTGATGCGGCGCTGCTGGCCACTGCGCGCGATATTCGTACCGTTTCCAAGGACGAAGACAAGCTGATGATCGAGGCGGGACTCGGGCTCTCGAGCGACTCCATCATCAAGGCACTGAAAGGAAAGTCTGACGATGCGGCCAAGGCGCTCAAGCCCGGGCTCGAATCAAAAGGCGCCTCTCTGGTGCAAGAACCCTCAGTCAGCGTGGCCAAGGCGGTCTGGTCGCGCGCATGGGCGCAGGCCACCCAAGACAACGCAAAAGTCCACGTGATGAAGCGCGCCACCGGATATCAGCTCGAGGCATCGCTTGGCGCTGAGCTCACAGTGAAGCTCCCGTCCCTCGCTGAGAACGTTCTCAAGCCCGCACTGGCCTCTCGCGTTGACGACCATGCGGTCAAGTCGTCTGTGTCCGGTACCAATACGAATCTGGGCGGGGTGAAGGCATCCGTTTCGCGGGTCTATGAGGCCGAACTATCGGTCGAACAGAAGGCGCTTGATGGCAGCATCCGCAAGGCTGAATTCGAGTTTGCCGTTCCACTGGTTCCGGGTCTCGATACCTCGGCATTAGGCGGCGTCGACCCAAGGCTGAAGGCGCAGCTTGATCGCTTACCACTAGAGCGACGCGCCGAATTCGACCAGCTGCTTAAGCAGGTCGACAACTCCGAGGGCTATCTGCTGCTTGCAGCCTCGCGGCTCGACGACTCGGTTTGTAATGCATTGAACGCCGAGTTCAGCCTCGAGCGGGAGATGGCCAACGAACTCGGACGGATGCACTCGCGCGGCTCGCGCGACGCCGCCCAGGATCGGGCCTGCAAAGCGCATGGCGAGCGGCTCGCCGGCCTTGGCGAACAGGCGGCTGAATTCAAGCTTGAGCGGCTGATCGTCGTGAAAGGCGCTTCGATGACCCGCGAGCAGGCGCTCGGGGTCGGGCTCCTGCGCCTCGAGCGACAGGGGCAGGCAGGCACCGGCAGCACCGTGGGGCAGGTTGACCTGACGGCGCCGCCAAGCCAGGGGCTCTCGCAGCCACCGGCGCAAGCGCCTGTCAAGTCCGACGACACGGTATCCGTGTCGGGCTCTACCGCCATGTTCAACGTTGCTGCGCCCGTGCTCCGCGCAGGCGTTCAGCCCGCCGACAAGGTGGTGGCGTTACTCGATTCGCTCGAGGCCAGGCGCGGATTATCGGATCGCGACGCCAGTGACGATCCTATCGCGCTCATCCGAGAGGGGCTTGGGGCCAGGCAGAGGCCGAGCGTAATAAGCACGCTGAACGGACTCGAGGG
>Ga0194118_10001441_pt1 | contig 34050 bp, 45 predicted proteins | sample TA2MahsurfametaG_2_FD_148662 | JGI IMG/M metagenome (GOLD analysis project Ga0194118, IMG submission 148662) | Freshwater microbial communities from Lake Tanganyika, Tanzania - TA2015013 Mahale N5 surface | ecosystem: Environmental > Aquatic > Freshwater > Lake | place: Tanzania: Lake...
GTCCTTGTGCACCTGTGGCTCCTGTAGCTCCTTGTGCACCAGGATGACCTGTTGCTCCTGTCGGTCCTTGTGCTCCTTGTGGTCCTGTCGCTCCTTGAGCACCAGGATGACCTGTAGCTCCCGTGTCACCTTGTGCTCCTTGTGGTCCTGTAGCTCCTTGTGCACCAGGATGACCTGTAGCTCCTGTCGGTCCTTGTGCTCCTTGTGGTCCTGTCGCTCCTTGTGCACCAAGATGACCTGTAGCTCCCGTGTCACCTTGTGCTCCTTGTGGTCCTGTAGCTCCTTGTGCACCAGGATGACCTGTTGCACCTGTCGGTCCTTGTGCACCTTGTGGTCCTGTAGCTCCTTGTGCACCAGGATGACCTGTAGCTCCCGTGTCACCTTGTGCTCCTGTTGCTCCCGTAGCTCCCTGAGCACCAGGATGACCGGTTGCACCTGTATCACCAATTGGTCCTTTTAGTCCTTGGGCTCCTTGCGGTCCTAAATTACCTTGAGCTCCTGTGTCTCCCTGTGGTCCCTGTGGTCCTGTCGCTCCCTGTGCACCAGGATGACCTGTATCTCCTTGTGAACCTGTTGGTCCCTGTGGCCCTGTTGCTCCTTGTGCGCCAGGATGACCTGTACCTCCTTGTGAACCTGTTGGTCCCTGTGGCCCCGTTGCTCCTTGTGCGCCAGGATGACCTGTACCTCCTTGTGGCCCTGTGGCACCTGTGGCGCCTGTTGCTCCTTGGGCACCAGTATGTCCTTGTGCTCCCTGTGGTCCTGTTGCTCCATCTGACCCTTGAGCTCCTGTTGGACCTTTAGTTCCTTGGGCACCAGTGTTCCCCTGTGCACCTGTGTTTCCCTGAGCCCCTTGTGGTCCAACCGCTCCTTGTGAACCTGTTGGGCCTGTATCACCCTGAGCTCCTTGTGCACCTTGAGAACCAGCAACACCAGTTGATGGTCCGACCCAACTAGCAGTCCCGTCGATTACTTGAGTAGAACCAATAGTAAGATTATCAATTACGTTTACAGAATACATCAACAATTTGCTTTCAGCGGCACTTATTGTAAGGATGTTAGAGGAGGTACTGGCAGAAAAATTCAGAATAGGTTGGTAAACACCATTCGGTAGACCATCGTATATTCTAACTTTGATTGGTGCATCTGAACCTTCATTGATGAAATCAATAAAAGGAATTCTGTCTGCAGTCCTTTCTAAACTATTACTTGGAATTATCTTTATATTTTCACCCATTCAGTAAACCTATTTTATAATAAATATTTTGAGTGGGATTTATATTCTTGGTATTATAAGATATTATTGGATAAAATTTTAATTCACTCATAAATCTATAAATATAATTAAATGAAGGTCGAAGAACATAAATACAAAACAAAAAAAATAATGTTGAACAAATTGGCTGAATTTATATGTAAAACTATTGGTGAGAGTTATTTGACCAAAGTTGAAATTGTTGATTGTGAAAATTTTTTAGTGATAAAGGGGTCAACTACGTCTAAAGAGATTTTAAACCTAAATGAAATAAAAAAAAATTTTTTTGAAAAATTTATTGATGATTCCGATAATTTTTCTTTTGATAATACAATTGATTTAATTAAGTATGATGTAAAATTTGAAGAAAAAAATATACTATTTTTTGAATTTTATAACAATGAAAATTTAGAATCTATGAGTTGCATTTCTGACTCAAAAATTGAACCAATAACATTTAAGTCTGATTTCCCATTCGGTTTTTCTTATAAACAAGGCAAATCATTATATTATTATGCTAAACATATTGCATATAATTTGCAATCTAAGTACAATTGGGACAAGCTTAGTATATGTATTTCTAAAGAAAATTTGGAACAAAATCTCAAGATATATATTGACTCCTGTCAAATCGAAAATGAATCAATAAAATCCTCGATTTTGGATGCGTTTGACTTCAATTATACTTCGTTTGAAAAAGCTTTAGATAATTCGGATTGGTCGGTTCTTATATCTGAGAACTCCGACCCTTCAATAGTAAAATCACTTAACAAAGATTTGATAATATTTTAGAGGAGGTGTTTTTTTACAATTTCGAGTGCTTCATCCAATTTTTCAAAATTTCTCTCAGGTGCGTATAGATATGACTTGTGATTTTTATCATCACCTTCAATTATCAAAAGTGCTGGAATCATGTCATTGTTGGTAATTTTTGAGTAAGTATCATACTCACTTTCGTGTTCATTTATATCTCTTTCGTGAAATTTGATACTTTGCTCTTGCAACATCTTTTTGAAGTCCTCACAGAAAGGGCAACCTTTCATCGTATAAACAATTATATTAACTTTTTTCATTTTTAATCTCTCAATAAATTGAGAACTTCAGGTGCGGTAATCAGACCAGGTTTGGAAAAAACCTCTTGTCCTTCCTTGAAAATTTTTATTGTGGGAACACTACGAATACCTAGTTCCGAAACCACAAATTCTTTATCGGTATCTATATCAAATTTATAAATTTGATATTTTGGAGTAGTCACAGATTCTTCGATTAATGATTCACTAACTTTTTCTAAATTGTATAGCATAATCTTACAAGGTCCACACCATGTGGCATATAAGTCCAAAACAAAGTTTTCTTTGTTATTAATTTTTTCTTTGAATTGTTCTGTAGTTAGTTGTTGCATTATTGTAGTTTTTCGATTTGGTTTATAAAAAAAATTAATTCTTTGTAATTTTCTTGTAAATAATAAATATCCATCGACCAATCTTTCTCTTTTTTTAACAAGTGGATATAAAATGGTTGCGGTGTTTTCAAAATAATCTCGCTATAATTGGTTTCTTTATTCTTGTCCAAGTTTGAAACAGAGTAGACAATTGTATGTTTTTTCTGTAATACTTTTCGAATAAAAGCATCTTCTCTATCATATGAATTCATTATCGATAATAAACCGACTTTATTCTCCAATTTTACAATAAACTCTGGTTTCATCATGGAAAATTAAGATAATAAGATTCATTATCAATAGCCCTATAGGACCAAACTAACAAACCATTTTCATCGAAGTGGGTATCGGATTCGAGTTCAACCCCGTTAGCACATTTCTTTTTTAGCTTATAGGTTTCAAATTTATTGTTTTTTACCCAAAGCTGAACCATCGAATCCAAAATTTCGAGTGGCTTCAACCAAGTTTCACTCGGCTCTGAATTAAACTTAGCTCTTGTTTGTACCCTTTTTAGATTATATAGTGGGAGATTAGGCGCCTTACTTACTCGGTATTCGACGGTCAATCTATCCTCAGAATTCTCTGAATTTTTTTTGAGGGATATAATAAGTGCAGAAGGATACCCTATATATCCTCTGACACAATTAGATTGAATAGAACTTTCCAAATTATATTCCGAACTGTTAGTCAGCAATTTAGGGAAATAGTTGATATTGTTATATTCGAATTCTTTTATACTCTCGAAGAAATGTTGAGAATAAATTCTTTGATAGTCTCCCTTTTTGTAAAAAGAAAGTTTATCTGACCAATCCAAGTGTTCTTGTCGAAAGGAATATGAACCATCGATTGACTTCCATTCCACTTCAGTATCTCCATATCTTTTCAATTGGATGTAAAAATTGAAATGGTCCCTTAAAGTCCATCCATCGATTTCATTGTCTTCGTTGAAGGATTTGTATAATAGAAAAGCCCTTCTTTTCTCTTTTAATGAAGAAAATAAATTGAAATCATTTAACACGCCTTCTTCAATGTTAAACTCAATTTTATTATTAAATATATGTCTGATAAGATATTCCTGTTGATTTAACCAATCAGCCCCAAATAACTTAAGCCCATTTATATAATTGGTGACATTCAGATTTTCGACAGTATGCAGGACTTTCTTAAGTTTTTTACCTTGGATTTTGTTGTGTTTCATAAAACTTTCCACAATTCTGTTATCTGTTTTTTTCAAAATTTTTCTGAAGTCCCCATTTATTAAATTAGAATATAGATGGAAGTTGTTTGGATACTTTATGTTTTTTTTATCTAAATAAAATTTGAAAAGTCTATTTCCGAAAGTTAGATTACCAACCCCACCGTCTACTTTATCAACAAACAATCTACATATTTCATTTGTCAATTCCCCACAATTATTTACACTGAATTCACTGATAGAATTTTGCAAAACAACTCTGAATGTATTAAATGATTCGTTAATGTAGCAATTAGACCGAATTTTTTTAACAAATTTTCTTTTATTCTGATAGTTAAGAAGTTCTCCGAAATAAAAATTACCCTTTTTCAAATTGACAGTGAAAAATCTCATATTTTTTTTTAGTATGAAATATTTTTTACCGGCTTTTCGTGAAAAGGTCTTGAAAAAGATTTTCAAAGAAATTTTATCCCCTTTCTCTTCAATAACAATAGTGGAGGTATACTGTGTGACATCACAAAGAAGGTCTTTCAAGTGTGTAAGAAAAGCTTCTTCACTTGATAAGACTTGTATTGAGTCAAAAAAGGGATGGACTCCGTCGTAGTGGTCTTTTGCTTTACAAGGCAGAGTGGAATGGTCACGATTTTGTCGCACCCAAAATTTTTGTAATATTCTCTTGAAAAGTACGTTGTCAGACATCACAGACAAAATTACGAAACAAAGTCAATTAAGACAAATAAATCCGAAAGGTGTATATTTGAAAACTGTTGTTTCAATAATTTCGTTTGACTTTATATTTTTATTCAAGTCAACACAAATCTCAATTATTTGTTTTTGAGTAAGAACAACGTTCAATCCTTCCTCCAAGTTTAAGGAAGCCCTTTCACGAATTTTTCTATAGAAATCCTGTTCCTTTTCTTTCGGTACCAAATTTAAAAGGTCTTTAGGATTGGTTTTGAAAAATTTAATAAAATTATTTATGTAAATTTCCAAATCAACATTCATAAAAAAATTTTAAGGTTGAAAATCTAACATGTAATTACCTAACTTGGATTTTGCCTTCTTCTTTATTTTTTCAGGGATTTGTACATTTTCACTTCCCTTAGTGTTAAGGAACATCAAATTTGGCATATCTGCAATACACTCGGGAACAGTTTTAAGTTGCGGATTATTCATCAAAGATAGGAAATTCAAATTTTTCAATTCACAAATTGCATCAGGAAGAGAATCAATACAATTGTCAAATAAAACAAGTTCAAGATTTTTAAACCTCTTTATTGATTCGGGGATTTTAATTATAACCCCGTTCTTGTCATTGTTTCTTATTTGAATCTCAGTAAGAGAATCAGGTTGAGAATTAATAAGTTCTTCCAAACCATAAAGTGCAATAAACTTACCAACATTTCCACTATTAAATCCGTTAACTTTCAGACTGGTTCCGTTTGAGTCGGTAAGACCTTTTGCGAATCTAGATTTGAACATAGGTTTGAGTTCATTCCAAGGTCCATTAAGTTTTTTGATAATATCAAATCTGTGGTCATCTTTATCCATGAAAGAATCGGTCTCAAAATTGATTTGATATCTTTCTATAGGAAGACCTGTGTTTGGTGAAACTTTTTCATCAGTTGGGTCATAAACAATGTATAATGGACCCTTAGCGATGTAATACTCAAAGTGATTTAATCCTGGTGCAGATGTACACCATCTTGTTTCGATATTATTTCCTCCGTAAAAACATGCCGCTTCTTTACCTGAAGCACTTTTGTCAGAAATTTCTACAACTTTGAGAGTTGGAGAATCGTAAACTAATTTTCCGCCAGGATGAACAACGGCAGATTTTCTCTCAGCCTTTGTAGTTGAGGCAATCGTTAGGTCGAAGTCTTTGACAAGATTATACAATTCAGTAGGTGTAAGTTTTTGTATATCTCTTTTTTCCACAGGTAGTTTACCCTTGAACCTGTCGAATTTTTTTAAGTCCTCGGTTATTTTGTATAAATCTTCAATAAACCTGTCTTGAAGCATTTTCAATTCTCTCGGGTAATTTGGGTCACCAAGTTTTGTTTCGGTCGGAATTTTCAAGAATGAGTCTGTAATCCAATCAACGTATTTTCCAGCTTTAACCTTTTGAATTTCTTTCTCATCTTTTGTATTTAAGTCTACATCATTCAATCTTGTAGTAGGGTCAGCCTGAACAAAAAGGTCAAAAACCTCCTTGGTCATTTTAGGTTTAATAGTTTTACCGTCTTTATTCTTTTTAGGTTTGGTGTTCTTATCTAATTTGATTTGATAACCTGAAGCCTCAACGATTATGTTTTTCAACAAAGTTGTAAATTTCATTACAAGAGATTTAATGATAAATATATTAGATGTATAAAAATAACTAATAATTCAATATCAAAAGTTCTTCACCCAAATTTTGTTTTACACCTTTTTTAGCAGCAGCGGCTTTTGCAAATTGTTTTTTCTCCCATCTAAACCTGTCTGTTGGAAACCATTGGTGTAATAAGTCGAAGTCGTAATATGATAGACTAAATTCACTCTGTACTGAATTTAAAAGTTTGGCCAATCTTTCGTGGTCTGCCCTATCAAAATCGTGATTGGAGTAGTAATTTTCAGTTTTCCAATAGGGAGGGTCCAAATAGATGTATGTGGAGGGAGAATCGTATTTTTCGATTACCCCTTGAAAATCCATATTTTCTACATTTGTAATTTTTTGGAAGTGTGTTATCCACTTAGGATTAGATAATTTGTCTCGAAAGGACAAGTATTTGGAACGATATTTGCCTTTCAAGTCTATGAATGAAGCGGTTTCAGGTTTACTACCACTGAAAACTTGAGTCACGACATAAACATATTTTGCTGCAATTTCGTAATCAGGATAATTGATTGTAAGGGCGGATGAGAATAGTTCCCTTTGGAATTCTTCAAATCTTGTTTTGTAGGAAATATTAGTAACGAAGACTCCATATTCTTGTACAGGAATATTGTCTAAAGCAATTTGTAGTTCTGAGGGGTTTTGTACACACATGAAAAGGTTGTAATTAAGAGGATTAAAATCGTTATATACAACTTTTCTCAGATTTTGGAATCTTTCTAATTCCATATTAAAAAAACACCAAAACATTCCTCCGAAAGTTTCCACATATGTTTCCATGTCAGTTGGATAAAAATCAACAATCCATTTTCCTATTTTTGATTTACCACCTATATAACTTAACATTAGTTAATAATAATCAAAAAAACTAAATAGGGAAATTACTTGTAGCAATTTTTGTAAGGTCTACATGACGCTTTTTGTGTAAAACCCATTTCCGAACAAGGGGTGGACTTACAATATGATTGACTATATTTCCTTTTTTTCTTAAATTTTCTCTGTTCTTTTTCCTCGACAAATTGATGAATTACTCTTCTTATTAGTTGTTCAGAAATCATATTTATAAATATCATGAAAAAAAAAGAATGTAATAGTTGTAAAAAAATGAGTATGTCTACAGTCAGAAATAGAATACTCTTTTTTGGTTTTTTAATTATTACTATTTTATTTTTTTTTCTGTATTTTTTTGTTAAGTGGGTGACCTATTTTTTTTAAATTTTTCTTTCGAATTTTACGTGAAGTTTAATATACATGTCACCCCCACTGAACCCTTTACCTCGTAATCTGAGTGGTTTTGATGTATCGAAAATTTTTGGTGCCGGCACTGTCAATTCACCATCGGGATGTGGTATATAGTATTTTTCATTATTCATAGTTTCAGAATCTAAAATCAAATTATAAATTAAATCACTGTTTATTTTTTCAAAATTATCTTTTGCCTCCAACTCTATTTGTATAACTAAATTTCCATAAGAACCAGTTCTAAAGTCACCGTGCTCAGGTATTTTAATAAATTGTCCGTTATCAATTCCGACTGGTAGGTTTATTAAAATTTGATTTTGCGTGGATTTATAACCCTTTCCTTGACAACTATAACACCTCGATATTAAATTATATCCTTTTCCTTGACATTGAGGACAAGCGGTCCTTATTTGTTGAACCATAAATCCTGTTCCGAAGGTTTTGACTATAAATCCTGAACCCTCGCAAAAATCACAAATCTTTTGGTCCCCTCCTGTTCCATTACATGAAGTACAATGTGAGTCTCTAAAGTAAATTACATTTTTAGGGTCCCCCCTATAAGATTCCAAGGGTGAAATACTTACCTTAATAATTTTGTCGGGGGCTTGATTTCTTCTAAAATGTTGAGGTGTTTCACCCTTAAAAATATTATTAAAGAAGTTTTCGAAAGGGGTGTTTCCATATGGATTTTTTCTTTGTCTATCGTATTGTATTCTTTTTTGTTTGTCCCCAATAAATTCATAGGCCTCGTTTATTTCTTTGAATTTTTCTACTCCGTCGGGATTTACATCTGGATGATATTTTTTTGATAAGTTCCTATAACTCCTCTTAATTTCCTCTTCACTCACATTCTCTTCAACTTCTAAAATTTTATAGTAATCTTTCATTATGTCTAATTATGCAGTTGTTATCTTTAAGAATAAATCATTGAAAAAAATACTAAAGGAATTTATTACTTACAAAAAGGCCAAAAACTTCTTCGATGATTTTTTAAAAAAGTCTGATGAGGTATTATTCGAGGTTTTTTATGAAAACGGAAATCCATGTAGATTTGAAATTGCATTAATAGAGAACTCGAACCCGAAACTAAATCCGGTTTATTTAACCGATGAGATGGGGCGTAGTAAAAAGGTAAAATTAGAAGGGTCAGGTCGTACAATTTCAGTAATATCGATTTATAAAAAAGAGGAAAAAATATTTGACTTAGACCAAAATAAAAAAATATTTTCAGAGGAATTTATAAAAAAATATCTTAAGGGCATTAACCTGAAACTTATATCAGTATTGAATAATAAAATCATTTTACAAAATGATGAAGATACTAAGCTATTTAGTATGAAAAATGAATCTGAGGCTTTAAGGTTTTTGGATTTTTTGACCTCATATTTACAAAAAAATAAAAGAAGGGATTGTTTAATTGTAAAAGATAATTCGACTGCTCAAAAAAAATACTTATTAAAACTATTATCAAATATTGGTTTTGATAAAAAAATTCTTTACAGAAAAAAAACTACTCACCCTCGTTAGTATCTTCTTTTTTCTCATTCAAAACGAAATGAAATTCTGTTCCTGATATGTCTATAGAAAATTGTTTGTGATGTCTGTCGATTTCCCTAAAATTAGAAATTATAGGTAAGTATTCTTCTTTCTCAAGTTCAAAAATTATTGTTCCTTTCCCTTTAAAAAGTTTTTGCACTGATTCAGCGACTAAGGCTAATTTTTCTAATGTCCCAATATCATAATTTTTATTTTTTTCCATAGGGATAATTTTGGCTCTGTGACGAATAGATTTTCTTTTTTAAACTTTTTTATTTCCTGAATATACCTTTTCTTTTGAACATCGACTTGAATATCATCTTTAATTTTTTCCTTATTCAGCCAATTCAATATTTGTTGGTTCCTCTGACTTTCTTTGCTCATAATCATTTAAATTTGGAAGTTTTTCTTCGTGTTGAAAATCGAAATATAATTTTTGTAGAGTATTTAAATCGTTTTTGTCAAAAGTTTTTTTCAACTCTTCTATCGTATGTCTGAATAAAATCTCTTTTTGTTCCTTCTCCTTATTTAATTTAATTATTTTATTAATCTTACTTATAGTTTGAGATATCGATTGCTCTTCAATAGGACAAACAAATGAAAATCCTTTAGTTTCATTATTTTCAGTGTTAAAAGGAACTGTTTCCGTGGCCTCCATTAAACTTTTCGGTATAGACCATTTTGAGGGAAATAACAAATCTATACTCAAGAAATCCTTCAATTTTCTGATTGAAAATAAGTAATCACTAAATGATGCGATATTTTGATAAAAATTCATCTGAAACTTATGTATGTTATAATGTAACTTATTGAACTAGCTAATATTATAAGTTCCTTTTTATTCAAAATAAACTTTTCTGTTTTCTTGGATAAAAGGGCTACTATAAATTTACTAATAAAATTTAATAATACTAATATTGCAAACACGAATATGAAAAAAAATACAGATTCTGTATTATACATTTGGTTCTGTTTTCTTGTGTTCTAATATTTCTACTCTTAACTTATTAAGTAATGTTTTCAACTCTTGAGCGGTTTTCCTAGCTCTAGTACCTGCACTTTTGTTTCCTTTATAAAATTTTGTAGTGTCCACAGAGAGAACTTCAGTCAATTCTTTAATTTTTTCTAATGTTTCCATTTTAGATATTGTTTTGGTTTATTGAAGTAAAATATAATTTTTTATGTTTGGTAGTAAATACAAAGGGGATTTATTCAATTTAGATTTTTTTCCAACAATTTGTAAATCTCAGTCATAATTTCTAAATCAGATTTACTGAATGGTTTGTCTAAGCTAAATACTTCATCCAAAAAACTCGGAATTGATTCTTTTATTTTTTTTTGTCTTGGTGTATAAAAAGTATCAAAGTAAAATTTCTTGAAATAGGTTTTATGTTCTCCCTCTTTGTTGAATTTTATATTTTCTTTTTCAAAATCCTCGATTGTTTTATTCCAACACCACTCGAAGTGTTCTTTTTTATTGTCCTCCGATAAATTAATTTTTGTTTCGTGATTATCCTCCTCGAAGTAAGTATCAGAAACTCTTATATTCAAAGACTTAAAGAAATCTCCATATAATTCAACCTTTTCGAAGTTCATGTTATTGATGTTGAACCATATCAAAACCTCTTCCTTAGGGACAGGTTTAGATACCCAATTAAAAAAATTCTCCATAGAGTTCATCTACGGAGAATATAACAAATTAAAATTATTTGTGAATTTTTACTGAGTTTTTTTGTCGTAACCTATCAAACTCTTCATTTTTTCCATTTCCTCTCTTATAAGTTTTTCTGAAATATCATCTTTCGATTCAAGTTGATTTACAATTTTTTCAGCTTTAGCCGTTGAGCCCTTCCTGATACTTTTCAGTGAACCTGTTATTTTATTAGTTCCGTTCACATCTACAGGTTGAGGTTGTCTTTTGTAAGAAACATTCATTTGCTCCGCACCGTACAAATTGTCTTCGAAGTTTTTCATAAATCTATCCCCAACCTCACTAGGAACAACATTCCCCAATGCTTTTCCATCTTTATCTTTAGTAGCATTTCCGGTAGTAGAATCCCCTTTCAAATATTTCTCAATTTTTTCATCATCAGGTTTGATTTCATCATACACTAAATTAGTCATACCTGGAAATGCGAAAGCTTCAATATATTCTTCAACCGCTTGAGATGGATGGTATTTCATTGTCTTTTCTTTCATTTTACTAAGTGAGTAATTACTCTCAGGAAAATTTTCAGGAGATTCATTGAATTCACCATTTGAGCCTGTTTTGACATATTCTTTCATCTTCTTAACAACCTGCTTAGCGTAATCGTCGTTCTCTTTTTTGTCAGCCTTCAATACTTTTTCTGTTTTCTTCAGGCCTTCAGGTTTTTTATCACCTATATTATTTTTTTCAGCCTTATCTTTCACCTTTTTCTGTTCCATAACAATACTCTCTATAATGTTGATTAGTTCGTCCTCGGTTAATCTCAAACCTTCTTTGACTGCAGCCTTTCCTTTACCTTTCCAACCTTGTTTTGCTCTTTTAGCAAAATATAGTTGACTCATTTTTGTTCTATCTTTTTCAGGTACTCTATCACCTTCATCTTTTTTCTTTTCATTCTGAGCTTTAAGTTTCTTTATGTGTGCATTGAGTTGAGCAATAGTCTTGTCCGAATATTCACCAGTTTGTTTTACCTCTACATCACCTTCCCACTTTTCACCCATTTCTTTTCTTTGTTTCTTGATATCGGAGTAGACTCCAATAACTTTTGATTTTCTACCATCGAAATTGTCTCTTTTCTCTTTGGGTTCAGTCTTGAAGGTTTTTCCCCCAACTTCGAATGTTGGTTTACCCTCTTTTCTAGCCCTATCTAATTCACCAGTAAATTCATTACCCTCATCGGTTTCTCCATCCTCTTCGTACATCCCCTGTTCTAAAGAATCTCTTTCTTCTTCATCGTGGATATCCGCATCAACTAATGAATCAAAATCATCTTCTTTAGTTTCTTTTTTTCTGAGCAATTCGAAATCGTCGGCATCAATCTTTTTATCTAATTTTTTTTGTCCTCCATGAAGTTCTTCATCCAAATGAATTTCATTCCACTCTCCACCCTCCTCTAATCTTTCAAGGATTGTTTTAGTTTTGGATTCAATTTCCTCTTTTAGAATCTTGGAAATCATTTTGTCTATATTTTGTTCAAAATTTTTCATTCGATTTTTTTTATATAAATATCTTTATTCAGCGTTTAATTTTGGAATATTCAAACTCAAGAATTGTTTTTATTACGTACTCACTGATGTTGTGTTTTTTTGAGACATTTTTAATTGCTTCTGCGACCGACTCATTTTTAGTTATATTCAGAGCATTTATATCTCCTTGATTACAATAAGGAAACTTTGTGCACTTTTTCTTAACTTTTACAAACGCCCCACCTGGATATTGTGTTTTTCTACTCGGACCCCAATCTTTCTTTTTTGTGGATTTAGCCCACATCGCAGGTGATTCGTACCCTCCAACAGAACCTGATGTTGTGGCTTCAGTTGTCTCTTCTGATGTTTCTCCTGAACTTTCTTTAATCTTGCCTGGTGTTTCTTTGAAGGATTTCTTAACAAAATCACTGTCCATAAAAGCCACTGGACCTACGTATCCACCTGAGGAACCTGAGCCTGTAGCCTCATTTGATTCTTCTTTGCCTCTACCAGGTCTACCATATTTGGTTTTCTTATTTATGTATGGGTCGTCTTTAGTGACGTTTGGTGTGCCGTATGTAAATTGTGCACCACCTTTTATATATTTTGAGTTTTTTTTAAATTCTAAATAATCTTTATCCGATTGTAAATCTTTCATAAATTGTTGTTTGGACGTAACTTTTGGAATTTCAGACGTATTTGGGTCATTTTTTTTATCGTCCTCATCCTCTATATTTTCATTTTCCCTCATTTCCTTAGAATATCTATTCATGTCCATCATCATATTTTGTGTTTGTTCTCCACCGAGATTGGAAGTGTAATTATTTACCAAACCCTTCTTAAAAATATCTTTACTAGTTTCCATTTTTTTTAAGCATTTTTTAGTCTTGGTTCCCAATAACTCCTATTTTGCCACATAAATTGATAAAATTCTCTGAACATTTTAATTGTCAGTTCTTTAATTTCTGTTTCGAGTTTGCCTCTTTTTATTTCTTTTTGAATTGTATCCATAAGTTTATTTTCATATTGAGAAATTGTAGAGGATTCCAAAAATTCTCTAATTTCTTTACGTGCAATTCTTTCTATTTCTTTTATTTCAGAGTTAGTAAATGCCATTATTTTGTGGTTAGTAAATATCCGAGAACGATTATTACAGCGCTACCAATTAATGATTTGAATCTTCCTTTGACTTTTTCTTTTTTCAAATCAAGTTCAAGTTTTTTTGAGTAGTCGTTGATGATTTCATATTTTTGTTTTTCAGAAACAATAGTGTTCTGATAATTGTCCTCCTTTAATCTGAGAGTATTAATTATAGAATCTTTTAAAACTAATTTTTTTTCAATGAGAATAAGTTGTTCTTCGGTTAATTTTAGTTGTGCTCTTGCAAGGTCCCCGCTAATGACATCTTTCATAATTTGTTTTACAACAGGAATCGGAAAGCACTTTATATTACTTGTTGTATCTGTTTGTGAAAAAACTGTCAAGCTCACGAATAGTAAGCTTGTCAATAAGATTAATTTTTTCATGATAAATTTCTTTTACTATGGTTTTCTGACCTTTTATTTTCCCGATTTGCAAATCAACCTCTTTAATACTTTCATCAAAATTGGATATTTTTTCCTCCAATTTAATGTTTTGTTCATAAAGTTGTTTTATGGTTATATTTAGTGAATCAAGTTTTTCTTTTTGACTTGCTGCGATTTTAACTTTTGGAGTTAAAAAGAAGATTAAATAATAAAGAAAAAACAATCCTAAAATAACTTTCAAGATTGACTTGTAATTTTTATTTATAAATTCTAAAACTTTATACATTATCTTCTCTTGTTTTTTTCCTTCCCGCCATAATTTTTGCCCATTTGGATTTAAATTTTTCAAAGAAAGATTGAAGTTTATTAAGTGTATCAATTAAGTCTCGGTCCACTTTAATCATATTGCCCTGGATATAAATCCCACTATCCTCACCGATTGAGAACATAAAATCTATATTTTCATCAATTAATTTTCCTGACCACTGAACGTTATTCGGATAAACATTCAGTGTATTGAAATCTACTAAGTCGGATACCTCTTCGACAAATTCATCCATAGTTTGCTGAAAAGCAATTTTATCATCACTAGTAATATCTAAATCGGTTTTATATTTTCCATGAAGAGCTAAAATACCACCTGAAACTCTGTACTTTTGAACTCTGTCATCGGGTGATTTTTTTTCTTCTTCACGAAATTTTTGGTTGTCTTGGTAAATTTTTGTTTCGATGTCATTCCCAACATTTATTTGTGTATCAGTTTCTCCATTGAGGTCTGTTTGTTCTAAAATCATTTTTGATTTTTTCAAAAGTGATTTGATTTCATCGTATCGCTCGTTGTGTATGTTCCTCATTTTCTATTATTTTAATTAAGGTTTCGAAGTTAAAAGCTGGACTTAGGTCTGTGTGTTTTGTATCGAAATTACTTCTTGAGGAAATTCCCTCAAACCGTGTCATACCTTCAATTTTTGTATTGTGTCCGACACAGATTTTTTTAATTTGGAGTTCGTCACACAAATCGGAACAAATTTTACTTGTTTGAATAGTTTGGTCCTCATTGTATGGGTCCCAAAAAAAGTAATCTCTCCACTTTTTTTCGAAAACCTTACCTTTATAAATACTCCCATTCCAGTTAATATAATAGTCGGATATGGGTTTCTTTTCCAACCAACCTAAATTTTCTAAAACAATAATTACGGATTTTGTCTTAATATTATCATCTATGAAAAAATTAGAATAACCTCTTTCATTTAATAGTTGGATTACCTCACCTTTTTTTGTGATTAAGAAATGTGGTATTTTATCATACTTTCCAACGTATCTAAATTTAAGGGAGGTGAGATATTCTCCCACCTCCCTTGATGTATGACAAAGAATTATTTGTTTCTTTTCATTAGTTTTACCCAAAGGTTTAAAGTTGCCGTATTTTTCAAGTCTGAGCATCTCTTTTTAAATAACTCAATCTTTTTATTTCTGTTTCTTCTTCAGTTTCTTTTTTGTTTGTGGTTATAATTTTATTCAATTGCTTCTCTAAGTTTTTTAGGTCCTCATCAGTAGGTAAATAAGGTTTAGGCATTTCCTCTAATTCTATTTTTCCTGCTCTCTTACTCAGTTCTACAATGTCAATATCTTTGATTTTCCTCAACTTTCCCTCTTCTTCAAATTTTACTAACATGTGTAAAAATGAAAGTGAAATAATTGGGAGCATGCCCCCTGCGAAAAACGCTAAGAATCTCTTGTGTCCTATTAAATCACCTGACTCCACTCCAATAAAACTGACAATTGGGTCTACTAAGTCCACCCAATCTATGAATAATCGTGTATTGATATCAATATATTGATAAGCAAAAAATATATTCCCAATAAATTGAACTACTGTCACAATTATAAAAGGAAAATACACTTTTTTTCCCATTTGTGCCGCTATCGCAGCTAATGCTGAAAGTGCCGCAATTTCAATTCCAATAGATAAGTAAATTGCCCAACTGAGTGGGTTAGAAATGCCGTACCATTTTGTGACATGAGATATGGAAACAATTGCAACGGTAACTATCGGAACTACAAAAGCTCCGTAAATTAACGTTTTGAAGTTTTTCTCGACCCAATTCATTTATTTTTTATTTAATCTTTTTATCTCCTCTTCTATTTCAGTTTGTCTCCTAACATCAAATAATTTTCTGTCAGTAGCTTGAATCATTCTTTTTTCAGCCTCCAATCCAGAAATTTTGAGTTCTCTCGACAATTCATCTTTAGTGAATGTTGAATCTTTTATTTTTGTAATTTCTTTTTTTATTTTGGAAATTTCTTTTGAGTCACCGCATCCCCTAAAAAAACTTAATAGGGCAATAACCAAAACAATTACAGTAAAATTAGTTTCAATGAATTTTTTCATATTTTTATAGTTTTAGTACAACCTTAAAATATAAAAGGTGTATTATATAAATACACCCTTTATTTAATTTATAGGAAATCGAAAAGGACTCCCGTTTCGTTTCTAAGTTTTCGGAGAGCCTTTTCTTTGATTTGCCGAACCCTTTCTTTAGTTAAAGAAAAATCATTTCCAATATCCTCTAATGTTCTTGTATTCCCAGTTAGACCAAAATAATCCTCTATGATAACCTTTTCACGCTCATCAAGAACATCTAACATGGTGATTAATTTGTCCTTCAAAGTTTGTTCTGTGGACTCACAAGTATCCGCAGACTCAGCATTAGGATTAATTATAATGTCCATAAGTGTATCTCCGTCTTCATTTAGTGGGCTATCTAAATCAACTGTATATGGGAGATTGACAAACTTGTCTGGTAATTCTACACCCGCATTATCTAGTTCCTTTTTTGCTTTCTGTAGTTCTTGGACCACATTGACTGGAAGTCGTATTGTTCTTGCATTTTCGTTAAGAGATTGAAGAATTGATTGACGAACCCACCATACTGCATATGAGATAAACCTGAGTTTTTTCGACCAATCAAAGTTTTCTATAGCTTTCATAAGTCCATAGTTTCCCTCTGCAACTAGGTCTGAAAAATCTAAACCTTGATTTTGATACTGTTTTGATACGGTAATAACAAAACGTAAGTTTCCCTCCAACAATTCCTTTTTTATGATATCTATTTCCATTTGAGAGGTTGTGGGGTTTAGCATTTTTTCAGCTAATACTCTTTCCCTTTCAGGTGTCATAACTGTCAATTTTCTAATGTCTTTGAGATAGCTTGAGATTTCTTCTTGATTAATTGGTATCAGAGATTTTTCTTTCATATTAAGATAGTTTTATTGTATTTCTAATTTTTGGGGACTGTATTTATGTTTTATTTTGTTATAATAAAGTTTAATCTTTTTAGTTCACAAATGTAAATAGCTGTAAAATGTTTTCCAATGTAATCTTCTATGATTATACTGTGATTTATATTTTTAATTTTTTGTCTTGTCATAAGTTTTTCGAATATTCATCTAATATATCTTTTTCGAATTTTGTAAGTACATCAATTCCTTTGTTGCACAACTTATCTAAAATTTGGTCAAGAGATGGTTTTTTTACTTGTTTTTTTACTTTTTCCAATAATAATGCCACAAATTCTTCCTCATCATCTTGAATCATAATTTTTTTTGTAGTGTCTATTTTTATTTTCATTTCAACATCATTTCCCTCATTTACCAAGTCCATTAAATGTTCTTGAACTTTAGGTGGTAAAAATAGTGACACTTTGTCAGTGTTTTCTAATAATATAAAATATTGACACTTATCAATCAGATTAATCATAACATATTCGTAAATCTCTTCCTGACTGACCTCTGATGCAAAGTGAAAAAAAATATTACCTGTGGAATGATTGAATTTTAAGTGTGGAGAATCTACAATTGGAGTCAATGTTAATGCAACCTCTTTGCAAAATTCATCTGAATTGAAATCACCAAAAACGACTAAAAAAAATTTTTTCATAATTTGAATTTAAAAATATATTCTTCCGATTTTACTTGAGTGTTGTTCATACCATTTACCATCTTTATCCATCCAAACATAAGGGTCTAATGGATTTTCTGTCCAACCATACTGATTGTAGAAATCAGGTTCTTTTTTTAGAAGATTGGCTCGGTGTGATGAATGGAATCTTTCATTTCCTAAAAAAGAAGGTATTACAATCTCCTCGTTATTGATTTCAAAATTCATCGTGTTTTTGAAACCTCTTTCGACCCATTCCATGATAGAATAATTAAGATATTGTTTCAAAGCTGGAAGGTAGTTTTTCCACATGATAGTACAAGGGTGATTCAACCAACCCTTATAGGGATTACCATCTAATTTGGGTCTACGAGAAATTGCGGAAATAATTTGATATGTTTCCACTCTTTGTTTTCCCAATCTTTTATTATCAAGGACTCGGAGGGACTTTTTGAAATCTTCGTAAGGTAAAAATATTTGCATACCACAAATGTATGGGTTATTGTGAAACTTTCGAAATATTTTCTGTTTTTATAATTTTAACAACATTGTTAGACCAATTGTTTACTAATGGATTGTGTGTGATTACGAATATTTTTTCAAAATAATCCTTTAATTTAAGAAAAAATTCTCCAACCAAATCTAAATTATCATTTGAAATTTTTCCGAATACTTCATCAAAAACCACAACATTCGGTTTTGGTAAAGAGCAAACTTTTGTTAATACTGCTCTCAACGCGAGAGCCGCTATTGTTTTTTCATAACCACTTCCGCTTGTCATTAATTTTTCTATACCGGTATTATTGTCAATCATGATAAACTCGACTTCATTTTTTTCATTAATTCTGACCTCCAAATTAAAATAACAAGAATCCATAAGTAATCTATGTAGCTCTTGATTTATAATTGGCATCATAGTTTTCATAATCAACTTAGAGATTCCATTTTTTCCGAATATCTCCAAATAAATTTTATATATTTTTTCTTTATTAAATTCCTCTACAATTTTTAAAATAATATCATTGTTGTTTTCTATCCTATCTTCTAAGTTTTCTATTTGTGTTTGATTGGAAGTTTGTATTCTTTCATATCCTCTTTTTTCAGAAATCAACTCATCAATTCTCATATTAGCTTTGACAAGTTGTGTTTCGATTTCGTTATTTTTTTTTATTTTATCCTGAACTTCCTCATATCTCTTCAACTTATCTTTCGATTGACCCACCTTCAGATGTGTTGACTCCAAAGAAATTTGAAATTTTTCTGTAATTAGTTTATTTTTTTCATATTCATCAAAATCTTTCTTCAATTGTATGTAGGATTGTTCTTTATTTTCTATTTCTTTAATCTCTTTTCTATATTCATTAACTAAGTTTTTATAACCCTCTAATTGACTAATTTTGTTTTTAGTTAATTCAGCCTCCATCAATTTAATTCCACAATGTTCACATTTAATTCCATCACCAAATTTTTCGATAAGATTTTGAATTTCTTTTACTTTATTTTCACAGGTGACTTGTTCAGCAAAACGAGATTTTATTGATTCCTTCAGAGCATCATGTGCGTCTTCGTGATAAAATTCTTTCGGTTCAACTAAAACTATACTTAAAATGTCTTTCTCAATCTTAGAAATTGTAAAATTGTAATCATCAATTTCATTTTTTAATTTGGTAGGATTTAGTGTAATTAATTCTTTGTCTAAGTCGGTAAATTTTGATTTTAACAAATTTTCTTTATAATTTTGACCTTTCTTAAGTCTGTCGTCCACATCTTGTATCTTTTTGGTGATATCCTTGATTTCTTCGTCAAGAGTTTTGATTTCCTCCTTGTATTGATTAATGTCTTGTTTCAAGGATTCTGTGTTATAGACATTTGATAACATGGATTTTGAAAACTCTGAGTAAATCTCTTTTGCGGTTTCCTCTTTTTTTCTAAGAAACTCTAAACCCAAAAATCTAGAAAGGACCTGACCTCTGGCGGTTGGTTTAGCTTCTAATAAATCTTCCAGGTTTGAAGCCGTAGTCATAATTGTCATCAAAAAGTCATCCATAGTCCCTATGGCGTTTTTGATAAAGTTTTCTGTCTCCCTTCTTTGCTCACCTGTAAAATTTTGTAGTTGACCGTCGGCAAGTTTTTTGAAAAACTCCAAGTCAGTCTTGACATTCCAATCACCTAATTTGGCTTTTTTCCTTTCAATTTGACGAACAATAACATATTCATCACCATCAATTGAAATATCACCCCTAACATTTACTTTATTTTTATCTGAAAATCTGTTAAATATTTCTTCAGCTTTTTGTGTTTTTGTTGTTGTATTGAAAAAAAGAAATAATAATAAATCAACGGTAAGAACTGTTTTACCACCAAAATTAGGGGGGTCGGACTCAACAATAGTTATACCGTTACACTTTTCAAAATCCAATATCTGATTTTCACCGAATGATAAAAAATTGCTAAACTCTATTTTTCTTATATACCATTTCTTGAATGGTGTAATCTCGATTTCTTCGGACAACATTTTATTCTCGACCGCCGAGTCAACATTCATAACCTGCTCATAGAAAGAGGTTAATGATTTCGACTCCAAAAGATTTTTTATAAGTTCATTTTGATAGTTTTTATCCACTATGTTTAATGAAACGTCAATCGTTTGTTGAGAATCATCAGATGTCTTTACTTTAGTAATTACATTTACATTTGTCGAGCCATACTTCTTGTAAAAGTATTGTTTGACTGACTTGATTCTTTCTTGTGTAAAATTTTCAGCACTATCCTCCCATATGACTTGAACGTTAGGATTATCTAGCTGACTAATGTCCAATTTAGAAGTCATATTAGTATAATTATAAACAGGTTTTGGATTAAACAGATTCCACTCTGATTGAGAGGTCAGTTTTCCCTGAGGATTCTGCATTTTTCTTTTTTTGCTCCTCTACTTGTGAATTGATTGATTCTTCGAACATTTTTTGAATAGCAACTTGTTTGTTTTTCAAGACTCCATTTCTGTTTTGAATTTTTTTTCTGTGAGCCTTGGACCCCCCTCTCTTTTTACTTTGTGGCATATTAATCCTCCTTAATTTTATAAGTGACCTCCTGTAAAACATCTTCCTGTAATGAATCGGATAAAAAACCGCCTGAAGCTAAATATTTTATTCTTTTATTTCCCTCTTGTAGAAGTTTACTTTTCAATTCTAAACCTGAAATGTTGTTTGGAAAAATAAGATTTTCCATTTTAATTTTTACTGTGAATTCTGCGTCGATTATCATAATTAATTATTTTATTGTGGTCTGTTTGTTTCGAACCACTCAACTATTGAGTTAAGTGCCCAAACTGAACCTGAAGCTAACATGCCGTCAAAAAACCAAGACACATATGGGGTAACTTCAAGGATTTGGTGTACAGGTGAATATAATGAAATTCCAAGGAAAAATCCAACCCATGTAGGAGTACACATCATACATTTTAACATTTCAGATATAAAAACAAAAAATCCATTAAATAGGGAATCTGAATTTTCTGCCATTTTGTTTATCGAGTTTCTTGGCCCGTTGAAAATACTTCCATAGACTAAAATGTTGCTAATCCCATAAGTCATAATAATCCATAAAATTAATTGTGTCATTGGTTAAAATTTAAATGTTTTTTTTTATTTTTCAATTTAATTCTTTAAATATTTGGGTACTGTGGTTTATTTCTTTACAATTTCAAAAAAAGTTAAGGTTTTTTTTATTTTGGAACTCATGTCAATGTTTTAATTAATATGTGCTTGAAGTTTGAAAATACAAATTTATTTATATAGTTTGTCATCTAAGTTAGAACCTTTCATATAAGAGGCTCCAAGATTATTTCTAAGGTTTTGTATCTCTGAAATTGTTTTTTCATAGTCTCTTATCAATTTGTCCTTATCCAAGTTTTCTTGTCTGAGTTTCATAATGGTCTGTTGAAGTGCATCGAATTTTGATTTATCAATTCCCTCCGATTCTTTTTCAACTGGTATTTCTTTAATAACCTCCACGATTTTGGGTGGTAAATTTTCTAGTTGTTGAATCTTAGTTAACAACTCGTTTATTTGAGTATCATCTGATACCTTAACAATTTTTTCAATTGGTACTTCTTTTATTATTTCTACAATTTTTTCCACAACTTTCTCGACAGGAACTTCTTTGATTCGTTCGACCTCAACATATTCTACCTTTACAACCTCTTTGATTACTTCAACAGGGACCTCCACCTGTTTTTCAACAATTACCTCTTTTTCCACTTGTTTTTGTTGTGGAGTTCCCGAATTTAGCAAACCATATCTTTCGATATTAAAACCAGTTGTAAAAGATTGCTTGACAACTGAGCTAATTAATAGGTCATTCAGATTACAATATGCTACTAAATCTCTGTGTTCATCTGAAGTAAGTTTTAATTTGACTTCCATTTTAGTAATTGATTAACTTTTCGGTACCTTCAACTAAACAATCTATTGAATTTATGTAGAATGAAAGAAATGGTTTGGGATTTGGTAAATCAACAAAATCATACCTATCGGAGTCAACCTGATATACTCCATACCCATGTTTTCTAACCGTTTCACCAAAGTTTTGTTGTATGGTGGACCCTACCATATATGCTTTTTTCCCATTAGGTATGTCAAAAATTTGTCTTTTATGTATATCTCCACAAAGAACAACGTCGCAACCCTTAAATTTATTAGAATCAAACCCATCTTCGAATCTATATCCTAAATCAGTGCATAAACCTTGAATAGGTCCGTGAAATAAACCTATGTTTTTATTTTTACTTTTAATAATTTTAGGTGGTACGTTATGATTCATCAAAGAAAACACACACCAATTTATGTTTTCGTCCTCATAGACACCCATTTCCTTAAAGTAGATAATATTTTTGTTTCTTAAGGATTCCAAAATCGGGGTTAGAGCATCCAACCGATTCGTATTGTTTTCCAAAAAATCGTGATTTCCAATTATCAAAATTGTCTTTGATATTTTGGAACACTCTGAAATTATCCAAACAACAAACTCAATTAACTCAGGAGTCATTTGGTTTTTTGAATGGACCAAATCACCAGTAAATACTATTCTATCAGGTGAAACGACTTCCCACTCGTGAAGTGCTTGTTTTAGGATTTTTTTATAAAGTTCGTGGTCCTTGAAGAGTCTGATATGTAAATCAGAGAAGTGGACTATCTTGTTTATCACTTTCAGTTGTTTTTTCTTCCTCCAATGGGTTAAATCCTTTATTAACGTGGTCGCATTTCATACACATATAAATTGGAAACGGAACAGGTTGGTCCTGAGTAGCGCCCTGAAGTCTTGAGACCCATTTAAGATATAAAGCTTCTTTGAAATATATATTTCCGCATTTCTCACACTTAATTGTGGGACACTCCCTAATATTAATTCTTGGTGTTAATAAATCTTGCTCGCTCATAAAATTTTAATTAAATATAAAAAAAATATTTGTGAAATTCAACAATCGAAAATGCTAAATAAATTTCTTTACGTCCATATTCATGACAATATCAATTACAGACTTGGGAACTCTGAATTCTTCAAATTGTGTATCTTCTCTGAGGTGAACAATTATACATCCGAGTATTTTCATGTTTTCATACTTAGAACCTTTCAACATACCGACTAACAATTTACCATATAAGGGTAGTTGTACTTTATAGTGTCCAAGAGCATTATTTGGTAATTCCTCAAATGGATAGAACATTCTTTCTGTAAAATCATTTTCCAAAAAATTTTTTGGTTTGTTAGTTTTCCAATCGGTTAATAATAAACCAAGTTCGTCACCGTTTTTATTCATAGTCAACCATACCTTATCTGGTTGACCAGTATACCCCAACTCAGAGTCCCCGAGAACCATCTCTGTATCAAGTAGCACAACATTTCTTTTTTCGAGTAAATCCAAATATCTTTTACCCGCTAAAATCATTTTATCACTTTTCATAAGTTGTGTCAAATCACAATCAAAAATAGGTTTACGAACTTCTTTGTAGGAACCATTCCTTTTGATAGTGTCTTCTTCCAAAACAAAGTGAACTCTGCTTCCTAAATTTGTTGAATATTGCGCTGCGAGTGCCCATTCTTCGATTAGTTTTTTTTGTTTTTGTGGGTCTCCACCCGCTTTGTTGTATGCCGCCTCTTCGGTAGGAAATTCCCTGTAAAATTTTTTTAATACTTTGGATACAGAGGGCCAATCACTTCTACCATCCATTGTGTAAATGTGCCTTCCCTCCTCAAATACCAAACCAATATCTTTTTGTCTATCAGAAATAATTTTTCTTATTTCTTCGGCAACTTTATTTAACTTCATAGTAATATTCATCGATATTTCCTCTCAAGTCACAAATATCTTTATCTTTTGGTAATTTAACAATTTTGATTCTGTTATATAATTTTCCACCGTTAAGTTCATGATAAATTTTGAGTCCATCTTCCCATGCATCACCGTCCACACATACAATTAATTTACCTTCGGATTTCGTGTATAATGTTTCGAAAAGAAGTTTACTCATCTTTTTTCCCAACATAACTAATGGGTTATCTAAAAAAAATGAATCGAAAGCACCCTCTACCAAAAATATATCTTTTGTCCAATCGATAAGACTCTCATTAAATATTATCTCGTCTTTAGGAACAGATGGGTTTTTGTATTTGTCCCTTCTTTTTGTCCACGCCCTACCAACAAAATAGTTCAACTTTTTCTCAGAATTGTATGAAGGGATGATTATTCTATATGCAAAATCCCCCTTAACAGTATATCCTATACTGTATTTTTTTATCATTTCGTCTGTGATTCCTCTGGAATAAAGATAATTTAAAGCTTCTTTGTGTGGAATAAATCGTGAGTTAGAATCCTCGAACTTTGTATATCCTTCCGGTAATCTTAAAAATATTTTTTTCTTATCCTCATTTTTTAGTTCTTGAGGTTTTATTAGTTCGTATAATTTTTTTTGTTTTTTTGTGGCGTGTTTGTCGAATAGTTTTCCTAATGGTCCATGTGTTCCGTGAGAATCACCACAAGCCCAACACTTGTAAACGTGTTTAGAATAATTTATTTCCAAATTTCCCTTCCCATCTCCCTTATCCAACCCTTTCTCTTGCATGCAGACGGGACAATCGAATGAAATCTGTGCTTTTGATTCATAATGATTGTGATAATCACCTAATACATCAGTAAGTAACTCTATGAGAACCTCGACTTCGTCTTGCATTAATCTTTGAAATTTTTCCAATTGTTCTCATCGTATGGGTCAGGGGCAGATATATGTTTTCTCCACCATTTTTTTAGTGGTTTTTCCTCATCGACTTTGTTCTCTATGAAATATCCGATGATTAACCCTGCAAAAGTAATTCCCATAAGAATTGTCCAAATAATCGCAATAAATTTTAGTAATAGCATATTAAATCCATTTTATTTTTTTTATATAATAATGACTATGTAAAGTTTCTCCGAAAATGGAGAGTCTTGTGTTGATATAATCAAACAATCTCTTTTTGATATGTCGATTAGTTCTAATTTTAGAAACGCGTTGATGGTTTAAAATTTGTGATGAAAGCCATTGTTTTGGATGGTTTCCCATTTTACCTAACATCTTTCCTTGAAAGATAACATCAACTTCGATATTATATTTATAAAATCTGATATTATTAATCGAGAATGAACCTTGAAGCAAGTTTGAGGAAACTCTTATGTCTTTTACGTATTTTTTAATGTAAGATTTAAGTTGTTTTTTTTCAGGGGTTCTTATACAATACAACATAAACCAAAGATAGTATAAGTCTTTTAATTTACCAAATATTATTTGATTTCATCCATCCCAAAACTGCACAATAAGCATCAGTTTGGTCATAGTTTTCCTTTTTAAGTGTGTTATTTTTCGTATATTGCCATGTTATTTGTGGTTCTCTTTTAGCCACAAGGTCCCAAATTATGACTTTTTTGTCAACATCTTTAGGATAACCTCCGAACAAAACAAATTTGTTTTTGTCATTCTTTTGAACTAAATGTGGGAAGGCGAACTTTCTTGAATTATATGTTGAAATGAACTTAGGAACAATTCCCAAAACGTCATGAACTTCTTTACAGATAAGTGTATTATACCTAATCAGTGTTCCTACGGTCCAAATATTATTCGAATTCAATAGTGGTTCTTCTATTATTACTTTACTGATTCCTAAATCAACATACTCCAAAAGTTTATTTCTGAAAATACTAGCTTTAAGTATTAACTCCTCCATTTTATCTTCGAAATCTTTTGGTCGGGGTGAAACGTGTGTCAATTCTAATAGATTTTTTGTACCTATATCAAAAAGTGACCATCCGATTGTTTTCGTTGAAATATCTAATCCGAGAACTTTAGGGGAGTCCTCCTTGATTTTTTTTATTCCCATTTTTAGAAATCTAATTTGACTACATATTGCTGAACTCCTTGCCTTTTTTCAGGTGATTGTAGTTTAGATATAACAATAAGATTATAATTAGAATCGTAAAGACCTATTTCTGTGATAAATGAAGTTGTGCCCGACATCCATGTTGGGTTTGAGGTATTAACAAATTGATTTCTACTCAAGTTGATTAGATAATTCATTTCGTAAATTGTCGCTGATATGTCGGTTTCCAAACTACCATAAAAATAATATTCACTACCAAAATTTAATAATGGAGGATTCTGACCAAGTTGTGGTAAATTTATGTAATCGGTCAAGTCATACACATTGGATGCAGCTGCGTCAAACATGGCAAAATCAATTTGGAATGTGTTTCCAGTAATTCCACTCACTGTGAGATAACCATTTAATAAGGTAGAGTTGATTTCCGAGGTTACATCAATTTCTCTCCATCCTGTTGGAGATGGTCTTAAGTTACCTGAGACTTTCTGAATTAATATTTTTATACTGTTCGCGCTAAAACCTGTTACATTTGTTGAGCTCCAATTTGAGTTAAGGAAAGGGAATTCGTTTCCGAATTGGACTGCTGCGTTAAAACAATTTGTTTGTGTGGTTCCGCTTGGAGCTTTTAATTTTGTATAATAATTGCAGTGTAAAGAATTAGTAAACCCACTACTATTGGAATCAAGTCTGTAAGTCACCCAAAAAGTATCTGCAGAACTCTGGATGAGCCCTGTAGTTGTGTTTACTCCACATATGTTCGGAATTATTGCGCTCACCTTCGGGGCGGGCAACGTCCAATTTCTATTAGATTTGTTCGAAAGAGCTGCTATAACTTCCTCATCATCTATAACAATAATTTCTTGGTCAGGGAAAACTTTACCAATTCTATTCAAGTTTCCATTTGCATCTGGATTCAAATCCCAAAGTTGAAAATATCTCATCCCTGGCTCATTCATTCTCAGATTCTCTGTAGACTTCATGTAATGTGGTTGACACAAATCGTAATTCGGTGGGTCAATCATAAAAGTTTGACCAATTGTATTACCTGTGGATTTGTGCCACATAAGTGTCGGTATATATAGTTTGAAGTGTCTAGCTAAACCTGTCTGATTTGATGGATTTTGTGGGTCAAACGGCACCGTGGCAAATTTTTCTCCATAAACAAAATCAATGTCTTGATTTGTGTAATGTATTATTGCTATGGCTTTTTGGTCTGGTGGTAAAACTTTAATCTTCTCATCATAAGAGTCGTAATAATATGTGTCAGTAAGTTCGTTTGCAACCGATGGTGAGATTTCAAAAGTTTGGCCAGTCAAAGTGGAGTATCCCAAGTATTCTTTACTACCAAGATAAGTCACGGAATCATAGTATTGATATCCTTGAATGGTGTTTGAAAAAACTCCTGCGGGACTTTCAGACCAAGGTATATTCATATTCCAAACTAATGTGTTCTCCCTGTTGGAAACATCACACGGTGATTCAAAATTTAATGTGTCAGTCTGCCAATATGGAGCTGGGGTTATGAAATCATATAGGACTGTCATACCCGACGGATATATGAGGGTTCTTGCATACTCTCCTGAAGTCAAGGCACTGTAATTAGGAACGCTCCTATCCAAGGTGACAACCCAAGGTGTTTGACCTGTGGTTCCTACAGATGGGCTTAGGTCCAATATCTTATAAGTGAGAATCGGAACAGTATTTACGTTTTGACAAGTTCCTGTTGTATCCAAAAATATTGTAATGAAATCACCAATCGATGGAGTCCCTGTTGTTGGTGAACAGATTGACGGGTCCAATGTAATTGATATGGTAGTCTGACCTGTCAAGGTTGACATATCAACAACATAGTTTGAAGTAATTGTGTAGGCTGAGCTAATTTGAGTGACCCAAGGTGTGGTAGTTCCAGTATTGAAAAAACCTTTGAGCCCCGCACTGTTATAAACCAATTGATAATCACTTGCCATGAACGGAATCCCGAAAGTAGCACCTTGTCCTCCACTGACATAATAAGGATACTTAATATTTTCTTTGTTTGACTCAGGGTATCCTGTATTATTCTGAGCATTGAAAGATGGCATCAAAATGTTGTTCCTAACTTGATTGTAATTAGTTGCCGCAGAATAACAAACTTCACTATCTCCGACTTGGAAATAAGAGATATTAAAGGCTCCTTGAGAAATTTTTCTCCTTCCGACATCTGTTAGTCGGGTGTTTATCAAGCCTGAAGTATTTTTTATAACATAACCCATCTTTTATAAATATAGTTTTTTAGATTTCGTTAACTGCTTATGTTTGGCGTATAGGTATGATTGTTCACAAGAGTCAGATTTGATGTCTGAATTGTATAACAAGGATTATTTAGTATTCTGAAATTACTCAAAGTCATCGTGATTGTTTGTCTAGCTGTTGTCACACAATTGCTTTGAAGGACAGGGTTTGAGATAAACAGTGATGATATTGTTTGACCCGTCAAAGTAAAATTACTTGTTGTGTTCAAAACTAATCTATCTGTATATCCTTCAGACGTCGCACTTATCAAAGCTGAATTACAAGTACTTGGAACTGATTGACTTACAGGTGTACTACTAATCAAAGTCTGTAAATTATTATTCAAATAAACTGAGTTCGTTGCAACGATTGTATAAATTGTTGCCGGTCCCGCTGAACTAGTAGGACCTTGTTCAACTTGCGTTATGTTAAAGGAAATGTCACCAACAATTGTAATAGGACCTGGTGGTGTCGGTGATAAAGTTATTTCCCAATTTACAGTTCTAATATTAGGTGTGATTTGCGCTGAAGAACTACTGATAATATTCGGTGTCAACGTAAATACCGTATTAGCAGCACTTGGTATTGTTATTGGTTGTTGGAATAGTGTGCCAAGAGAATCCTTAATTGTTAATCCAAAACTTCCACCACATAGGTTATTGAAAATATTACTTGGTTGGAATGTAGTCCCGTTAATCGAGTAAGAATATGGTGGTCTACCTCCCGTAGGAACAATAGTCAGACCTCCATTACAAACTCCAACACAACTTGCTGGTGTAATTTGATAAGTGAAACTAAGTGGTGAAACCGTAGGACAACTTCCCCTTGAAGAGTTGATAATTGAATATGTTGCCGGTGTTCCAATAAACGCCCATCCTGAGTCAGGAATAACACCTTGGTTTGATGAAACGGGTGTTCCTCCGAGGGTCCAAGAATTTATTTGCCACCTGTTTGGTGTGACCGAATTATTCCAAATAATTGTAAGATTGTTAGAGTAATTGTACCACGTAGGTTTTCCGTTTTGAGAGCCCGATGGGACGAAAGTAAGTGGTAATTCCTGATATACAGAAGAACCACCCGAAGAACCAAAGCTCGGAAGTGCAACAAATCTTAAACATAAGTTTGGTAGCGGGATTGTTGGTGATGGAGTCTGCGTAATTGTAGGAGTAGGTGTCACAGTTGGAGTAGGAGCTAAAATCGAACAAGAAGTTGTGGCAGAATAATCTCCATAATAATCGACAACCAAAACAGTATAGGTCCCGTATGGAATATTAGAAATCGTTTGAGTTCTCTCTCCTGTGTTCCAATAAAAGGAGTATGGTGCTGTTCCACCCGTGACGTTCACGGACATTATACCATCGAAAGCACCCAACGTTGGTGATTTAATCAAATTACAAGAAACACCCATGTCGAATAGTGTAAACACTTCACACTCATTTACATACTCAGGTATTGCCGAACAAGTTGGTATCGGTGTTTTTGTTGGGGTTTGTGTTAAAGTAGGTGTATTTGTTGGAGTTGTTGATGGTGTCGTAGTTGGAGTAGGTGTTGATGAAGAAGTTGGTGTGGAAGTAGGAGTAGGACAAACTTGGGATGTAGGTGAGTTTAGTAAAGTTATTCCAACAAACGGTCGTGTATAATCCAAAACTACCTCTTGACCAGCACCATTACCTGAAATTAAAATACCACAACAATCAATGTATGAAAAGTTTTGAGCCGTTATACCCAAACCACAATTCACTTTGGTTTGTGTTGGCGTTTGGGTTGGTGTTTTTGTATTTGTAGGTGTTTGTGTATGAGTAGGTGTCTGCGATGGCGTCTTAGTCGGACTTGCGGTCATTGACGGTGTCTGCGTTTGTGATGGCGTTTGTGATGCTGTCTGAGATGGTGTTTGAGTTTGAGAAGGAGTTTGAGTTTGAGTAGGTGTCGGACTTGGGTCAATCTCAGGACAAGGTCCAAGAACAGTGAGAATAATAAACTCACCAGGAACTTGACCCGGCGTAGTAAATGAGCAAACTGTAATCGTACCCCCTGGTGGAATTGTAGGAATAGGATTCAACTCACAATCGAACCCTATGGGTGTTGCGGAAGTGAGAGTATTTCCATTTGTTATCTGATACTGTAAACAGGCCATCAATTTATAATTATATAAACCATATTTTATTTATTAAGTACATCCACTACAATCGGAATCATTATTACAAGTTGTTGATGAGGTACAAGGGAATATAGCGGTCACACCTCCAGTGAAAGAACCTGTGCCATAACGAATACATCTCTCAACTTTTTGACCGGCAGATAGTGGTTCTCCCAATACTGAACCATCACAAGCGGTATATTGAATCGATGAACCAACGATATCTTGGTTTTCAAAATAATAACAAGCACAAATCGGTGTAGTCGTTGGTGTTTGTGTTGGTGTATCGCTCGGAGTTTGTGTTGGTGTGTCACTTGGTGTTTGTGTTGGAGTATCTGATGGTGTTTGTGTTGGAGTATCTGATGGTGTTTGTGTAGGTGTATCAGAAGGGGTTTGAGTTGGCGAATGAGTAGGTGTCTGTGTTTGTGATGCAGTTTGTGTTGGAGTAGCGCCCGATGTAGAAGTTGGAGTTTGTGTAGGTGTATCGCTTGGAGTTTGAGTTGGCGAATGAGTAGGTGTCTGAGTTTGTGATGCGGTTTGTGTTGGAGTAGCTCCAGATGTAGAAGTCGGAGTTTGTGTAGGAGTTTGAGTTGGGCTTTGGGTTGCTGTTGGTGTTGATGTTTTTGTCTGAGTAGGAGTTTTGGTTGGTGTGATTGTTGGAGTTGGTGTCGGAAAACTTTCACAAAAAATAAAACTTATAATAATCCCTTGTGAAGAAATTTGAACCGCATATGTTCCATTTACCCATTGCATCAATATCCACTCATCTCCCCCATCATAAGGGTTATACAAAGCGGAGTTGTAGTAAGTTGAATAAATTTTTATTCCAATAACAGGTTGAACAGTAGCATCTGCAAAGTAATTATAAAGTTTCTGAGTAGTTAGGGTTCCCGAACAAGCATTATCCTCTGTGCAACCTACTGTTTGCCCTATCAGATGTTGTACAACGTTTGGTAACGGTTGGATTGGTGGATAAACAACTCTCGTTGAAGTTGGTGTTTGAGTTTGAGTTGTTGTAGTTGAAGGGGTATTTGTTGGCGTTTTGGTGACAGTTGGTGTTGAGGTCGCCGTTCTTGTCGGTGAAACGGTAGGAGTTGGTGAAACTTTCGGTGTTGGAGTAGGTGTTATCGGTACAGTCTCGTAATATATACAACCTTGGGTATCTTCAATTTTTATAACGAAATTCTCCTCATCATACGGCGGTGGCACATCGAAAACAAATGGAAATGTTGCAACAGTCGACACAAACACACATGACGCACTCAACGCATTACAATATGAAATGTCCACAGGTGTGTTAGCGGTAACCGATGTTATGGTGACTTGTTGACTCATTATAATTTTTTCATTTTTTTTATGAGGGACAAAATCCTCCCCCAATAGTTCCACATATGGTAATACCATAGTTAATATCATTCAGGGTCACAGTTGCAAAAATTTCAACGTTATTAAAACCGACTTCTTGTAGTTGAACTAGTTGTTGTGAATCGTATTTCGCATAAGCATTTGAACAACCTACTGGACTAAGTTGATTTCCAGTGTCCACTCTTATAGTTATAACGTCACCAACATTTAGTGTTAATGTACCTGAGGAACCTCCAGATGAATTTGTCGCTAATACGACCTGAGTTCCATTTCTCAAAATTTCAAGAAAAGATGCTGTACAACTTGTTCCTGTACCATGATTAAAATACCAAGTTGTGTTCGGTGGTGGAGTGATTGTTGGTGTTTGTGTAGGTGTGTCTGAAGGTGTTTGTGTTGGCGAATGAGTAGGTGTTTGAGTTTGTGTTGGCGAATGAGTAGGTGTATAAGTTGGTGTTTGTGTAGGTGTGTCTGAAGGTGTTTGTGTTGGCGAATGAGTAGGTGTCTGAGTTTGTGATGCAGTTTGTGTTGGAGTAGCACCCGATGTGGAAGTTGGTGTTTGTGTAGGAGTTTGAGTTGGGGGTTGGGTTGATGTATCAGAAGGAGTTTGTGTAGGAGTATTTGTTGGTGTTTGTGTTGGTGTTTGTGTTGGCGAATGAGTAGGTGTCTGAGTTTGTGATGCAGTTTGTGTTGGAGTAGCACCCGATGTGGAAGTTGGTGTTTGTGTAGGTGTGTCTGATGGAGTTTGAGTTGGTGTATCAGAAGGAGTTTGTGTAGGAGTATCACTTGGCGTTTGTGTACTTGTTATTATGCAACCCTCTGCGTCAACCACTTTTACTATATATGATGTAGATGTATCATAAGGAACTGGTATATCAAATGTATAAGGAGTTGAGCTTATTTCATTTATATAAAAACATCCCGTCCCATCACTTTGACAGATATAAATGTCAAAGGGTGAACTACCTGTAATTGATGATATGGTGACTGAAAGTGCCATTTTATCCTTCGCCTCTTTCTAATGTTATTAATAGAATATCTCCCCTCACCAATTCTCTTTCACAAGGGGTTGATAAACAATTTATTTGTTCAAATAATCCCGTTATTTGAATTCCAGTATTTACCGCAGTGGCTTCAACAACTTGGGTTTTTTCACTCTCTAACACTCCATTTATATATACTTTTACTATGATATTGTGATTGGTTGTAATTTTGTAATAAATTGCTCCTACCGCCAATTTTGAGATATTGAAAGGATTTTCACCTTCAAGTAACACACTTCTTCCAACAATCACCTCATTGTTTATTACATCCGTAATAGGGAAGAATAATTGTCCATCATCAGGGTTTTCATTATAGAAAGAAACTCCAAAATTAGGACTTTGGAATGTAGTTGTAGCCCCACTCGGTATGTATCCGTTGAAAGTTTCGAATACTTTGAATTGTATGTTTATTTTTGTGTTGACAGTCAGACAATCATTACAGTTATCATATTGGTCATTACCCGCAGTTCCGAAATAGTTTCCGTTCCAAATCAAATCACTATAACTTGGGTTTGGAACAATCGAAGTTGTAGTTCCTTGGTAGGTCCAACAAAGCCCGTTATCATCCATAAAGGTTTTTCCTACTGAAATAGAGACTGTAAGTGGTTGGGTTTGGAATAACCTGTTGAATCTGATTTCATAGTCTATGTCAGGGCAGAGGGTGAATACATAATATACAGGGTCTTTGGTTGGTGAAGGTGTAGGTGTCGCAGAAGATGTTGGTGAGTTGGACGGTGTCACCGTAGCTGTTATCGATGGTGTTGGTGTCGGTGTAGTGTCTTTTGAAGGTGTAGGTGTGTTTGTCGCAGTCACAGTAGGAGTTATCGTTTGTGTTGGTGTATTTGTTGGAGTTTTGGTTGGAGTTTGTGTGGTTGTCGAGGTCGGTGTAGGTTGAATTGTACAATCACCACAAGTCGCATGAATTGAATAAATTTGACTGATAATTGAGTTTGATGATATTTGACTTGTTGTTCCAATCCATTCCGCGCAGACCACTTGTCCGTTGAGGTTGCCACTGAAAGGAACATCCTGGGCAATGGGTGCGTTGTTGAATATTAAATCACCCACAACGTAATAAAGAGTTTCCTCTCCACATATTTTGATAATCTTGGTGTCAGGGCAGTCAAGGGATGAATCGAATATTCCAA
>Ga0194118_10001442_pt1 | contig 34041 bp, 30 predicted proteins | sample TA2MahsurfametaG_2_FD_148662 | JGI IMG/M metagenome (GOLD analysis project Ga0194118, IMG submission 148662) | Freshwater microbial communities from Lake Tanganyika, Tanzania - TA2015013 Mahale N5 surface | ecosystem: Environmental > Aquatic > Freshwater > Lake | place: Tanzania: Lake...
ACATCAACCGTGGTAGTGTAGTAAGCAGTTGGTACGGCCTTCGCTAGCGTAACCCACGTATTAGTGGACTGATCAAATGAGATTCTGTAGTCAATAACAGGGCTTCCACCATCATCTAAAACGACCCATTTGAGTCCAATCTGTTTATTTGTTGTGATTTCTGGCTAGTTTTGTAGGGAAGTTGGTGCTTTTGGAACGATTTAGATCAAAGCTCCATTTCCAGGCTCTGATAAGGTTGAATCTCCGTAAAAATTAGTGGCGATAACTTTAGCGAAGACGCTGTTTCCTTTCACTAGGTTAAAAGGAGCAGCGAGTAAAGTGCTAAGTTTAATCGAGCATTCGGTCTCTGTGACGATCTCTTGGTCACTGCCGTCACAATCTGTTAGCTCTTAAGCATAATTGAGATCAGACTGCCTAATGAAGACTTTGTAAGAGACGATTGGAGTGCCTTGAGCTGAGGGTGCTCGCCAGCTTATCACTACATTTTCATTAACAGTTGTAGTGGTGGGTGCTTAGGGTGCTAACGGTACAGTTGCACAAATTAAAGTCAAACCTTGCGTGAATTCACTCAGGTCAAAGCCATTCTAAGCCTGTAGTTTGAATGTGTAAGTTTAGCCAAGAGTAAGACCTGACACAGTGATACTTTTGGTTAAGATGTTGTCTCTAATCACGTTAAAGTCTGTTGCATCCTAGGCTTTCTGACTCAACACGTAGTTTGCTACATTAGATCCTCCATTGAAGCTTCCTTCTTACCATGTAAAGCCTATAGACGATGCTGTCCGCTTACTCAAGTCTTCAGAGAAGTTAATTGGTGCATCTGGGAACGTTATCATCAGTGCGCCATTGCCTACTTCTGATTCAATTGAGTCGCCGTAGAGATTTGATGCTACTACTTTCGCATGGATATTCGAGCCCCAGGGTAAATTAAACGGAGTGCCCCTCAAGATTTGTACTGAAATACTGCACTTAGTCGTCTGAACCAGTTCTGTGTTTGAACCATCACATGAGATTAGCTCTAATGAGAATTATGTACTGTCACTTTCTCTCACGTAGATCTTGTATGAGGTGATAGGGGATCCTTGCGCAAATGGCGCTTGCCAGTCAATCATGACAGAGTCTCGATTGAATATCGTAATCGGAGCTTAAGGCTAATCGGGTGTCTAAGCTGCTAAAATGGATACTATTTGTGAGCTGGGACTGTAGCCAAAGAGATTTCGAGCTTAAATCCTGAATCTATATGTTGTTCCGGGATTTAGAGACCTTGCAACGTAGGATTTAGTCAAGATATTTGACTCAAGATTAATAAAAATGGATGTGCCCTAGTCATACTAAACTCTGTAATCAATAATATTGGATCCACCATTCTCCAAACCGTCGGCCCAGACTAATCCGATCTACGTTGCCGTGGTCAGAGAGGGGACATTTGCTATATTTATTGGTGAGTCAGGAATAGTTAAGATTACTCCACCATTTCCAGCATCGGACACCAACGATTCTCCTTTAATATTAATCGCAATGATTTTGGCCGTTATACTAGAGCCCCATTCCAACTTAAATGGAGTCTAGGTGAATAGTTAACTCGGAACTGTACATTTTCTGGCACTTAGAATGCCTAGGTTTTGACCATCACAAGCTGAGAGTTCTTATTAATAAGCGCCGTCCGATTGTTAGAACAAGACCTTGTAAGCTATTATCGCCGTACCACCGTCGAAAGCAGGTGCTAACCAAGTCACTAGGATTGAGCTGCCAGAGCGAGTTGTTGTTGGCGCTTGAATTTAATCTGGTTTTTAAGCGCATAAAATCGAAACAGTTTCCGACTCAGCACTATACCCGACTGAGTTGCGCGCATAAACTCTGAATTTGTAAGTTGCCCCTGCAGTTAAGCTAATCGTAGTGGTATAAAACTTAGCCAGGATGCCTGTCTCCAGAGTAATAAAGTTGTTTATTGACTAGTCATAAGTAACTTTGTAGTCGAGAATAGGCGAACCACCATGTGAAATGCCATTTATCCATGTGAGACTAATGCGTGTAACAGAAGTGACTTCCACATTATCTGTAACGCTTACGGGGGAATCAGGCACGACCATGATTGTGGCACCGTTTCCTGCTGGTGAGGCTTGTGATTCCCCGTAAATGTTTGATGCCGTCACTGTCGCAAATACCGAGTCTCCTAGATTAAGACTAAATGGATAGCTTTGTAGTGATAGAAGTGGTATCGTGCATTTCAATTCTGCCACGATCACTGAATCTGATCCATCACACAAAAACGTATCCTCACTATAAGTGAGTTAGTCGCTTTGAAGAAGCTTGATTCTATAAGTAATTATGGGTGATCCATTTTGCGCCGGCCGAATCCATGATACAATAACCTGATTTGCGACGGTCGTAGTCTTTGGTGCTTGAGGCACGTCCGGTATAAAAGCACATAAGAGTGTTATTTCTTCTGAAAAGGCTGACAATCCAAAACTATTCCTCGCCTAAACCTTAAACTTATAAGTCGTACCTGCTGCTAGACCAGTCGCTTGATACTGCTGCAGTAGGATGCCGGACTCCAGGTCAACGAAAGTTGAAGTGCCTTGATCGAACGTTATCTTGTAGTCCAAGATCGGTGAACCACCGTTTGCACCTTTAGTCCATGATAATCCCAAGCTTTATGCTCTTCGTTAACTGTAGTCCTCGACTAGCGAAGTTGGGGCATCAGGATAGGTAAGAATAATAGCTCCGTTGCCGATTTCAGAGACAATCGATTCACCGTAGTTATTAGAAGCTGTGACTCTTGCGAAGATACTTGATCCCCATTCTAGAGAATAGGGTGCCTGTCTAAGAGTGGTAATTGGAATCAGACACTGTGTGTTGATTAAAATTGTAGTATCAGAGCCATCACAGTTAGATGGGTCCGCAGTGAAGACAGCTGAGTTAGATGTGCGAATCTAAATGAGGTAGGTATTGATTTGGGAGCCTCCATCATCTGGCGCAATCCAATCAATCAAAACGTTGGGTCCAATAATCGATGTCAAAGGAGACAGGGGCTGGCTCGGCTTTTAAGCAGCTAAAATTATAACCTCACTTGAGAAAGCACTCATTCCGTAGGCATTTCTTGCGAGAACTTTGAAAACATACTGAGTGCCTTGAATCAAGCCCACAGCATTATATGTTTGTTAATTATGCGCAGCCGCCAAGACAGCAAAATCTACAGCGTTCAAGACTTTGTACACTATTGTGAAATCGAGCACTGGAGTGCCGCCGTTACTCGTGCCTTGAGCCCATGAAAGTGCGATCTGAGATCCTGTTGTCGAACTAGGGTTATTGGCCAAGTTGACAGGGGCGTCGGGAATCGTCAAAATTATAGCACCATTGCCGGCATCTGAAACGAGAGACTAGCCATACTTATTTACTGCAACGACTTTAGCTTGAACTGATGCTCCCCAAACCAAATCAAAGGGAGAATTCTTAAGCTAGCTTATGGGCACTGTGCAAGTCGTTGTTTGGATCACACTAGCAGTCATCTCATCACAAGCGACCTCAGCGAACGATGAATAGTCTTTTTATAGAGCCATAACTTGGTAATTAATGATCGGGGAGCCACCATTATCCGGTGTCGACCATTTAATAACTACATTTAAGTCTCTTATCGTCGTAACGGGCGCTATAGGTTTAGCAGGTACTTATGCAGCCAAAATAGTAACTTCTTAAGAGAATTGACCAAATCCAACACTGTTTCGCGCTTAAACTTTAAACTTATAGGTTCTACCTCTAATTAAAGTAGTTTCAGTGGTGTAAGTACGGGTGGTTACGCTGTTTGCGAGTTCAATCCAATTACTCGTTGACTGGTCGAAATAGATTGTATAGTCGAGGATGGGCTTGCCGCCTGAAGAAGCGCCAGTATCCCATGTTAAACCGATCTTGCTCGCTGTTGTTATACTGGGTGCATCTTTGAGATTTATAGGCGCATCAGGTACTAACACAATATTGGCACCAGATCCCACAGCTGACTCCAGCGAGTCACCGTACTCATTATTTGCAATCACAACGACCTCAATGCTCGCTCCCAACACCAAGTTAAAAGGTTCAGCGGTCAATGCGCTCAAAGGTATCTCGCATCGCTGTTAACTAACAATAGTTAACAAAGAGCCATCGCAGCTGTTTGGTTCCTCCCTGAAAACACCATTCGCATCCTTGATCCGAATTGTGTAGCCCTCGATTGGTGCACCGTTGTTGTAGGGAGCGACCCAGGTGATGACTATCTTGTCTGAGATGATCTGTGAGGCTGGTGATGCTGGCGTTTCAGGCACGAATCCACATAGGATCGTCAGTGTGTCTGAGTCGTAGCCAAGATCGAAAGCATTTCTCGCCTTCACTTTAAACCTGTATGTTACACTCGGAGTTAATCCAGATGCCACAAAGCTCTTCGTCATAATGTTGCTCTTTAATACGACGAACGTGCTGCCACCCTGATCGAATAATACTTAATAGTCTTGGATTGGAGTACCACCATTGGCTAATCCTTCGTCCCATTGCAGTGCAATCGTCGTAGACGACTTCAGAGCAAGGTCCTCTCTGAAATTTATTGGAGCATCAGGTACGGTCAAAATAATGGCTCCGTTTCCGATCGCTGATCTTTCACTGATGCCGTAATTGTTTTGGGCTGATATGTAGGCTTAAACGCTTGTGCCCCAAGGTAGGTTGTAAGGTTAGCTTCTTAAAGATGATATCGGGACCAGGCAACTCCTACTCGTGATTATGGATGATAATGCTCCGTTGCAGTTTGTTAGGTCTTAAGAGAATGTCAAGAAGTCCGATTGACCTATGAAAATACGGTAGCCAGTAATAGGTGAGCCGCCATCCGAAGCTAAAGACCAAGTGAAAGTGACAGAATTGCCTGTGACCACGGTCGTTACATCTGTTGGCGTGTCAGGTCTTTGAGCTGTCAAAACTGTTGTCACCGTTGATGGCAAACTGTAACCGTAAATGTTCCTTGCTTAGAGCCTGAATCGGTAGATTGTACCTCTGATTAAGCCCGTGATTGTATATTCAGTCGTTTGTAATCCAGAGACCAACTCTGTGAAAGTATCAGTGCCTAGTCCAGAGTCAAATAGGATTCTGTAGTCGATTAATGGCGAGCCGCCATCTACGAGTCCTGACGTCCATTTCAGCCCGACTTGATTACCTGCCGTTACAGCTGGCAAGTTACCAACATTGATTGGTGCATCGGGGACGGTGACAATGATTGCCCCGTTTCCTTCGCTTGACACTATCGAGTCGCCGACGAGATTAGTTGCTACTATTTTAACGTAGACAGACATACCCCACTCCAAGTAGAATGGATCATTGCGCAAGACAGATATTGGCACAACACACTGAGCAGATGCTAAAATCTAGGCGGTTGATCCGTCGCAACTCGAAAGCTCCAATGAGTAAGACACCTGGTCAGCGTGTCTGAATGCTATCTTATAGCTTCTAATTGGAGATGCACCATCATAGGGCTGCACCCACGATACTTTTACTTTAATTCCATCCTATATTTCTGTCGTGGGCAAAGAGGGCTTATCTGGTTTCTAAGCTGCAAGCACCGATATAAAGGTTGGAATCGAGAAGCCAACTGAGTTACGACTGTATACTTTGAACGCATAAGTGCTGCCTGGGGCGAGACCGATAACTGTTGTATAATAGTTTGCAGCTATTGCTGAAGCTAGTTGAGTCCACACCCCAGTTGACTGGTCATACTCTATCATGTAGTCCAAAACAGGCTTTCCGTTATTTTTAGCCCCATCTTGCCACACTAAACCTATCTACAGCGCTGAAGTTACTAGCAGATTATTCATTAACGAAATTGGAGAGTCGGGAACACCCACGATGTTTGCGCCATTACCAATTGGTGACACAGCACTATCTCCATAAAAATTGTATGCGATAAGCTTGACGTCGACCGTAGCTCCAAGGGAGAGACTAAAAGGAGCTGACGTCAAGGTTACTAGGGGAACTCTACACTCAGTTGCATCGATGATATCACCCTTCGAGCCATCGCAACTTTGAAGGTCCTCACTGTAGATACTTGCGTCTGTTTACCTGATCAGGACTCTGAATCCAATTATTCGTGTGCCACCGTTGAAAGGAGTGACCCAGTCAATCAGCACGTAATTATCTATGACTAGAGTTGTTGGTGCTGCGGGTTGAGTTGGTACGAATGCACAAAGCATGATGATCTCGTCGCTCGCCTCACTCAGACCGAACTAGTTACGGGCTCTGACTTTAAATTTGTAGGTCTAGGCTATTGTAAGTGATGTGGCTGTGTACTACTACAGTTTAACACCTGAGGCGAGGTCGGTGAAAACTGTACCATCGACTCCCTCGGCCACCAGAATTGTATAATCGATGATTGGAGAACCATTAAATCTGCTGCCATCGGACCATGCGAACGTCACAGATGTAAATTATCGCAGTTCTAGAATCTCAACGAGTGAGTGTGGCACATCAGGATTAGCCATCAAGACAGTGGGATTGCTGAGTGATGATTCTTTAGAGTCGCCGTAAATATTGAAGGCTATCAACTTTGCAATTACTTAATCACCCCACTCTAGACTGTAAAGAGTTGAGACGAAGCTGTCTGAAGGGATTAAGCAGCGCTTGGCTGTGAAGATTTAGATTTGTGTACCGTCACAGTTCGTGAAGTCTTGCAGGAAAGTGCCATCTTACTTTTGTAAATAAATCCTATAGCCCGTTATTGGGGAGCCACCGTCGTATGGGTCGCTCCACGAGACAATTACATTGTCGCCGCTCAAGGTTGTCGTTGGAGCAGTTGGTTTATCTGGCATTTAGGCAGCTAAGACGGAGATCTCATCTGAGTAATCTCCGTAATCATGCTCGTTTCTTGCTACGATCTTAAACTTATAAGTAGTGCCAGAAGTAAGCTGGATAGCTGTGTAGGCTCTTACATTTACATAGTATGCAAGCTAGATCCAACTACCTGATGCTTAATCGCCCCAAACAGCATAGTCGATCACCGGAGTTCCACCATCATCTGATCCCTTATCCCAAACCAGACCAATCGTGTATCCTGTTGTCTTCTACCTGTCCTCCTTCACATTTAAAGGGGCAGAGGGACCATTGACCAGAATAGCCCCGTTACCGACAGGCGACACAGGTGATGTACCGTAAAAGTTGGTCACAGTAAATTTAGCATAGACACTGTTGCCCCAGAGTAAGTTGTAAGGGGCCTTATTAAGAACCTTATTAGGCACAAGACAGGCACGCATATCGACGATTGTCTGATCAGAACCATCACAGTTTGTCGCATCGATAGAAAACTCTGAGCCATCTACATTCCTCAGGTAGATTGTGTACGACAATATTACTGTGCCGCCATCATCTGGAGGACTCCATGAAATCTAAATATTCTTTCCAAGATTAGTAGTTGTGGGTGCAGAAGGTGTACCAGGAATCTGTGCCGCCAGTATTGGCAATTCCTAAGAGAAAACGCTAAACCCAAGCTCATTTCTTGCCTCAACCCTAAAATTATAGGTTCTTCCTTAAGTCAAGTACACTGAGGTCGTGTACTGCTACGTGAGCAGGCCACTGGCAAGCACGACCCAAATTCCTGTTGCCTAGTCGTATGAGACTCGATAGTCTAGGACAGGACTTCCACCGTTAGAGTAGCCATCGATCCAACTGAATCCGATTCTCTACCGATTTGTCACTTCCAGATTATTCTTCAACAAGATTGGAGCATCTGGTACGATAATCATGATCGCTCCATTTCCACTGGGAGAATACTCAGAGTCTCCATAGAAATTATTGGCGATTACGCGAGCCATTACTGAGTTCCCTCTGCGCAAGTTGAAAGGCTCAGCCATCAATACAGAGATAGGGATAGAGCATGATCTTGAAGCGACCAAGACAGCTGCGAATGGTTTACAGCTCTCCAACTCCTAGTAGAAGATTTAATTTGCTGCCCTAATGAATATTTTATATCCAATAACAGGGGAACCGCGCGCATAGGGCTCTGACCATGTGATCCGGATGTCTGAGTTTACAGACTCGGTGTAAGGAGTGTCAGGCGCGACAGGTGGTGCAGCGCAGAGCAGGTTTAGCTCATGTGACCAAACCAAGCTAGATCCGAACTCATTTCGGGCTTTCACTCTAAACTAGTAGTAAACACCTATTGTCAGCCCAGTCACAGTGTAAGACGTTGAAACTTCGCTTGATGTGACAGTTATGAAGACACCGGTACCCTGATCATACTAAACTTCATAATCAATTATGGGAGTGCCGCTGTCGAAGCCTGGAGTCCAAGAAATTCCTAAATCAGTGGCAGTTCTCGCACTCGTTTTCTCAAAGACAAGTATTGGTGGCATAGGATTTGTTTGTAATCTGGCACCGTTGCCACTCTCTGAGAAAACTGAAGTTCCATAAACGTTCTTCGCCTGTACTTTAGCATAGACTGAGCCTGCCCACTGGATGAAGAAAGGGGAAGCTTTTAGGTACATCACTGGTATTAAGCAGCGTCTATTAGCAAAGATAGTTACGTCGCCACCATCACAATAGGTCAGATCTGGCCTGAATGTACCATCAGTCTGCATGATGGTTATCTAGTAACCAGTAATTGGAGAGCCGCCAGTGCCTGGGTCTGTCCAGGAGATTTCGACATTACCTCCAACAAGTCTTGTTGCAGGTGGGTCAGGCTTATCAGGCTCCTGTGCTGCCAGCACACTGATAAAGTTAGTCATGACACTATAACCGACAATATTCCTTGCCGCAACTCTAAATCTGTAAGTCACGCCAGCAGTGAGCTACTGTGCTGTATGGTACTTGCTAAGGATGTTGGATTCTAACACGATAAAGTCTGGCTGTCCATAGCCCTAATCATAATAGATACGGTAGTCTAATATAGGTGTGCCGCCATTCGATGTAGGTGCTGCCCACATGAGGCCTATTTGTGAGCCTGTCGTTATTGAGGGCACATTCTGAAGAGATTATGGAGCGAGAGGCACAGCTAGAATAACTGCGCCGTTTCCTGTGTCGGACCAGTCAGTCTCACCCACAACATTTACAGCTTTAATTTAGGCGTAAATGCTTGAGCCCCATGGTAAATTAAATGGTACCGCTATGAGAACTGTGAAAGGAATAGTACACTTTTTATTAGCGACGATTGTTGCTTGTGTGCCATCGCAATTATCAAGGTCTTAACTCCAAGTTCCGACGTTGTTCTTTACTTGAATTTAGTAGGATAGCACCTTTGAGCCGCCATTGTATGGAGCAACCCACTGAACAACAACATTATCACCGGAGATGAAAGTCGTTGGTTCAGCCGGAGTAAAAGGTATCTTTGCAGCTAAAATTGAGATCAAGTCAGACTCAGGACTCAATCCGACCTCATTTCTGGCCTGGACCTTAAACGCATAAGTCTAACCCGAAATAATAGCAACGGTTGTCGTGTAAAAATTCGTTGTCACAACAGCTAGTTTTATCCAGTCATTCTGGCCCTAGTCATACCAAACCTAATAGTCGAGGATTACTCTGCCGCCAGTTGATGTGCCTAGTGCCCAACTGAAACCGATTCTAGTCTAAGATGTGACAGCCCCATCATTTCTCAAATTTAGAGGTTTGGTCGGCACCAAAACACAAGTAGCGCCATTTCCACTGCTTGACTGAATACCCTGACCATAGAAGTTTATTCCTAGCACCTGGGCAAAGACGCTGTCACCTAAGCTGAGTTTGTACGGCTCAAACGTCAACAACTCCATCGGCATAGTGCACGATCGAGCCGTGACTAGCGCCGCGTTGTTAGCACAGTACTGTAACTCCTCAATGAAACTTCCACTAGAAGATCTCAGGAACACTCGATAGCCTGTCACTGGTGAGCCACTATTGAAGGGTGCCCCCCAGCTTATTGTCATGAGGCTGCCGTGTGCTGTCGTTGATGGTGCTGCAGGAGCATCTGGCACGAAAGCACACAAGATACGGAACTCTTCAGACAGCTAGGAAAGCCCGAATTTGTTCCTCGACTGAACTTTAAAGCCGTAAGTAACACCAGGCGTCAGCGTATCCATAACAAAATGCAAATTAGCATAGAATTATTTTATGAGGATGTACTTTCCTACACCTTGGTCATAGTAAATGTTGAAGTCAAAAACTACAGAACCGCCGTTAGCAGCACCTTACTCCCAAGTAAACGCAACAGAGTTTAGAGCTCGTTCTGTGATGTCCTCGACGATTTTGACCGGTGCGTCTGGGTTTGTAATAATCACGCCACCATTTCCTGGCTCAGAATAAACTGATTTTCCATAAGCATTAATGGCTAGTACCCTTGCATAGACGCTTTCGCCCCATGCAATCTAATATGGAGCAGTATTTAGGATAGAAGAAGGTATTTTGCATTATCTTGCCTGGAAAATAGCTGAAGATGTCGCATCACAATGCTCCTTCTAGTCTGTGTAAGTAACGCCGTCTGTATGCCGAATTTAAACTAAATAGCCAATAATTGGAGAGCCACCACTAATTGGAGCTTGCCAACTGATCACGATGTCTGTGCCTACGAAATCTGTTGTTGGAGGCAATGGCTGGTTCGGTGTCTATGCTGATAGTATGCTGACAGGAAGCGAGTAGCTGGAGAGGCCGTGCGTGTTACGCGCTTGTACCTTAAATGAGTAGGTCAGACTTGCCACTAGACCTGTCACAGTGTACTATCTTAGTATAATACCCGCTTCATATATCTCCCAGCTGCCTGTAGCACGATCCCAAGTGATTGTGTAATCCAGGATATCAGCACCGCCATCAATTGCTCCATCCTTCCAAACTAGACCAATCTGTGAGCCTGTTGTAATCGATGGGACATTTTCTAGATTTACTGGCGCATCTGGGGTGGTCAACATGATTGCCCCATTTCCTGCAGGGGACTCAGGGCTTGTTCCTATTATATTTGTTGCAGAAACTTTCGCCCAAATAGAATTACCCCATTCATGATTGAAAGGAGCTGCTCTCAGCGCTTACACGGGTATCGAGCAGGTCTTCTGGCTCACAATCAAAGCTGTGGCTCCGTTACAATGTGACTCCAATCGACTGTAAGTTATGCCATCTTTCTGCTAAATCGTAATCGTATATGCTGTTATCGCAGCTGCTCCATTGAATGGTGCTGTCCATGAGATTATGATCGTTGCGTGGTCAATTATAGTCGTCGGTGCAGCAGGTGCATCTGGGATCTGAGCGGCCAAGATTGAAATCGGTGCTGATAAAACGCTGTATCCAACAGAATTTCTAGCTTGAACATAGAATGTGTAGGTCTACCCAGCGATAAGACTCACTGATGTTGTGTAGGTCTAATCAGTTACAGTTTCTAAAGCAACATAATTGCCGGTCGCTTGATCATATGAAACTCTGTAGTCGATCACGGGCCTACCACCGTTAAATTGGGCAGGTTTCCAAGAGAAGCTTATCTGCTACTTCGATGAGCTTGCTGTGATCTTTGACAAATTAGTCGGAGCATCTGGTATTAGAACAAGCGACGCTCCGTTTCCAGAATTAGACTAGATTGAATCTCCATATAAATTAGTCGCAATTACTCTTGCCCAAATGCCGTCATTATACTCTAAGTTGTAGGGAGTTGCTCTTAGGGTATCAAGAGGCACGATGCAGCTGAGCGTGCTAATTGAATATGGAGAGCCGCCATCGCATACATTAGTGTCGAGTATGAAGTCAAGGTCTTTAGTTCTTATCTGTACTTTGTAACTTATTATTGGTGAGCCCTGATCTGATGGAGCGAGCCAATTTATGACACAATTTTGATTCGATATAGTTGTCTGAGGAATTTCTGGCTGTAATGGTTTGGTCGCACATAACAGAGTCAAAACCTCAGAATAAGTGCTGTATGCATAAGAAGTCTTCGCTTCAACTCTAAACTTATAAGTCGTTCCAAAGAGTAGGCCAGTCGCTCTGTAGAATGTCTGGAATACCTAATTAGCGATCACTGTATACACTCCATTACCATTATTCATTGAGATACGATAGTGCAAAACAGATGTGCCACCGTTTGTTGATCCTGGAGTCCAGCTGAACTGTAGAGTATCTGCTTTTCTAAACTCAGTATCTTCCTTCAGGTTGTATGGTGCACCAGGTTCAGTATAAATTATGGCTCCGTTGCCCTCTGTAGACAAGAATGAGTCGCCGTAAGCGTTGTAGCATTAAATCTTAGCGTAGATGCCTGATCCCCACGGTAGACTGAACGGTGGGGCAATCAGGACTGCTATAGGAATTGTACAACTAGTCGTCGATCGAACTGCTGGAGTTTCTCCATTGCAATAGTCATAGTTTAAGCTGTAGGTCTCGCCATCCCCGTTCAATATCTTGATTCTGTAGCCTTGAATCGCGGAGCCTTGATCGTTTGGTGCATTCCAGTCAATTATGATGTTGTCACCAACCCTTGTAGTTGTTGGGGCCGCTGGGGTATCTGGTACCTGAGCTGCATAAACTGATAGAATTCTGCTGTCTTGTGAGAAGCCTCGCTCGTTTCTAGTCTAAATCTTGAATCGGTAAAATTTGCCTGCAATTAAAGGCACTTTAGTCGTGTATTTAAGTTACTTAATTCCGTAATCTAGCACTTCCCAATAGTCATCAGTTCCCAATCCTTGGTCATACCAAATTCTGTAGTCTAGTATTTCAACCCCTCCATTCTCAATCGGAGCAACCCAAATTAAACCGATAACCACGGCGTTACTGATGGCTGAATCACTGAGCAGCCCAGTGGGTGGATCTGGTACCCTTGTAATGACTCCTCCGTTTCCAGCAGGTGATAACTGGGAGTCACCCATAATATTCGTCGCGCTAACTCTTGCGAAGATGCTACCACCCCATGCTAAATTAAATGGTTCTGCTCTAAATGTTGAAAACGGTATTATACATCTCCTTTGTGCCCTTATCAACAAATTTGAACCATCACAATGAATAGGCTCCTCTGTGAAAGTTACTCCATCATTTTGTCTAACAAGCACTGTGTAGCGAGAGATAGCTGAGCCTCCGTTGTAAGGTGCCGTCCATGAAATTACTACTGTATCATCTGATGTGGATACAGTTGAGGGAGCGACTGGTGTTGAAGGTAATTATGATGCCAGAATTGAAATTTCTGCAGAGAAAGGACTGAAGCCTACTGAGTTCCGAGACTAAATCTTAAACTTGTATGTATTACCTGGTGTTAAACCTTCCGCAACGTAGCTTGGTTATGTACCTGGTTCATTAGTTACCACCACTAAGATTGTGTAGATACTTGTGCCCTGGTCGAACCAAATCCTAAAGTCAAGAACTGGCCTTCCTCCATCATTTATTCCCTCTTTCCAAGTCAATCCAATTTGAGTTGCAGCAGTTATTGCAGGATTATTGGCAAATTTAATAGGAGATTCAGGTAGGAAAACAACTGCTGCACCATCACCTGGCACAGAAGTCAGTGAACTTCCATACAGATTAATTGCTGTAATTTTAGCGTATACTTGATCACCTAGCACCATATTAAAGGGCGCAGAATACAGTTAAGTTAACGGTAAAGTGCATGATCTAGTCTCTAAGATGATAGGGTCTGTGCCATCGCAGTAATCTCTATCTTCAAAGTAATCACCTTCGTGGCTCCTGATTAAAATCTTGTAGCTAGTAATGGGACTACCGTTTGCGTATACCTCCGGCCACGAGATAGTTAAGTATGCTCCATTGATCACAGTTGAAGGTATTGAAGGTGCATCTGGAGTCTATGCTGCTAGAATTTTGACAGAGGCTGATAAAATTGAGTAACCTTCACTATTCTGCGCCTAAACCTTAAAGTTGTAAACAACACCTGTAGTCAACCCAGTTGCCAGGTAATTACGGACAGTGACTCCTTGTTGCAGTATAAAATAGGTAGGATACTCTAATCCTTCACCTTTATCATACCATATACGATAGTCTGTGACTTACTTTCCTCCATTGAATACGCCATCTTACCATTCAAGAGCAATTTATGTTGCGAAAGTTAGTGCTGGTACATTCCTAAGATTTACAGGAGCATCTGGCACAGTTGTTATGATAGCGCCATTACCCGTGAGAGAAGTGCCTGAGTTTCCATAAGCGTTGAATGCCTGAACGTTAGCATATACACCAGAGTTCCATTCAAGCTCATAAGGGAGTGCTTTTAGCGTAGCAATAGAAATAAGACAGTATTTTTGCGTAATGATCGATTCTTGGCGACCATCACAATTAGTTAGATCCTCAGAGAACGTAATTCCATCGACAAGCCTTATCTTAATCAAATATCGTGTGATGGGGGATCCGCCAGTGAATGGCTCCACCCATGAGATCTTAACAAAGACCTACTCGTGGATATCGGTCTTCGGAGCAGCAGGTGTGTCAGGTCTTTAAGCCGTCAACACTGTCATTGGTTGCGAGTAAGGACCGATACCATAACCATTCATAGCCTAAACCTTGAAAGTGTATCTGATACCAGGCTTCAGGTTTGTCGCGATGTAACCCGTGCTAGTAATTCCTCTTTCGAACACAACATAAGTATTGAAGCCCTGGTCATAACTCAAGACATACTCAGTGATAGCTGTGCCACCAGTCGAAGCACCCTGTTGCCAGGATAAGCCAACTTGGTAGGCTGAGGTAATGGCAGGTAGGTTAACGAGATTTATCGGCGCGTCTGGAACAATCAAGATAATGGCACCATTTCCAGCAGACGACATTGGGGATACACCAATAATGTTGAAGGCTTAAATATTGGCGTAGACCGATGAGCCCCAAGGCAAAATATATGGTGGACTGGTGACAACTGTGACAGGTATCGTGCACTACCTTGTGTTTATAATGGTCAGTGTATTAATTCCATCACAATAAAGCTTGTTTTCACTGAAAGAGCTACCGTCAGCATGCCGCACTCTAATGATGTAGCCTGTGATTGGAGTGCCACCTGTGTATGGCAAATCCCAACTGATTACTACACTGGTGCCTGAGGTGACGGTACGTGGAGCTTATGGCGTGCCCGGCACTGTAGCAGCCATGATTCCGAAAGCAGCCGAGCTGGGACTGTATCCGATTGCATTGTGGGATTGAACTTTGAATCTGTATGTTTTACCCGCTATCAGTCCAACAACTGTGTAAGTTCTCTCGATAACTTTTGATGCGACGATTATATAATTATCTATTGACTAGTCATGAGAGACTTGGTAGTAGTCAATTGTCTATCCACCATCTGAAGCTCCATTTTGCCAAGTAAGTGTGATCTATCCTTCCCAGGTATTAGCTGAATCTCTAGCTAAATTAATTGGTGCGTCTGGCACAACTGATAGCTTCATAATAGCTCCATTTCCGCCAGGCGAACGGCCTGACTATCCAAACGCATTAACTGCAATAATCTGAGCAAAAACACTTGTACCACTCTACAGTTTCCAAGGCGCAAGCCGTAGCTTCTGAACAGTCATGGTACATGATCGCGCTGATACAATAGCTGCTTTAGAACCATCACAGTCTGCTGAGTTTTCGCTATAAGTCGTAAGGTCTGACTCACCAATTAAAACCTGGTAACCAGTGATTGCAGAACCGTTGTCGTCAGGTTTCTACCATGAAATCGTAATTGTGTTTGCTACTTCGTTAATTGAGGTTGTTGGGGTCAATGGTGTTGCAGGTTCCTCTGCAGCTACAAGCCTCAGCTCAGTGCTAAAGAGCGAATAGCCAACAACGTTTCTTGCCTCAATTTTGAATCCGTACGTAACACCAGGCGTCAAACCAGCCTGTGTAAATGACTTAACATTAAAACCTGAGTCGCTAACAACGAAGAGTCCTTTTCCTTAGTCATACGAAACTCTGTAGTCTAATACTGGCTGATTTCCGTCAAATGAGTCCTACCACTTAAAGCTGATCTTAGTCTTATCTAGAGTGACCATTACATCTCTTATCAAATTTATGGGCGCATCAGGTACTTTACTAACGATGACCAGCGCTCCATTGCCTACGTCAGAATTTGGTGAGTCACCAACAGCGTTGTAGGCGACAACACTTGCGTAAATACTAGAGCCTTGTAGCAAACTGTACGGTGAGGCAATTAAGACTGTTATAGGTATAACACATTGAGTGTTTGCGATTATAACAGCGCTCGAACCATCACAATGCGTCTTCTCTTCAGTGTAAGTTCCATCCTGCCACCTAATAAAGATTTTATATCCAAGAATCTCGGCACCATAAGTTGCTGCTGAAGTTGTAGATGGTGACGACCAATCTATGTAGATGTCGTTAATGTCTCTGATCGTGGACGGGGCTGCGGGTGCACTTGGTGCAACGGCTGCGATCGCCTGAACCACATTCGAGTGATTAGAGTAACCAATCGAGTTACGTGCTTCTAACCTAAACCTGTAAGTTTTACCTGTGATCAAACCAGTGACTGTGTACGATTTGACAATTATACCGCTGGCGATCACAATATAACTTAGGCCACCTGTTCCTTAATCGAATGTAAGTCGGTAATCTATCACAGGTTGGCCACCTGAGAACACACCATCGGTCCATGTCAAGCCGATTTGCTTTTTGGACGATGATGCTACATCTTGGGCAAGAACTGGTGCATGTGGAACTGTACTTAGTCTCAGGAGGGCACCGCCACCAACTGGCGACTTTATTGATTCACCGATAGAGTTGTAAGCGGAAATTTTAGCAAGGACCGATGCACCAGAAACAAGGTTAAACGGTACAGCCATGAGTGTTTAAACTTTAATGACACAGGAGGTTTACATGATAACATCGTAGGTAGATCCGTCACAATCCGTCAATGCCTCAGTAAAAACGCCATCTGTTTACTTAATAAAAACTCGGTATCCGAGGATAGGCTATCCTTTCTCAGCAGGTTACCTCCATTACACGGTTATGTCATTGCTAGAGATACTTGTAACTGGCTATTATGGTGCATCTGGCAAAGTTGCGGCGATGATTCCGAACTATTATGACAAAGCAGAATAACCAACATCGTTGCGCGCCTATACCTAGAACGTGTAGGTTCTGCCCGTAATCAGACTGCCAACGACATGAGGCTATGCGTTTACATTCGATGCGAGAACAATAAACTACCCGATACCTTGATCGTACCATATCCTGTAGTCCAGGATGGGCTAGCCACCATCAGATGTTCCCCGATTCCACAAGAGTCCGACCTGAGTTGTTGTTGTAGTAATAGGATCCCTCGATAATAAAACTGGTGCGTCTGGCACGTATTTCCATACGAAAACAGCACCATTGCCTGCTTCTGAGATTGGGGAGTCTCCAATATCATTTGTCGCAATCACTTTTGCAAAAATACTTGCGCCAGGTTGCAGGAAGAAAGGCGCTTAAGTTATGGCACTGAATGGCACGCTACAATAAAACTGTGCAAAAATAGCTGGGTTTGATCCATCACAATTCGCTGAGTCCATGCTAAAGCTGACGCCGTCACTCTCTCTAATCAGGATCTTATAAGCTTTAATCGGAGAGCCATTATCCGCGACAGGCGCTGACCAGCTCACAACAAAGTTGTTGACACTCACTGATGTTGTCGGCGATGCTGGTTAAGATGGACCTATCGCAGCGATTATTGAGATTGGCTCAGAATATAGCGAGAAACCGACTGCATTACGCGCCTGAACCTTGAATGTATAGGACTATCCTTGGTTTAGCGGCGATCTTCTGTATGATCGAACTGTGAGGCCTGACTGGACCACAATAAAAGTTCCATCACCAATATCAAACGCGACACGATAGTCAATCACTGGAGAGCCGCCATCAAGTAGGCCTTAATCCCAGGAAAGACCCACTTGGCTTGTAGTTGTTGCAACAGCGTCCCGTTTAAGGTTTCTTGGAGCATCAGGCACGACAACAGTGCTTACAATTGCACCGTTTCCCACAATGCTCAATGCACCATCCCCGATCGTATTGAATGCAAGGACTCTAGCGTTGACACTGGCACCCTAAGCTAAATTGAAAGGTGAAGCTTGCAGCACCGAAATAGGGATAACACACCTCGTTACTGAGATAGTGCTATCAGGGCAGTGAGTTCGCTCCTAGAGGAAAACACTAGTCTAACTTGTCCTGATCGAAACTCTGTATCCTTATATGAGATCTCCAAAGTCAGCAACTGAGTTTGAGCTTGGTGTAACCCAAGTAATTACGACGTTGTTTACATCGCGAGTTGTTCGCACGTCTTGAGGCGCAGTTGGTACTATGGCCGCCTTGATATCGATTTAGAGGGACCTAGGAGAGTAGCCGATCACGTTGCGAGCTTCAACTCTGAAGAAATAAGTCGCACCTGGTGTCGCACCAGAAAGTGTCAAGGTTTTTTGAGTAATTTAAGATTGTACCACTGTCCAGATACCGACTCCTTGATCGTAGCTAACTCTGTAGTCTAGAATAGGCTGGCCTCCATTAGATGCGCCATCTTGCCAAGTAAAACTGATTTAAGTCTTGGTAGTCAGGAGGTTATTCCGCAAAAGATTCACTGGAGCATCAGGCGGGTAAGACATCGTTATTACAGCTCCATTGCCAGTCAAAGAATACTCGGATGAGCCAACAATGTTAATTGCAGCTACTTTAGCATAAACAGAACTGCCGAGAGATAGCCTGAAAGGCGTTCCTAACAGAACAGAGATGGGGACTTTACACGAAGTGCCATAGAGAACTTGACCGGTGGTTCCATCACAATTGGCAGCATTTTCGTAGAAAGTTATTCCATCATTTGACTGAATTAAAACTTTGTAGCTAGTTATCAGAGCGCCATAATCGTAGAGTGAGTCTGAGGATGGCTCTGCCCACTGGATCAGAATATCGTTTGCAAGCACAGACGTTATTGGGCTTGTCGGTGCCGATGGCACTTAAGCAGTCAAAATTGAGATAGGTTCAGAAGTATCACCAAAACCTACGGAATTGCGAGCTGTTACCCTGAATTTGTAGGTCAATCCTGGCGATAAATCTGTTGCTGTATATTGTCTTTGTGCGATGCCGGTAGCAAGGACTATCCAGATACCTTAGCCTTAGTCTGATTCAATCTTATAGTCAGTAATTACTTTACCGCCATTCTAGCCTTCACTCCATGAGAAACTTGCAGTATACATTGTAGTGCCCGCAGAGTTCAAAACAAGTGAGCTGGGCGCACCAGGGACAAGCGGTACAAAGACAGTAGAGCCAGTTGCCGCTGCAGATGCATCAGATTCTCCGATTTCATTCACTGCAACAATCTTCGCCCAGATCTGTTGACCATCTTTGAGCAGCCAAGGAGAAGATCTCAGTGTCGCAATATTTATCGTGCATTAGGTATTTGCCATCAGGTCAAATCCTGATGTGGGGCAATCTGAAACCACTAGTGTGTAGGTAATTTCGTTAGTCTGCCTCACCATTACATGGTAGTCTGTGATGGCGGCGCCGTATAATTGAATTTGATTAATGGGTTCTTCCCAATCTACTACGACAACCTGGTCAGCTAAAGTAGGCGTCAAAATTGGAGTTGTGGGTGGATCGGGTCGTCTAGCCGCCTTAATAATGAAGTCAGTAGAATCAGCAGAGTAACCGATTGCGTTTCTTGATTTAATTCTGAATGTATATGATTGGCCAGGTGTTATTACTTGAGATGCTGTTGTAGTAAATGTCTTTTACTTTATTCCAATACCAATAACCTGGTAAACTCCTGTACCCTAATCATAAGAGACCTCGTAGTCTATGATAGGCGAGCCTCCATTGAAGTCACCGTCCTCCCAGGTCAAGCTCAATACCTTTGTCGTGGTCAGTGAGTTTACTCTTGTCAAAAATCTGGGTAAATCAGGCACAGTTGCAGAGACAGCCTCACCTCCAACTTGAGAGGAGGGACCATCACCGACTGAGTTGAATGCAACTACTCTGACCTGCACTGCTGTACCGTAGCTTAGCAAGAAGGGAGGCCCCTACAGCGTTGACATCGGAATGATACAACTTGCAGAGGCGATAACAGATTAGTCATTTTCACCATCACAATTCTAGAGATCCTTACTATAGTTGACCCCGTCCATGTGACGAATCAAAACTCGATAGCCTCTTATGACATCGCCGTAGTCTTCAAGAGGATCATAGGAGGGCGGCTCCCACTTCAGATACACCTTGGTACCATCGTTGAATGTGATCGGTGAAGAAGGAGCTCCTGGAAGAATCGCAGCTAGAATCACGATCTCTTGTGACATAATTGAATAGCCGACAGCGTTCCTCGCCTAAACTTTAAATCTGTAGTAATTGCCAGAAGAGATCGCCTGTGCACTGCTTGTCGTGAATGACTGCAGCACAATGTTTCTTCCGATCTCAATATAACTACCAAAGCTCTGGTCAAAGAAAATACGATAGTCTATTATCTCAGACCCTCCATCGCTTATGCCGTCGGACCAACTAAGAGAAATTACTGACCTTGAGGTCAACAAACTGTTGCGTGTTAAGGCAGTTGGTGCATCGGGTGCTGTTGCCGCAACAACTAAATATGGATCAGATTGAACACCTTCACCAATCGAGTTGACAGCTGCTATCTTAAAGTAGTAGGATTTACCCTTGTCAGCTCCGCTCTAGTTTAAAGTTCGCTTAAACGAAGTTTGTCCTAAGGTCGACGAAGCAATCCTCACATAAACTCCAATAGCCTGGTCCCAGTATACATAGAAGTCTTTTATAGGATCTCCGCCATTATCGGGTCTAACCCATGATAAGTCAATCAAAAACATGCTTTGGTCGACTGTGGTTATCTCAGTAATCTTCGAGGGCGTTGTTGATGCCTTGACTCTAAGTATGCTTGAGATAGCGGAATCACCGACCTGATTAACTGCGACAACGAAGAATTGATAGGTAACACCGGACTGAACGTTGGACGATTAAGTGTAAATTGTTTCAGATGGTAGTTTTGTACCAGCCCTAACGAAGAGATTAGTATTCGTAGTTCCTGTATTGCCAAAGTCCCAGAATAACTTGTACTAGGTTAGAGGAACACCGCCAAAGTCGGTCGGTTGTGTCCACTAGAATTTAATAAAAAATTGGGACTGTTAAACCAAGGTTAGCGACAGAGGCTAGCTTGGTACAGATCCAGCAATCATGCCATTTGAAGCAATCGATAGCGCACTCGTACCTACATCGTTTATTGCTCGCACTTTAAAATAGTATGTGCGTCCAGTGATAACAGATGCTGTATATTCAGTTAGGGAGGCTGTTGAGGTCGATATTTGTGTATAGCCTTCAGAGAGTCCCTAGTCTGAGAAGACTTAGTAATCTAGTGTTAATGGGAAGCCACCATTATCTGTTGGGGCAGTCCAGATGATCTTAATTGACGTTTTCGAGTTAAAGGACTGTCTGATAATCGAAGTCGGTATACCAGGCGCTTAAGAAGCAACAAGCGTGATCGCCTCAGCTGCGATGCCAACTCCAACCTCATTAATTGCAGCGACGGTGAACTTATAAGCCTGACCTCGAATAACTCCGCTCTAGGTATGGAAAGTTACACCTGTAGTTGTTGAGGTCAAGAAGTCTTTTGGTGTTGAGCCACCGATAGCTCCTCCATTCCATCTAATCTCATAGCCTGTTAACTTAGAACCACCAAAAGAGCTAGGCGCTTGCCATTGGATTGAAATTTTCGTATCGACCGGCGTCACTGAAGTCGCTCGCCTTAACTACAAAGGTTAAGTTGGTAATGAACCTGCTACAACATTTTCTAATGTTTAAGAAGCATGAGAGTCACCGATAAAGTTTGTCGAAACCACTCTAAAGGAGTACTAATCACCCGTAACTAATCCATCAATCGTTGACACAACGACAGTGTTAAACTCAGCAGCAATAACACGCAGAGCAGATGTGTAACCGTCTTTGTCCCAATACAACTTGTAGCCAGTTAATGGACTGCCACCATTATTGGAGTTCTGTTCCCAGGAAAGCTCGATTTCAGTCTCTGATTACGAAACAAGCGCAGGTCGGGTGGGAGCGTCCGGCACAGTGGCAGACATGATCACTACAAGATATGAGAGTGAGCTTTCTCCGACAACATTGATGGCTTTAATCGCAAAGCCATACTGCTAGCCCGGAGTCAACTAAGTTATCCGTGTTGAGGTGGTATCGGTACTCAAAGCAACTTTTACCTCTGTGACTGCTCCAATTCCGCCTTAATTCCACCATACTTGGTAACCAGTTATTGTAGAGCCACCGTTGTACGCTCTAGACCACTCAAGGTCTATCGTTGTCTTGGAGTTGGTTCCTGCGACACGTCTTACATTTGTGGGAGCTGAAGGCACCACTGCTGCAAATATGGTTACTCTTTTAGAGGGGGCACTCGAGCCAACAATATTCCGTGCAACAATATAGAACTAATACTCTGCGCTTGTGGTCACCTATGAGACAGATTGACTGAAAGTGGCCTGGTTGACATCTGCCAGCTTAACGAAGCTATTTATGACAGATCCTTGGTTCCACCACACCTCATAGCCAGTGAGCTGAGTGCCGCCATAATCATTCTGTGGGTTAGGGGACCAACCTACGACAATCATTGTTTGAGATGTGCTCGCGAGTCTGACAGGGTCACCAGCAATCCCGGGCAAAGAAGCAGAGTGAATTGTGATTGCTGAAGAGAAGGCACTCGTTCCAACTGCGTTGCGAGACTTGACCCAGAACTTGTACTCCTTATCAGCCAGGAGCGCTGGCGCCTAAATCGTAGCTCGTGTCGGTGATAGACCATTAGAGTCGATGACGATGTACTGGATGCTGCCACTGCCTTGATTCCAAAAGATTTGGTAGTCAGTGACTGGACTTCCGCCGTTGTTTCCATTTGGAGTCCAGGCAAACGTTATCGATGTTGTTGACTGTGAGACTAGAACTAGATCAAGTGGCGCAGAAGGCACCGATGCTGCAATCCTGGATAGACCGTCTGAAAGCGTACTTGCTCCAACTAAATTGACCGCTTGGACTTTGAACCAATAAGTAGAGGCAGGAATCACGTTTGTCAACAAGTACTACTACGTCAACCCAGTATCTGCCACCTACGCATAGTCCTCATCTTTGACAGTCGCTCCCGATGCCACATATATCTTGTAGTTCGTGATCGGGGTACCACCACTTGTCGGCTGAGTCCACTGGATGGAGATGGAGGCGGAACTGGCAGAAAGTAGAGTCGGCGCAGCTGGCTTGCCAGGAACAGATGCTGCCATCAAGGTAGTTGCTGGGGAGTAGGGGCCAAATCCTTGTGTGTTTCTGGCTCGCACAGCAAACATGTAATTCTTGCCGTCAACGAGGTCAGCAACCACCAAACTAGTGGAGGCCTAGAACTGATTGCTGCCTAAGAGTGCAAGAACAGTTCTTGGTGATGTGCCACTTCCTTAGTCCCAATTCAGCTCATAATTTGTTACAGCCTAACCGCGATCATCTGGCGCAGTCCATCTCACTGTGATTTTAGTAGCGTCCTGAGAGACTAGAGTAGGAGCCGCTGGCTAAGCGGGCACCGATGCTGCCTGCACAGAGACTGCTTCTGAGAGAGCTGAGTCACCTCTGGCGTTTGTTGCAATCAGTTTAAATTTATAGATGACGCCTTGAACAACACCGGAAGCCATATTGTAAAAGTTGTTGGTTGTCGTTGCGATCTAAACGAAATCATCAGAGTCGTTACCGTCGCTATCCATGAAAACAGTGTAGTAAAGAATCGGAGATCCTTGACCGTTGGGTGGCTACCAATTCACTTGAATCGAATTGTGTGATGCTGTTGCTGTGGGCGATGAAACCGCATCAGGAACCTAAGAGGCAGTAACTTAAAGTTTCTGGGATGCAGTACCTGCCCCTACATAATTAATCGCTACGACCCAGAAGCTGTAGCTCTATCCAGCAGATACTGTGCCTAGCTAGGTTGTAAAAGTACCCCAAAGACCAGTCGACGCAGCTGCAACCTCGCTGTTTCCATTTATGCCTGCATCCCAGTAAACGGTGTAGTCTGTGATGGGTGTGCCTCCATTCATAGACTCAGTAAACGTCCATGAAATCTGTATACTGGTCGACGATAGCGACGTCAGCGTTGGTGTGTTGGGACTGCTCGGTGTGGTAGCGGGCATCATCTCTAAATGGCTCGATGGAGCCCCGAAACCGATCACGTTTTTGGCTACAACCCTGAATCTATATTTGCGTCCTGTAACGAGACCCGAGCTCAAGTAGTACTAGAGAGTACCAGGATTATTTATTTCGATTAGATCAACGAAGTCATCGAAATTACCGCTATTGTCTGATTACTGGGCCCATGAGATCTTATAGCCAGTGAGCGGTGAACCACCATTGTAAGCGGGTTCGATCCATCTGAATGCGACTTGTGTCCTTGTAGACGTCAAGTACATCGGTGTGCCTGGAGCATCAGGAACTACACCAGCAACAATTGCTGCTGATTCACTTGAGTAGGCACTGCTGCCGATAGCATTAGTCGCTCTGACTTTCAATTTATAGCTCTGCCCAGTTGTCAATCCGCCCGCCACGAACATGGATGTTGTAGACTTGCCAGCATCAACATATGCGCCGGCAGATCCCGAATTAATCTAAACGACATATTCTATAATCGGAGTTCCGCCGTTATCAGGCGCAGTCCACTCAATACTGATTGTCGTCTGTGTGGTTAACACTCGTTAAGGGGCTGTTGGAATCGCTGGTATAGTTCCTAGAATCACGCTTACAGCGTTTGAGAAAGAACTCTAACCGACATCGTTAACAGCTTTAATCTTGTAGACTACAGTGATACCAGGTGGTGAGAGGTTTTTATGAATGAACATTAGAGTTGATGTCTATCCGACCAGTGTGAAGATCAGACCACCCATGCCATCGTTACTATATACGAGGTAGTGCCTAATAACAGCTCCGCCGTTAGACAAAGGAGCAGACCACTATATTTAAATGTCGGTTTTTGTTGCAGAAAGTTTTACGGGAGAAACGGGTGCGTCAGGAATCAGTGCAGCTATCATAGCTTCACTGTTGGTTGAAAGTTTTGATTCTCCGACACCATTAAAAGCTGTCAAGCGGAACTAATAATTAGTACCGGTGACTAGTGTATTTGGAGTTGTAAATCTGCGCACAGACAGCTCAAGAGTACCTTGGCTAGTTATGTCGGTCCACAAGGCTGTTGTCAGACGACGTCCACTCATAGCAGAGCTTCCAGTGACCAAAATCTCCACTTTGTATCCCAAAATCGGTGAACCTCCATCGTAGACGGACGCCCACTGAATTGCGATCTAGGTAGGTGTGGCAGAGTATAATGTCGGTATGCCAGGCTGGTCAGGTGGGCTCGCCGCAATTATCGACAACGTAGATGACTCTGGCCCCGTACCTATGTAGTTAAGAGCGCGGACTTTGAATTTATACGTACTACCTGTAACCAGACTGTAGCCTGGCGTGAACTCCCTAATATTAAGAGAGGAGCCCAGCGAAACGAAAGCGCCACCAAGACCTGCATCCCACAGCACCTGATAGTCAGTGATAGGTGTTCCACCATTATCAGCAGGTGCTAACCACGCGATTGTAACCGAAGTCTCTGTGCTTCTGACACGGTACGGAGTGCCCGGAGCTGTTGGCAAAGTAGCGGCCATACCTTGCGTTATTGACCTGACACTTGAGTCACCAACGATATTTCTGGCTGTGATCCTGAACTGGTAGATATCTCCAGCAACGAGCTTAACATATTCGCTCAGTTCGTTCAAGTACGTCAACGTGTAGAAAGTGTCAGTGGCTGTATTGACCTACATCTGCATCACTCTAAACACGCCTGGCTGCTGACTAGTGCCAGAGTCCATCTCAACTATATAGGTCTGCAGGGCAGTGCCGCCAAGGTCTAACGGGTCGGACCATCTAATTTCCAGGTGGCTCTTGGACTGGGATTTCAATTGCAGAGACTGAACCGCGCCTGGAATTGTCGCTGTCAATATCGGAGCGGATAGTGTCAATTCTGATTCCCCTACGATGTTGAGAGCTGTCACGCCGAACGTGTAATATTTATCAGTTATAAGACCTTATTTTGTAAATGTGAGAACGTCCCAACTTGTAGCGCCGATCGACTCACTCAAAACAGTGCCCATAGAATCGTCCCAATACACACGATAACCTGTGATCGGAGTTGATCCGTCTCTTGAAGGCGCAGACCACTATATAGTAATCGTTGTCTGGTCTGCTAATACCTTTAATACTGTTAGGGGCGCTGTTGCCACTTATGCAGCCAATACCGTCAAGGCAGCCGATGGCTCCGAATCTCCTACGATGTTAACCGCCACGACTTTAAATTCGTAGGTAAGGCCGCCTAGAATGTTGTTTGTTTTGGTGAAGGTCAAATTACTTAGATCGCTTATCGTCGCCAATTGAGAGAAAGCTGAACCGCTGCCACCGTTCCAGAGCACTTTGTATCCAATAATCTTAGATTCACCTGTACTGGTTGGGGCAGTGAAGCTGAATACGATTGATGACTCGGATCGATCTGTCAATATTGGCTAGGCTGGCTGATTTGGTTCCAAACCTGCTATGATCTTTGTGACTGTGGAGTCTGGTCCTTAACCGACTATGTTTTTAGCGACTACAAGGAAGAAATAATCTTCGCCTGGGCTCAGTCCTGTTTTGGTGTATTGGAGGATTGAGCCGCTTCCAGTCGTTCCTATGGTAACAAATCCTGCGCCGTCACCTTCGTCCATGTAGATTTTGTAATCTGTGATCGGTGTGGATCCATCCGAGTCAGGAGCCAACCACTTAAGCGTTACCGATGTCATCGTGTTTGCAATCTTTTACGGAGCAGTGGGTGCACCAGGTATCGTTGCGATTACAAGCTCAGTGGGTATTGATGCCTGTGATTAACCAACATCGTTCACAGCAATTACCCGGAACTTGTAGCTCTATGAAGTTATGAGTGACAATGCCTAGTAGCTTGTTGTCTATGCTCCTGTAACGGCGATCTAATAGAAATTATCTCCAGAACCCTGATTTGACTAGACTATGTAGCTTGTAATTGGTGAACCGCCATCGTCTGGCGCGATCCAGCTAAACGTCACTGCTGTCTTTGCAGAAAAAGCTCTCGTAACGGAGCTAGGCTGCCCAGGCACTAGTGCAGCAATCACTTGAATTATATTGCTTTTAGCAGATGTGCTTACTGAGTTATAAGCCGCCACAGCAAACGAATATTGATTACCTGTACTTATTTGGGGAGTAGTGAGTGTGTAACTGAAGATGGAGTCGCTTGCCGTATCATACAGAGGAGTATCGATGAGATTACTAGAGCCGCCACCATTCCAATACAGTCTATAGCCCACAACAGTGCTAAAGCCATCATCGGTAGGCGCTTTCCAACCTATCTTTATCTGTGTTCGATCTGCTAGAATCGAGAATGGTGCTGCCATCATAGAAGGAGAGTCAGCAGCTTAGACTGAGATGACTTCCGAAGGTGCAGAAATTCCGCGGAAATTCGATGCAGTCACGTAGAAATCATAAATAGTACCAGGGTTGGTTACATAGATTTACATTCGCTGAGTTGACTCTGTTGTTGAGCCTGCAACTTAATAATTACTATCTGTTTGTGGTTTCCAGTAAACAGTGTAGCCTGTAACTGGGCTGCCTCCATTAGCCGAACCAGTAACAGGGAACCAGGATAATGTTATGCTCGTTGAACTCTACTGGAGTACTTGAAGGTTAGTTGGAGGGCCAGGCGAGACTGCAACAACGATTCTAACAGCGGGCGACAAGGCACTGTCACCAACGACGTTGCGCGCCGTAACTGCAACATCATAAAATTGGCCTTCAAGAAGCCCGCTGATCCTGTAGGAAAAGACAGATGAGCTCACGATTGCAGAGTTTAGGTAGTCGCCCTCCGCTTGTGTCTTCCACCAAACCAAGTAATTTGTGATGGTGGCTCCAACGTTTTGGAGAGGAGCAACCCAATTGACTCCTATACAAGTTCTATCGGTCACGGTCAAATCGTTCGTTGGTGCAGCAGGTGTCCTTGGCTTATCAGCCGCTACCATCGCTAGCACTTCGGAGCTGGCTCCATATCCAATTAAGTTGTGCGCATTAACTTTAAACTGATAACTTGAGCCTTTTGTCAGCCCCGACAACGTCAACTGAGTCGCACCATCTGTAGTGCTTGCAATAATCGAGAAAGAACAGTCTAGATTTTTGCCAATACACATCCTTACTTGATAGTCGTCGATGTTGCTGCCTCCATTGTCTGGCTCAACCCACGAAATAACTATTTATTAGCTCGTCTGAAGAGCAATAATCGGTCTGTTCGGTGCTAGGGGCACTGTCGCAGCTAGAATAGCTATCTCAGGTGAACCATCACTCTCACCGATAGCATTCCAAGCAGTAACCTTAAAGAAATACAGTTAACCTCTTGTTAGTCCAGTCGCAGTATAGGTCTTTGTCGTAGCTGACCCAGTAAAAGCAAGCGCTGAAAATGCTGTATTTTTTACTGGTGAAATGTAGACCAGATAATCTAGTACACTGTTTCCGCCATCGTAAACTGGAGCTAACCACTGAATCGTGATAGAACTAGTGGTTGCAGACACTTTTTAGGGAGTGTCTGGCTGGCTAGGCACTGATGCAGCTCTAATTGGGTCAGATGAGTCTGATATATCGCCGCGTCCTAAAACATTTGACGCCTGAACCTTGAATCTATACACAGAGTCTTGTATAATACCAGCTGTAATTTTATAGGTTGTCAAGAGGCCAGTGCTTGATACGATTTCTGTAAAAGTTGCACCGTTTGTTGTTTAATCTGAGTAAATTGTGTATGTTGTTAGCGGGGTTCCACCATTATCAGGTCGTTCCCAAGCGATCTCAATGAAAGTTGAAGACTGGTCAATCATGCGTATTGAATATGGCGCACTAGGGACCTTTGCCGCCATGATCCTATTTCCAACTGAGAGGACGCTCTCCCCTACATCATTATAGGCACTTACACTGATGGAGTAAATATTTCCAGCTTGTAAATTTGTAGTAACTGTGAACGTATAGACATTCCAAGCGACAACACCAACTTTAACACCATTATTGTATACACTATATCCCTTTATCGGAGATCCGCCATCTGATGGTGGTGTCCAATCAACTTTGATAAAATTTGAAGCTGCAGCATTCTTAAGAGGCATATCCGGCCTGTAAGGAGCCTCAGCAGCTATAATAGCAGTACCAATTGACTGAGAACCCTCTCCTATAATATTAATCGCAGATACTTTGAAAAGTGATGTGGCCCCAAGAGTAAGCCTATCTTACTCAGTGTAGAAGAGTTCGGTCGCTGGCACATTTCCAGCTAGAACCTCATCCACATAAATGTTGTAGCTCAATATAGATGATCCACCATCAGATTCTGGTGCAATCCATACGATAGTCACAGATGGACCATCGCTACTTGCAACTTTTTGTGGCTAGCCACAGAGTCCGGGCAGAGATGCTGCGATGAAAGCAGCGGGTGGCGACTGAGGACTATCACCAATAACATTAACAGCAACAACAGTGAATCTGTATAGTTAACCTGCTTATAGGCTAGTAAAGGTGTGCATGTAGTATGGCTATGTTGATTCGACGATTAAAACAAAACCTTGAATACCTGTCGGTTGTTCCCAGAACAGTTTGTAGTCTGTAACTGGTGAGCCTCCATTTTTGTTTGATGCCAGATCTGTCCAAGCTATCTTAATCGCATTCGCAGTTTAAGAGACGAGAGTTGGAGCCTGTGGTGCTTAAGGAATCTCAGCAGCGTATATGCCAACGATCGATGATGTTTGACCAACACCAATAGCGTTTACAGCTTGTACACTAAATCTGTACCGCACACCTTAAACAAGAGTTTTTGTTCCACTAGTTGTCCACTGTTAGACGGGACCGCCTACAGAACTAACCAGCTGCCTCATAATCGATCCAAGTCCGTCATCCCAGCTCACTTGGTAGTCGAGAATCGGACTACCACCATCATCTGATGGAATAGACCAGCCCAAAGTAATTTAAGAAACGCTAGCTGAAATCTTAACTACATTCAAAGTTTGGCTGGGTACAGTGCCGGCAATGATGTCCTCAACTAAAGACTCTGTTCCCTCTCCAACTTCGTTAATAGCGGTGATCTTAAATTGATAAGTTTTTCCGGTATTTTCGCTCGATACTTACAAAGTATAGCTCAAATTTAAAATATCTTTCTATGTAGAAACGAGCTGATACGCGTCTATGGCGTTTGATCTCGCAAAAATATTGTAAGACTCGACTGGAACGCCGCCTGTGTACAGGGGAGTGGACCATTTTATAGTAATAAAGGTCTTTCCTGACTCTAACTTAATCGGTTTGCCAGGTGCTCCAGGGACCTCTGCAGCAAGTATCCTAATTGACTCAGATGCAGCTGATTAGCCTTGATAATTCTAAGCAATTATTTTAAATTTGAAGGGTTGGCCAGAATAGGGACTCAAACCTCCTTTCGTATATGACAAAGTGTTCTAGTCAGTACTAAATGCATCTGTGTAAATTTGGTTTTCGCCTCCCTAGTTCCACAACACTGTGAAGCCTGTGATTGGCGAGCCCCCATTGTCACTAGGAGCACTCCACTTTATAGATATCTGAGTCTAGTCAGCTGAAATCTTGACTGGTGCTAAGGGTTACCCTGGTACGGTGGCTGCCATGAACGATGAAAATTCTGAGTATGGACCGAACCCGACGTCATTATGAGCACTGACTTTAAAATCATAGATAATACCCTGGGTTAAACCCGTAATTGAAAAGAAGTTAAGGCCTGCCGTTGTTGAAATTTCAACCCATTAAGAATCGTATAAGCCGTTAATTCGCCACTTGATAGCATAGTCATCGATTTCGTCACCGCCATTATATGGCTCGCTCCACTGAATTTTTATCAGAGTTTTCTGCTTATCTAAAGCGATAGGAGCCACGGGAGGAGCGGGCACAGCTGATGCGATGAAACTGACAATTTGTGAAAGTTAAGATTCGCCGATTGTGTTTAAGGCTGATACTTGGAAGCTGTAGTATTAACCAGGGACAAGTTCAGGAGTCTAATCGTTATTTTTGGTCCAAGAAAGCGAGTTGCGCGTTGACGCAGTCAAGATTGACATCGATAGTTATTTACCCTGATCCCAATATACTTTATAGTCGAGAATCGAATCAAAATTATCATGTGGTGCAAGCCAGTTTATCGTAATTTCTGTCGAACTTTGATAGACAAGTTTAGGTAAAGAAGGTGCATCAGGTTTCTGAGCGGCTTTAATCGTAACTTGATCGCTCAGAGATGAGTCACCTACAGCACTAGTTGCCAGTACTTTGAATTTGTAGACAAGACCTGGTACTACTTCTGCATTAGTGTAGGTGAGCTGGCTGGCTTCAACGGTCGCTACTTTTGTGTAGGTAAGTGATGCAGTGTTCAGCCCATTCCAATAGATATCGTAGGAGGTGATCCGCATGCCCTAATCATTTGGAGCTAACCATGCAATAGTGATCGAGTTAGGAGCCTGTGATACCATAGTGGGCTTCATGGGGCTGTCAGGGAAGTTAGCTGCGATTATCGAAATCACTTGGCTTGCAGCACTGTTACCGATAGCGTTAAATGCTACGACCTTGAACTGGTAAGTAAAGCCTTAAACAACGTCAGCTGACCTAGAATACACCAGGGCATCACGGTCGATGACAGCTACTTGAGTGAAAGTAAGACCTTAGCCTCGGTCCCATAAAATTTTGTAGCCAAAAACTGGAGAGCCTCCATCAAACACCGGTGCATTCCATCCAACCGTGATAAACTTATTATCAGCAAAGAGTCTGATCAAGTTTACGGGCTGGTCTGGAACTGTAGCAGCTATAATGAAGTCTGATGGCACAGAGAATGCGCCAACTCCAGCAAAATTAACAGCCTTAACCTTGTACACATAGTTATTTCCTATAGTGAGACCAGCCGATACAAAACTTGTCGTTGTTGAAGTCCCAACCAATGTGTAGCTGGTTTCTACGTTTAACTTTTGGTAAATCTCATACCTGATAATAGTGGCGCCATTAGACTAAGCTGTAGACCACTTGATTCCTATCTTGTCCACGTCCTAGCTCTCCTTGATTGGTTGGCCAGGCGCGCCGGGCACAGACGCTGCAACAAACGTGACAGCATTAGATTAGACCGAGTCGCCAACAGCATTGATTGTGACAAGTTTGAAAGCGTAGAATTCACCTTGTATCAGTCCTGAGTCCACTATGAAATTTGTATCAGGATTATTCGTAAACGCATACTCGGAGTAAGTGTCACTTCTGTCGCCTGCATCCCAATATATCTTAAAGAAAGTGATAGGAGAACCACCACTATATGGTAGATTCCAAGAGAACTCAATAGTCGATGACGTTGAAGTCGTGAGTGAAAACTCTGTTGGGGGATCTGGAACACGCGCCGCAATCACAAATACAGCTTCGGAGGGATGTCCAATTCCAACCTCATTTTCTGCTCTTACTCGATAGACGTACGTTTGACCTGTGATTAGACCCTAGGTGACTGATATCTGCCTATCCTGAGTCGAGTCTACCATAAGCCAGTTTGAACCGTCTTTAACTTCTAGATGATACTTAAGGACTTAAGCGCCAACATCTACAATCGGTGCTGTCCAAGAAAGACTTATTGTTTATTCGTCTTGATATGTGACCTTAAACGATTAAGGCTAGCTATTTACATCTGCCGCTAGTAAGCTTATCGTTTGGGATCTCTAGGAAAGTCCTGCCAAGTTGCGAGCCTTAACCCAGAAACGATATCTTTGACCTTTAGTAAGATCATTCTGTGAGTGCATAAGTGTGTGGAAGCTCGTTGAGCTACTTTAGACAAAGTCTGTTACAGATAAATCTGCGTTTCCACTATCCCAGTAAATTAAGTAGTCAATCACTGGACTGCCACCATCGTCTTCATTTTCTTGCCAAGAAAAGGAGACTGAGGACATCTACAAGGCGACTCTTTACAGGTTAACGGGTTTAAGTGGGACAGATGCTGCAATTAGGTTAATTAAAGCAGAGAAAGGAGAGAGTCCTATGTAATTGCGGGCTTTAACCTTAAATTGATAGTAGACACCAACTGTGAGTCCTTGTTGAATGTAGTAGGTATTCATGCCAAGAGTTGTTTCTTGTAAAAGCACAAATGCTTGACCCTCGACTCCTTGGTTCCAATAAATCTAGAAGTCGACGATGGGAGTGCCTCCATTGTCCTCGGGATCACTCCATTCAAAGCTAATCGTGTCCCGGCTCGCATAAATCATCTACAAGTTCATCGGTGCGGTCGAAAGTTACGCAGCCATTATGTTCTCAAGGATTGGTGATTACAAAGAGCTTCCTTTGTCGTTTATGGCAACTACTCTAAAATCATAGATAGAGCCAGTAACTATCCCATGTTAAGCGGATGAGATTGTGTACGATAAAGTGGTTGGTCCACCAGTTGTTGGCGCTAATAGAGTAAAGTCTCCCTAACCAAACTTATCCATGTAAACTTCGTAGTCTCTTATCACAGAGCCACCATTATACGGAGAAAGCCACTTGATAACGATTTAAGTTTCAGTTTATTGGAGAAGAGTCGGTGTTGCTGGTGATGTTGGGGCCTGTGCTGCCAAAATAGGGATAGACTGAGAATAAGGTCCCTCACCGATCGAATTTATCGCCGCAACTCTAAACTAGTACCAAAGACCACCACTGAAGGCTGCTGACTTAGTTTTATCAATCGTGTAGGTCAGGTAGCCTAATGTCTTTCCCAAAGATTCAAATACATTGTCACCTCGGCCGTGATCCCAATAAACTTTGTAGTCTGTAATGTTAGTTCCACCGTTGGAGTCAGGCTCTGACCACCTGATCTCAATCGAGTTAATCGATACTTGGAACTCGGTTGGAATTCCAGGTTAACTTGCCAATTACGCAGCGATAATTAGAGATTGCTCAGAGAAAGTGCTCTTCCCAATTACATTGATCGCAATCACTCTAAAGTTGTAATAGCCACCTTGAACGACATCTGAATCTTGAGTGTACTCGCGGTTATTGGATGTAGAATCGACAAGCAGTTCAAAGACATTGTTTTATGCACCCAAGTCCCACCACAGCTCATAG
>Ga0194118_10001446_pt1 | contig 33971 bp, 40 predicted proteins | sample TA2MahsurfametaG_2_FD_148662 | JGI IMG/M metagenome (GOLD analysis project Ga0194118, IMG submission 148662) | Freshwater microbial communities from Lake Tanganyika, Tanzania - TA2015013 Mahale N5 surface | ecosystem: Environmental > Aquatic > Freshwater > Lake | place: Tanzania: Lake...
CGCCTTGTATACCTTGGGCTCCTGTAGTACCTTGCCTACCTTGAATTCCTTGGATACCCTGAATGCCTTGTGTACCTTGAGGACCAGTTACGCCTTGAATACCTTGCGGTCCGGTTGGTCCGGTAGGTCCGGTTATACCCTGGATACCTTGAATACCCTGAGCACCGGTAGTACCTTGTGTACCCTGAGGACCGGTAGTACCTTGAATACCTTGTATTCCTTGAATGCCTTGTGTACCTTGAGGTCCTGTTGTTCCTTGAGTTCCAGTTATACCTTGAATACCCTGTATACCTTGCGTACCTTGAGGTCCCGTTGGTCCAGTAGGGCCAGTTATACCTTGTATACCTTGAATTCCTTGTGCACCAGTAGTACCTTGTGTTCCTTGAATACCTTGTATGCCTTGAGTACCTTGAGGACCAGTTACGCCTTGAATGCCCTGCGTACCAGTTGTTCCTTGTGTTCCCTGTGTTCCTTGAGGTCCAGTAGTTCCTTGTATACCTTGAATACCTTGGATACCTTGTGTTCCTTGTGTTCCTTGAGGTCCAGTAGTTCCTTGTATACCTTGAATACCTTGGATACCTTGGATACCGGTATTGCCTTGGATACCTTGGGTTCCTTGTGTTCCTTGTGTTCCTTGGGTACCGGTATTACCTTGTATCCCTTGAGTACCTTGGGTTCCTTGCGTACCTTGAGGTCCTGTTGTACCTTGTATACCTTGAATTCCTTGAGTTCCTTGGGTGCCTTGTATACCCTGGATTCCTTGTGTTCCTTGAGTACCTTGTATGCCTTGTATACCTTGTGTACCAATTGTACCTTGAGTACCTTGCGTACCTTGTATTCCCTGTATGCCTTGAATACCCTGTATACCTTGCGTGCCTTGAATACCCTGTATACCTTGGGTACCTTGTACACCCTGTGTACCTTGCGGTCCTGTAATACCTTGGATACCTTGAGTTCCAGTTAAGCCTTGTACTCCTTGAATGCCTTGCGTACCTTGCGTACCTTGCGTTCCCTGTGTTCCTTGTGTTCCTTGAGTACCAGTATTACCTTGTATACCTTGAGCGCCAGTTGTGCCTTGTGTACCTTGTATTCCCTGAATGCCTTGGATGCCTTGAGTACCTTGAGTACCTTGGATGCCTTGAGTTCCTTGAGGACCGGTAGTTCCTTGTATGCCTTGTATACCTTGTGTACCGGTTGTACCTTGAATACCTTGAATTCCTTGTGTACCTTGAATGCCTTGTATTCCTTGAGTTCCTTGAGTTCCCTGTGTACCTTGCGTACCTTGTATTCCTTGTATACCTTGGATTCCTTGAGTTCCCTGGGTTCCTTGCGTACCAGTGTTACCTTGTATCCCTTGAATTCCTTGAGTACCTTGAGTACCTTGCGGTCCTGTTGTACCTTGAATTCCCTGAATACCTTGTATTCCTTGTGTACCCTGGGGGCCTTGTATACCCTGTGTACCTTGGGTACCCTGAATCCCTTGAATTCCTTGAATTCCTTGCGTACCTTGGATTCCTTGCGTACCTTGAGGGCCAGTAATACCCTGGATACCTTGGGTTCCAGTTATGCCTTGTACCCCCTGTATACCCTGTATTCCTTGCGTACCTTGTATGCCTTGGATACCCTGCGTTCCTTGAGTCCCTTGAGTCCCTTGCGTACCTTGTATTCCCTGTATACCTTGAATGCCTTGCGTACCTTGCGTGCCTTGAATACCCTGTGTACCTTGAATACCTTGAATACCTTGTATACCTTGTGGTCCTGTAATACCTTGAATACCTTGAGTACCGGTAGTTCCTTGCACTCCTTGAATGCCTTGGGTACCTTGTGTTCCCTGTGTTCCTTGTGTTCCTTGTATTCCTTGAGTACCTTGTACGCCTTGAATCCCCTGAGTGCCTTGAGAACCTTGTATACCTTGTATACCTTGAATACCTTGAATACCGGTTATACCCTGTACGCCTTGTATTCCTTGTGTACCTTGTATTCCTTGTGTACCTTGTGTACCGGTAGTTCCTTGCACTCCTTGAATACCTTGTGTGCCTTGTGTACCTTGTATTCCTTGAGTACCCTGTGTACCTTGTATTCCTTGTATTCCTTGTATTCCTTGAATACCTTGTGTTCCTTGACTACCTTGAGCACCAATTATGCCTTGTACCCCTTGAATTCCTTGAGTACCTTGCGTGCCTTGTGGACCGGTAATACCCTGTACGCCTTGAATTCCTTGGGTTCCGGTTAAGCCTTGAATTCCTTGAATACCCTGTGTTCCTTGTGTACCTTGAATACCTTGTATGCCCTGTAGTCCCTGGGTTCCGGTTGAGCCCTGAACGCCCTGAGTTCCTTGAGGACCGGTAGTTCCTTGTATGCCTTGTATACCTTGTATTCCTGTATTACCTTGTATTCCTTGGGTTCCTTGTATTCCTTGGGTTCCTTGTATTCCTTGAATGCCTTGGATTCCGTTATTACCTTGAATACCTTGAATTCCTTGAGTACCTTGTATGCCTTGCGTACCTTGGATACCTTGGGTTCCGTTATTACCTTGAATACCTTGAATACCTTGAATTCCTTGAGTACCTTGTATGCCTTGCGTACCTTGGATGCCTTGAGTACCGGTATTGCCTTGAATACCTTGAATTCCTTGTGTACCTTGGAGACTAAGATTAGTTCTATATTTAAAAGTTCCATCCGTATCAGTTACTACTACATTAGTTTCAGTTGAACCTAAAGGTATAGCCGGAACGGCAAGTGATCCGGAAATAGAGAGAGATCCTGTAACTTGTGAATTATTTAGGGCCTTTAGGCCGTTACGGACAATAAATTCATTCGCCATGTTTATCTCCCTTAGTTCACTTTCCCTAAGGTAGGGGTTTTATATATGCTAATATATTATATAAATAGTTAAAATCTTGTTTATAGCTAAATAAATCACTATAGAATCCAAGGAGATTGTTTTATAACAAAAGTAGGATTCAATTTATTTTCAAGCTTTTCTTTAAGGTCAGTCTTAAGGTTTTTTACACCCTCTTCTCCTAGCATGTATTCAACCCACTGCTGTATTATAGGTGATGTTAAGTCTTGAAAAGGAATAAAGCTTCCAGAAGGTGATATCGGAAGTATCTCTTGAAATCCACCTACTGATCCACTAACAGACCCTATAGTTGCTCTAAGTTCGTAAAAAACTTTAGTAACAACATCATTATGTTCAGTCGATGTAGGGCTAACAAAAAGTGGATTAAACTGCCAAGTAAAGGTAATATCTGAAAGATTCAAAGCCATTAATTTTTATTTAAATAAGTCTATAAGTTGTTTTTATATTCCAAGTATCTCCATTTATTGTTGCTCTTAATAAAGCATTAGCACCACTTAAAGCTACACTCATTGTAACAAGTGTAGTACTTCCAATGTCTGTTGTTGAATTATCAGTAAAGTTTACATTACTACCATCCCAGACAGACATCACTGTACCAGCTCGAGCATTACTTCCGCTTGAAGCTACATAATCAAAAAAACCAGCTCTAAATGAACCTGTGGATATATTGACAATTGTTGTTGTACCTACACCAGCTAAAGCTCCTTGAGCTGAATATAATGAAGATGAAATATTAAATACTGAAGCGGCAGAAGCTGAAGCAGCAGTTCCAAATAAAGAACCAGTGAATGATTCAGCTACAACATTTGTAGCTACTGTTAATGAGTTTAAAGAGGCATTTGAGCCACTTACGATGACTTTTTTCCAATTCGGCATAGTAATACAAATTTACACTGTGGTTAGATACATACACTTATGCCGTGTATATGCCTACTTCCTTTCGGCCTACAGTACTTTCCTTCATATAAATATCACAGAATCAGGGTAGCTTAACGTAATAGTCTTGAAGTTTTAGCACTAATTCAAATATCTTTTGAACCTGCTCTCCTTTGAAATGAGATTCTCTTATTAAATTTAACAAAGTCTCAACCTCAGGTTTATTAAGACTTAAGACAGGTAAAGGAGCCTTATGGAGCTCCTCTACACGTTTATTATTTACTACTACGTTATTTGCGTTAAAACCCATAACTACTCTTTTGAAAACTCTATTAAGAATATATCCAAATTGTTTCGTCATTACCTATAAATATATTACCTTTTGCAATGTACCTACCTGGTGCTGTTGTTGGATCTCCGCTTGAACCTAAAACCGCTGCTGCCATAAATGCATCAGGTGTATAAGTACTTTGATTGGCGGTAAATGAACCAGTTAATCCCCATCTTGTAGTTCCGCTATCGAATGCAAATAATTCGCCTACATTCTGTGTTCCTTGCTGTACTACGATACCCCCATCACCTGCTGCGTTTGATCCAGAAGCAAGAAGAATAAATCTATCTGCAACCTCAAGATTTGTTGTTTGTTGGAAGCTAGCAGTACCGAATACTGTTAAATTATTACTAACTACTAAATTGTTACCAATAGTAACGTTATTAGGTAACCCGATTGTTAGGGTTTGGGAGGCAGCTGATGTTTCTATTTCATTAGCTGTACCGGTAATTGTAAATACCTGAGTTAAAAGATCTACATTACCGCTTCCGGTTGAACCAGAGAAGTCTAATTCAGTTACAAGGCCGGTTAGTTGTGAACCGTCTCCTTTAAATGATCCGCTAAATGAACCAGTTAAGCTTGAATTTGCGCCTGTAAGTACTATCGATGTATTACCGGTTATTAAAGTACCGTTATCAAAGAGACTCGAATTGGTAAACTTATTATCTGTGTCATTCCACTTTGTAATAGCGTTTTGAGAAAGTTGAGCAGCACCGCTGACTTCTACTGTTACGTCAGTACTACCGTTGAAAGAAAAAGCATTAAGACCCCCGCCAGCTACTTGAGATAAAGTACCTTTTGTTCTACCTGCAATTGAAGCGCTTACGGCATGAGAGGCAGTAAGTATGCTATTCATACCTAGAGGGCCATCTACCCCGCTACTTAAAATATAAGAAGCAGTAGTTGCGGTAAATGAACCGGTACCTTGATAAGTGAATAAACCTGTAGTTGTATCATAAGAAACTATATTCGGCTTATTTGCATTAGTAAGTCCTAAAGCGTTTACCGAGCCGGTTACAGCTAAGTTACTACTAATACTTAAATTACTTAACTGAGCTACACTTCCCGATACTATTACTTTTTTCCAATTTGCCATTTTTCTGTCTTTTTATTTTAATAAATAGTTAATTTTAATCTAAACCTACATAAAGATTAGTTGATGTAAACCATATTCCTCCATTAGGTGCAGTGCCGGTAGGAATCGCTGATTGAGTCGCGAACTGTACAACACTTTCGCTTACTGTAAATACAGGCTGTTGTGTCTGTTTATTTCTAACATAAAAATAATTGCTATATATGTCTACAATAGTAGCTGACCCGGTTACGAAAAAAGTACTACCTGTGTAAATTAAATCAGATGACGCTGTAGCAGCATTAGTCGAACCGTCAGAAATAATTAATCTACCAGGTCCTGCGTTGTTGATTGTATTAAAACCCTCCCCAGATGCGCCTACTGGTATAAATGCAAATTGATCTCCTTCAGCGGGGTCGTTACCTGCTGAAGTTAACTGTGATACTCCATAACTTTCGTAACCAGATTCAGGGGGTGCTACGCTTGTAATTTGTAGTAGTTTAAAGGTACCTGCTTCTGCAAGGCTTACAAGTTTTATTACTGTACCTACTGTTAGATTATCTAAATAACCTGAAAAACTTACGTTTGGATCATACGCAAAATTGTCGAACGATGCAGCAGTAGGAGATGATGACCAGTATTGATTTAGTTTAAAAAATCCGTTACCAGGATCTACTCCTGTATTTAAACTTGATGTATATTTCCATATAGCTAATTGTCCCCCATTCTCTGCACTCAGGGAAAGACCGTTTACAAATAAAGCGCCGCTTATATTTGTACTTCCTGTTACATTTAAGCTACCACTTATAATAGCGCTTCCAGTAAAAGGGAAAGATGATACGTTAGCAACATACGATGCTGTAAGAGCATAAGAAGCAGATATAGCATTTGAGATTGAACCGCTAAAATAAGAAGCAGTTAAAGCATGTGATGCTGTAAGAGGAACAAGACTTGTTAAATTTACTAAAAAAGTTGAACCGTCTCCTTTAGTAAATGTAATAGAAGGATTAGAAAATGAAGCTGTTGTAATTAAAGACCCTGTAGCCGCTCCTTGTATAACCGATGCGGTAGCAGCATAAGAAGAGGTCCCAAATAATGAACCGGTTAATCCTGCAAAGAAATTAACAGTATTTAAAAAGTTTGCAGATCCACTTACTCCAAGACTACCTGAAATAAGGATTGTACTACCGCTTACTCCATTTAGAGCGTAAATAATTCTGAGAACCTGTTCGGACTTAATTAATTGACCGGGGGATATACCGGAAGTTGATATAGTATCTGCCACTCTATGAAATTTGATTATAAATAGTTCGTTCCGTAACAATAAGAAACCTACCTTACTGCACCTGTTCGGTTGTAAATACTATTTTACATATATTATAAGTTTTTCCTGAAAGCTGTGCTAAATAGGCATTTAGCGAATCCGGAATAAGGTAACCGTTGACAGTTAAATCAAATTCAGTTCTTACCAATCTATCTTCACCTTGATCATAGACTTGCGCGTCATTAAACGTCTCAATTTTTGCAAGAAACTGAAATGAATCGGGGTCACCCCAGTATGAATTAGAAGCAAAATTTACAGCTTCTATCAACTTATTCATTTGTTCAACATAGTTTGTCCACATTATTACTGTATAATTTACAGTAACATAGTCAGGCGTAACTACAACCGTATATTCTTTCTGCGGCTTTTGATTTTGCAAAACATTGAAGTTATCATATACGTTTCTTTTTGAGAAAGCCTTTTCGTATAGTTGAACATTTTTAGCAACATTACCGTCTATTTTATTTCCGAGCGTTCTATTCTGTACAACTGAAGATCTTTTAAAAACTAAAAGAGGGGACATTATTTTTGCTACATTATTACGATAGTATCCGTCTTTTTGTATTGATTTCCATTTTTCAGGTGAACCGTATATAACGGGAACAAGTACCGTAGAATTGTTTTGAAATACCGTAAGCTTAAGAACGTTTGCAAAATGGTACATTATTGATTGATCAATATCTTTTAATCCTATTGAGTATTTTTTGTCTCCTGTAGGTTCAAAAGCAGTTTCATATGCCCTATTAAATTCAGGTTGTCCTGGTTTGAAAGGTTCAGAAAAAACTATATTTGGATTGCCATACTGCGGATCAGCAGGTATGATAAGTTTATTCATAAACTCCCTTCTATTCTCTGGACGTACTATTTGTGGCATATTAGAGTCTCTGTTGTGTTATACCTAATCTTTCAGGTGATGTCATATGGGTGGTTAGAATGATAGAAAAACTAGTACCAAAGTTGTTTAATCCTTCAGAGTAAGAATAATTGGGATCTTTTCCAAGGAAAAGCTGATTTTCGTTAGTATTATCTACTTCGTAATATAATTCGTTATACATAATAATATCACCGGTCTCAGGCACTATATTAGCTAATTCTAGATCTGGCTTTAAAAATCTAAAATCTACTTCCCTTCTACTATCAGGTCCGAAATTATTATCGGTAATTGTTGAGAAGTCGCCCCTGACTATTAAACAGTTTAAAAGTACCGGGCCGATATATTGCTTAACGGATGATTCGCCATAGATATTCGGAGGGGATGAGGGTATTACTATCTTATAGTAGCCTATTTGCTGGGTTACTACGTTATTTACAAACTCGCCGGCTACGCCAAGTTGCATTGTTGCATCTCTTACTGAACCGAATAGTGCCATAGTTATCCGATATATACCATTAACGGTATACTATTTAAAGTATCGTTAAGAGAATTGTTTTCAGACTGTTTTCTTTCAAGCTGCTTCTGTCTTGACATGTCTTCGAAGTCAAGCCGTAATTTTTCACGTAAAGCTACTTGCATTTCTTTACCACGTGAGATTAAATCAGCAAAATTGAGTGTAGCTTCTGCCCCTGGAATAAGTACAGTTTGGTATTTTCCGCGTATCAAACCAAGCAATTCAGAAGTAAGTGCAGCTGTATATTCTTTGATCCATTGTTTGCCCGGTTGATTAATATAGGAGTATGTGATTAGACCGTATGGAGCTAATGCTGCATTTGCTACTAGACCTTTATTACTGCCGTATGGGCTATTTTCTGTCAAAGACATAAGGTCTGATTGGAATGCATATTGAATTGAAATACATGAACGGTATCCGCCATAATTACTGCCTAGAGGTACTGGAGTAATTCTTAAGTTAGTTCCAATAAGCTCAAACGACCATTCAGGAAGCCGTACGTCATTTGACATTTCTAATTCTTGAATTCTTTGAATATCCCAAAATACAGGATAATAAGTAGCAGCGTTGTTCCCTCCGCCCATAGCTCCGTATCCGCCCCAACTACCAGGCCATGCACCCGATCCACCTAATTGAGGATAATAAGCACCATACCCGTATCCGTAAATCGCAGGCGGTGCTTGATACATTATTCTTTGAATTACTATTCTATCTCCCGGACTCATACTCTGTGATGCTACTGCCCAGTCGTATACGTTATAGTTTTGCTCTCCAGATATAAGTTCCAACGAACCACTTCTCCAACTTATAAATCCACCTACTCCTGCTACTTGACCGTAAGTTTCGGCTATATTAACCAGGTTGGTTAAGTTAGGCGAGACTACAATACTGTTTAATAGAGAGGAAGTCGGCTGTCCTTCAAGCGTTAGGTAATTGTCTTTTATCTTAAGTTGATATAATTCTTCGGCGTAGATTGAAACGGCTTCTTCAAAACAAGCGTAAATCGATCCGGACTGTAGTTCAACGTCGAGTACGGGATATCCTAGTTTCCATGCACAGTAGTTTGCTACTTTTGGTCCATCGGTTTGATAATCTGCGTCATTATCGTAAAATCCAAATGGGGTACTGCCTGAAATTGGCCCTGGATCGCCGTTATAAATTATTGGATTAGCCATTTTTTAATCTCTATGATCTAAATAAATTTTCAAAATATCTTCAACGATTGGATCGCGATGATTAGTTTTCAGAGTTACAACTGAAAAACCTATTACGTTGGTCAAGTTATTACATATAAATCCAAAACCTGATAATTTTTTATCTTTTAAATCAATCTGTGCAGTATCACCACATATAATCATTCTTGATCCTTCACATATTCTACCAAGAATTAGCTCCATCTGCCTGTGTGTAATATTTTGGCCTTCGTCTACTACTACACAGCAGTTTGTAAGATTCCTGCCTCTCATAAATGCTACCGGAATAACCTCTATTCTACCTTCAATAATTTCTCTATCTATCTTTTCCTTATTATAGAGCCTATACATATTATCGTATATAGCTGCTGTATAGGGAGCTAGCTTAGCGTCTTTATCTCCGGGCATAAAACCTAATTCTTCTCCAGCAGTTACGGCAGGTCTAGTTAGTATTACCTTTTCAACCTGTCCGGTAAAGAGTAGATCGAGTGCAGCTTGAGCAGCTACTATCGATTTTCCTGATCCTGCACTACCTTTTAGTACTGTTATCTTGTTTTCAAGAATAACTGATTTCGCAACTTTCTGTTCTTCATTAAGTGTAACCTGAAATTTAATTGGATTCTTAAGTTTTTTCTTTCTTGTAACTGTTGTTGTCACCATGCATAGACCGTTTGATATAAATAGTAAGCAAAAGAGAATAAAAAACCCTCAAAAGAGGGTTCTATATTATATATTTTCAAGGATTTATATTAGGGGTGGGGGTATTGATAAGAACCTGAGTAGAGAACGGCGATACCGGATGACTGTGAGACTTCAGTAATTGCGCCGAAAATACCGTTACCGGCTGTAAATGATGCGCTAATCGGTCCTCCAGTTAGACTGCTGAATGATATTATTGCGGTAGTATTTGTTACTGGTAGATACCAAAATGCATCAGCTTTTGTATTTATTGATCACTGACGATTGTACCACCGTTTAATCCGTATGGATCTCTGCTTAAATCTAACAGAGTAGGCATTAATAATTTTAATATAAATAGTAGATATAAGTATAAAAAAAACCGGCCTTACAGGGCCGGTCTTTATTTTTTAAGCTAGTCTGAATTAGCTAGCTTGAGCTACGTTTAAGTTAGCAACGTATACCTTACCGTAGTATTCAGGACGAATCATCTTCTTAGCGTAGCGAGTCATAATACCTTTTCTTGGTGTAAAGGTATCTGGATCGTACACTAGAGGTGTCATAATTAACGGTACGTATGGAGCGTAAACGGCACCACACTCTAGGAATTGGTTACCACGGAACCCTAATAGAATAGTGTTCTCGGTCATATAAGGGTTCTTGTAAACCTTATAACGACTGTTTAACTGACCAATTTTCTGAACGCCGAATGCATATTTCATAGTATCTGCAGCACCATCAGTATCAGCTGCAAATCCAGGAATAGATTCAAGGATTGTAGCTACAGTTGGTGAACATACTAGGAAGTTAGCACCGCCACGTAAAGTCAGTTGGTGGATTTTATTAGATACAGCTTGAAGCTTAATACCTAAAGTTTGGAACCAAGACATCTGGTTATAGTAAGCACCAGCAGTATTGCTAGTGTAAGCAGTACCAGCTGCGTTAATTTGGTTACCAATCTGTGCAGACCAGTTTGCAACTGTCTGAGCATTCTCGATTAACATATCGAGGATCTCGAGATCGATCTCAAGAGAGATATACTCTGAAAGCATACCGGTTAACTCTGCTTCAGCATCAAGAGAATGATAAGCATTCAAATCTTGAGCGAATTCCGGAGTCCATTGTGCTTTCAACTTACGTGTCTTAGCTGAGATGGTCTCTGACTTCATCTGAACGTTAATCTCGGGTATAACGATCTGAGTTGAAGAAGCAGCGTTCGGATTAGAGAATGGTGTTGGTGTATCGCCAGGAGCATCTTCAAAATCACCGCGAGTTTGGAAATTGGTTTGCTTATTGTAGAATACAATAATTGAACCGGTTACAGCATCGATAGCTGCTGCATTTGATCCGCTTACATAGAATAAGATATCGCCACCGGATAAAGTAGTAAAATCATTAATCAAAGTAGAAGGGGATAGTATAGCAGAGCTAGCGCTCAATTCGAAAGCACGGATACCGTTAAGGTCAGGGGTGCTTAAAGAAGCAGTAGGAACTGCGATCTGAATCATCTTGCTATCTACAACAGACTGAGAGTAGTCATTGTTGAAGTTAACGTTAGCAAAAGTTGCGGCAGTTGTTACAACTGTACCTGCAGAAGCAGAAAACTGGTTGATAGAATATCCGTAACGGCCTTGACCATAAAGACCACCAGAGGCTAAGTTACCGAATCCGCTAGTAGCTGTTTGGTTTAGAGTACCATAAACAGATTGTCCCTTTACGAAAGGCTTAGGGATGTTGTTACCATACTGGAAATCTAAGTAGAATACTAGACCAGCAGGAAGGTTCATTGGCTGTACGCTAACGAACTCTTTAGATGCAATTTGTCCGAAGATCTTACGAACGAGAGGTAAAGCTACACCAGCCCACTGCTCACCATTACCAGGAGTAAAAGTTGCACCGTTGGTTACGCCACCACCAGTTGTAGAAGATTCAAGTACGAGTTGTTTTGCTTGGTTTTCAAGAATAACGGCCATATTAGTTCGGTCGTAATCTTTCAAACCCTCGAGTAGGCCGGACTTAGCCCACTTCTTAGCAAGTTTCTGACTAACCCCCATTTGATCGGTATATGGGTTAGCGCTTTCTAAAAGGGAATTAACTAGGTTTGACATTTTTTTAATGTTTAGTTTAGAGATTGTTATTTTTTTATTCCAGCAAGCTGTTGCCATCTTGATACAAAAGCATCGGCTTCAACAATCGGACGAGCTGGAGCGCTACCGATTGGTTTTGATGCAAAACCTACGGATTCTTTAAGTGAAGTTTTTTTAGCTTCTACACTAATTGACTCAAGTAAAGTTTTGTAAGTATTCTCAACCTCTTTGATTGTTGTTGTTCTGTCAAATGCGTTGATTACTTTCGTTTTTTGTGATTCAGAAAGATTTTTTGCCTTGAATATTTTATTTACATATAGAAGTTTTGCACTGAAAAGATTGATTTCATTAAGTTCGGTTTTAAGTGCTTTTATCGTTTTAACAGCTTCATTAAGCTCTTTCTTAATTTCTTCAACCTTGTAAGTGCTTTCGGCTTTAGGATCGATCTCACCACCCGGTCCTGTACCTTCATCTACTTTATCATTGTGGTGATGCTTTTTCTTAACTTCTTCCATTTTATGCTCTTCTTCTTCAAGTTCAGCTAGAATTTCATCAAGAGAGATTTCTTCTTCTCCTGCCTCCATTTCTCCGCCGCTTCCTAAATCTGTTGCAAGTTCAGTACCGCCATCTAGTGATGCTCCAGGAGCCATATCACCGCCCTGTAATTGCATGAATACATCACGAATGATGTCTTTCAATTCACCTACAGTAATATCAACTACTTCTTGCTCTTCACCGCCTCTAGCCGCTTCGATGTCTTTAGTAAGGTCCTCGCCGGCTTCTTCAGCCTCGTCGTCTTCTTCTTCTTTTTCATCATCAGCTTCGTGAAGTTTTCCATCGCCATGTGATACTCCGGCGCGTTCATTATAACCGGTTGCACCTCTGCCTGCTTTTCCAACGTAGCCGTCTTCGGGAACGTGTCCTTCATCGACTGTGTGATCTCCTTCTTCGATATTTTCTTCAGAAAGAGCATCTAGCTCGGCTAAGATTTCATCTAGTGTAGACTCTTCCATTTCAGTAGCATCATGTTTTTTATGATGCTTCATGGCTTCTTCCATTTCAGTAGCATCATGTTTTTTATGATGCTTCATGGCTTCTTCCATTTCAGTAGCATCATGTTTTTTATGATGCTTCATGGCTTCTTCCATTTCATTATCCTCTTCCATGGTGTCGTGCTCTTCTTTTGTGAGTTCTTTTGCCATGGTTTCCTTGATGAAAGGTTCAAAATGCTCAGCGAGAGTAGTTCTGGCGGCAGCCATTGCAGTCTCACGAACAGCCTTTGCGTCAAGGATTGCTTGCTTAAACAATTCTTGATTTTCCATCTTAAATTTGTTTCGGGGATTGCTAATTAGAGTGTAGCAATATAAGGGTGTATAGAATACGAGATGCCATATTAGGATGGCATACGTTCATAAATATCTCTGCCTGTACGGAAAACCTTGATTCTTAGTGAAAATTTTTTTATTCAGGTAAGCCGTAAGGGATTCCAAGTACTCCGTGTACGGCTTTTCTAAAGGCTTTTTGAGATTCTAATTGAATTGATTTCATAACTACTTCCTGAAGTGCTGGGTTATTAATCAATAGCGGAACTTTTCCGTTACCCGGAGTATGAAAAAAAGCGGTTAATTCGATTTTCATCATTCCGTTATCGTCAATATCTAACTTCACCGATGGTAGATCGTCTAAAGGGTTAGGGTCTTCTAAAAAATTATGCTCGTGCTCAACAACCCCTGCAAGCTCTTGCAGTCTTTTTACTTCGGTAAGTTGTTGTTTCATGATCGTTATTTTATACAGCAAACACCTGATTGAGTGCAAATAATGTCAGAAATTAATTATTTAGGATTTCTTATTTTTTAATAATAAGTCTTACTACGGCTATCAACTATTTTATCTACGTCGTAGTGTAATTCAGCTTTAATTTGTTCAATTTCTTCTCCATCCTTTATTTTACTATCTATCCAAGGACCAATAGCTTCTTCTAGCATATCCATAAAATACCCGCCTCGATCGTAGTCTGGTTCGAATGCTTCGTTTGATTGTGATTGATTAATCAATCCAGCTATATGCTGCATTTTCCTAATTTCGTTAAGATGTTGTTTCATAGTTGTTTTATTTTATACAGCAAACACCGCTTTGGGTGCAAATAATATCTGAAATTAGTCTATTAATACTGTTTTTCCTACCCTCACCGCCGTTTGGATCATAAGATTCATTTAATCCTTCCAACGGTTTTACATAAGCACCATATGTTGAAGGTGTAGAAACGAAATCCCAGCAAATCAATTCTAAGTCATCTTCTACTTGAACAAGACCTTCACCTATTGGTGAAACCGACCCCATTGCACGTGAAGAGACACCGACTGTAATATTGTTCATAAATAATTCACGTAGTATATTACCTGAAGGTGTATCTAAAACTTCAAACTCACCCATGAGATTCTTACCATCCCACCAGAGTCTAGTAATATTATGACAAACATTCTTAAGGTTAATAACAGAAGATTCTGGGTGATCAAGCTCCCCAAGCGCCCTTCTTTCAGCAATGGGTCCGTCGATATAGAGTTTTACTTGCTTAGCTAAAGTATCAAAGTCGTAGATACGCTTGTTAGCATTAGGTCTATCGGCAGCCTGTACGAGACCGGCTACAATAAGTGGGGCTTTAGGATTCATTCTAGCCTCGTGTAGTTGCCTAGGTAAGGGTGTGAATGGTAGATATTCTATTAAGACTTGCTTACTCATGAGCTGATTGTTGTAACGATGGGATTAATACCGCCTTTAGATTGATTCTTTATACTATTAGCTAAACTTTTGCCTTTTCCTGTAGCAGTTGCGCCTAAAAAGGTTCCGTCAGCCGCTTTTACCAGATCGCCGGCTTCTTTAGTCAACGCTTTAATAAGTTTTTCTTTCAGATCTTTAATTTTATCCTCTTTCCTAATAACGGTAGCACGTAAGCTAGCCTCTTCTTCTTCATCGCCTGCTGCTTGCTGCCCTACAGGATCTTCATTGAGCTTTTCTTCGTTATTGCTCCATGGAACCATTGTACGAGGTTTCATTTCGCTAGAAGGAAGCTCTGTAGTAGTCTTTTCAGGCTTAACTTTTGTAAGTACGTTTTTTTGTAAATCTTCTTTATGGCCATCTTGCCATTCTACTGTAGCAGTATGACCATCAAAATCAACTACTTTACCGGGGGTACCGTTACCTTTTTTTTTATAAACCTCGTTACCCTTATGAATCTCTTCGTGATGAGGATTTCGGGTAGTCATTTCATCAAGAATATGTTCTTTGAGAGCCATTACTTTTTCCTTACCGGGAGTTGCAAATGCTTCAAGTTTTCCTTTCGGAGTTTGAGTCATTACAGGTACCTTAGCAGTCTTAGACTTTCTTTTTTCTTTCTTTTCGAGAGTATCTTGCGTGTTGGCTTTAGCATCTTTCTTAACAACCTTCATCTCATTTGGCTTGTCGTTAAGATTGTTTTTCTTAACATCTTTCATTTCGAGATCCTTATCCATTTCCTTGACGGCCTTAAAGTTTGCAAGCTGCAAATCTTTGTAAGCATCAGGATCTTTCAGGATAGTATCAACGACTTTCTTTCTAGCCTTAACGTAATTCTCGTCAGTAATCTCTGGCATCTTAGCAAGCTCAAATTGAATGCCATGATAAACCTGGTAGTAGTTTAGGTGATCGATACCTCTGTAGGTGTCGTTTTCGGCGTTTGGATTATGACCGTAAACACCTTCAGGCTTTTTAGCTTCAGCTAAAGATTGCAACCTATCTTTTGACATTTGACTAAAATTCTTTTTCCTGTATTGCAATGCTTTCAAAGCCATGGTTCTATAAGGTTCCAGCCACTTCATATATACTTCAATATCATCGGGAACATAATCGACTTCGTATTTTATGAAATCAATTATCTTATTGTACTCAGTAGATTTGTTTTCGGATAAAATACGCTTTCCTTTTAGGATTCTTACGGAATCGTCAAAAGAGGTAGTAGGTGAGATATGTTGTGGAAACTGCATACGTACATTACGCATGAAGTTGCTCTTAGACATCTTACCCTCTAACAGGTCTTGGTATTGAGCTTGAATATTTTTCATAATAATAAATAGTTATGACTCAGTATAAGTAATCCATAAGCAAATCGTATACTAGATCAGAATCACCGTTTAACTCATCTATTTCTTCCTCAGTCATTGGTCTGCCGTCTATATCCGCGCTAACAACATATGCATCAACGTAATCAGGGTAGTCGTTATGATCTATTCCGTCAAAAGTAACGTTTGTGATCTTACCTGTATGTAGATCGCTTTTCTTGATAAATTCTGGTGTATCAGATAGATCAAGCTCTTCTTTTAACAGTCCGGCAATTTTTTTCAGCCGGTTGATTTCACCAAGAAATTTTTTAGTACTCATAATGCTTAAGGTTTTCTTCCTTGCCCGCGATATTTTTTAGGCCGCGGACTGTGTTTGTTAAAACTTTTCTGAGCAGAACCTGCTTTTCTTTTGCCAAAACTGATCTTTCTTAATTCACTACCGCCTTTTCCTTTTGCCATATACCTTATTTTAAATCTCTAGTTTTTGTATACACTTCTACTACTTTTGAATTGATTTTCTCAAAGATCTTTTTAGTGTTATGCTTATATTCAAGAGCGTTTTCACCTTCAGTTAATTCATTTCTCATTTGCTGAGCGAATTCTACAAGCCTGGATACTTCTTCTAATTTCTTATGAATGATTTTTACCGCCTCGTGCATCTGCTGATCCTTAGGACGAATGGCAGTTTGCTTTTTAAACTGTGAATATGCACGAGATTCGTTTATGTACTCTCTTAGAGCCTCACCGTATCCTGCAGTACAAGTCTCTAAATCCTGTGGTTTAACAATTAGACCTTGTTGGTGACAGCCTTTCATATAATCTACATAATCGTTTCCGTATCCGTAATGCTTTGCTAGCTTTAATACAAACTCTTTTACTTCATCCCAGGCAGGAGTCTGACCTTCTTTCCAAAGCATCTTAACCTGTACGCCCTTTATCTTTTTTCCGGCCTCTTGAGCACTTGGTGCCTTAGTAAAACCAACGCTACTATATGCACTTAGGTTTTTAGCACCCTGTGAAGTAGTCCTAGCAGGTGATCCGGCAAGACGCGGTGCATCTTCTTTGATCTTTTTCTTTCGCGTACCGGCAAAGTATTGTTCTCCTTCAGGTCCGCCGCTGACTGTTGCTCCGTTAGTTACTCCACCGCCTGTTGTACTACCCCCACCTCCTGCAGGTGCTGCTGCTCCTCCATCTTCATCTAGCTTAAATCCCTTGATAATCTCTCTAACCATTGCTACTGCTTCGATTCGAGTTAAACCAAAAGACATAGCTTTTTCGATCATCGCCTCAATAAACTTCTCATCGAAAGGTAGATCTTCGTCAGGCAGATCTTTTAAATCTTCTAATAAGAATTGCGTAGCAAATTGATTATTCATTATTTGATGGCTTTGAGCTCACTGATCAATTCATAGTACTGCATTAAGCCGATCAAAACCTCGTCCTTGATTGAATCATTTGGACCAAGGGGCTTAATAAAATTTAAAACTTCATTCAGTTTTATTTTAAGAACCTTATCTCCGACGTTAGACTTTAAGCCTACGAGCTCGGTTTTGACTTCGAGTAGTTTAATATTGAGATAGGTTCTTAGTCTCTTAGTATCAGAGACGTTATTAATATATTCTTTGAGTAAATCTTTTTGTTCTAGAGAAAGACTAGCGTATTTTTCATTAAACTTCTCAACTAGTATCTTATAGGCAAGGATTCTAATTTCTTTATCCTCTCTCATAAACGCTTCAACTACCTTAGAAGCTACTTTTCTCTCAGTTAAAGACTCTTTAGTAATGTACTCAAGGAGAGTAAGCTTATTTGTTACAAGCTGCTTAGTATCTGAGAACTTTTTGGTAAGTTGATTTTCAATAAGAGTATATACTGAAGCATAAATCTTATAATTATTTATTTTGGCTTTAAAAAAATCATCTAAATCGTAATGTTTCTTTACTTCTTTAATGAGATTATACTTTTCTTTATCTAATTTAACTCTATCAAGCTTTTTTGCTTGCTCAACTATAGTATTAATTAGTATTTCAGCTTTAGATTCAGAAAGTTTTGGTGCACTAGCAACAGAATTATAAAGGTTATACTCTTTACCTAACTCTGTGCCTGTGAAGTATTTCTTAAAAATCTTAACAGCTTTTGGATCTTTATTAGACATTAAATCTGAAGTAGATTGACGTACTAAAAGCTCAAATAAAATCCCTGTATTTTTGTATTTGCTATGTTTAATCATCGCTAGTTAGCTTACTAATAAATATCGACGTATCAGATTAAATCTGAATCAGGTCTAATACGTGATTCATCAAGCAATTCGCTTTTTTTATCATTTTCATATATGTTAACTCTCTTGTTCTTCTTAAAAGATTCAAATGCAGCTTTATTGGTTAGATAAGTAGCTACGGTTGTATTTTTACCCTCTCTAAGTGAAAGAGGGCTTCCGCCTGTAAATTTAGCTTTTAATCCATCTTCGCCGGAGATCGATTTAGATTTGAGATCGTATACCCCCATTCTGTCTCTGCCTAGTGGATCTTCTGAAGTATTTATAAGAGATACTTTATTTGCAGGGCGTCCGGGTAATTTAACAGGTTCGCTAGGGTTAGTTTCATCATAACCTTGCGGGACGTTCTGACCTGAAAGCGGTGCAGTACCGTATCCGCCATACATTGAAGCGATTTGATGTGGTGTACCGTAAGCCTGGCCGCTTTCAGCAGGATCATTGCCTTCTTCTTGAATCTGCTTAATACGGAACATTCTTTTTTTATCTTCTACTATTAAATCACGATATTCATCAAACTCCTCTTCAGAGAAGTGAAATAATTTGTCGTATATCCAGTCAGTAGGTAAAAAACTAGTCTCCATCATTTGACTGGCTAGATCCATTTTTTCTTTCATCAAGGCAATTCTTTCTTGCTCGTAGATAATTGAAGGAGTAGTAAGACTTAATTCAAAATTAGTCAGCGACTCATCGTCGTATCCATGTGCGTAAAGATGTACTAATGCTATCTTTGTCAATTCTGAAAGAACAATACGCTGGATTCTTTCAATAGTACGTGCAAAGCGAATATCTTCAGCAGCCAATGTTGCTTTACCTGTTAAATCTTTTTCATATCCAAGGAATGCTTTAGGTATTTTAAGAGCTGCAAATAATTTGTTAAGTAAGTAATTAATATCTTCAATACCGTTATACTCCAGAGGTGGTGCATTATCAATACGTGTAGAGGAGTCGTTACCGCGTACAGGTATAAAGAAATCTTCGAGCATGTTTTGAACGTTATAGTTCAAATTATACTGTCCTGTTTTTTGATCAACAAGAGGAGTTTTTTTCATCTTATTAATCATACGCTGCATATAATTTTCAACCTCGTTTGGAGGTATAGCTCCAACATTTACGTAAAAAATACGGCGTTGAGGAGCACGAGTAAGACGATGAATCATCATCGCATCTTCCATTAAAATATATTGTTTATATAATCTACGTCCTGGCTCTAGGTAAGAGCGACCGTAAGGTAGATAGTTTACATCACCAATCAATCTAAGGTGAGCCATTTCGTAATTATAAAACGTTATACCTAAATCAGTATTCTGATATGATGTAGAATATCCTGCAGTAGCTCCTAATGCAGCAGTAGGGTCATATTTAAAAATTACTTCAGAAGGATTAGAAGGATTTGTACCTTCAAGACGTACAATATTATAAGCGGAAAATGGAATTACATTATAAACTCCGTACTTTTCGGCAACTTCTAACTTTAGAAAAAAATCACCATACTTACACATATTTCTAATCCAGAACCATAGATTAAACTCAATGTTTAGTATATCATAGAAAAGGCTATAGAGTATCTTTTGAATGTTTTCATCTGATGAACGTATTTGAATTACATCTCCTTGAGAGTTTTTAAGAGTACACTCGTCAGAGATAATATCTAAAGCTGAGGCAATAATAGGATCAGTATCCATTGCTTCATAATCGGCGTAAATCTGTACCCTGGCGCTTTGATAATTCTGCGAAAGGTTTAAGTTTACACCGTAAGAGGTAGAGGTAGTATAGATACGATTGAATCGATCTACTAATGCATTAGTTTGAAGTACGCCATCGACCTGGATCTGATCGATATCGACTGTCTTGAGAGTACCGCCGTCGTTTCTGATGATAACATCAGTGGAAAACAAGCGTTTAAGTGTTGAAAAAAGGTTCCTTTGTGGTTGTTGATCTGCCATATCTAATAAATATCTTTATCTTATAAGCCACCCGATATCTTCTTGTTGACCGTTGACGGTCATTTGCCATGGATTCTGTTGTTTTGAACCGTTATTTTGAGTATAAATTTGAAAGCCTGATTGAGTTCTTGTATAGCTGTTAAGACTTGCATAGGCCAGATCCATAGCTGTTTGACGGAAACGTATTGCTGTATCACGAAGAAATAAGCCTATACCGAAAGACATTACCAAGTCATCGTTATAACCTTGCAAGGCCTGCGCTTTACCGTTTTTCCAAATAAATACTCGCCATTCATCAAGCAGTCTCTGGGATCTTATAACTATACTTTTTTCTTCGACAAAGGATCTTGCTTTTTCAAGTACAAGAGGTCTAGTTCTTTGATTCATACTGAAACCAGGTACCATTCCGTCACCTCTATCAAATTTCTCAACATAGAGTTCAATTTGTGTACCTATTATTTCTGATTTCGGCGCATGATAAAGATTAGGATATCCCATTTCATCAATAGTAGTTACAACGTCCCATCCAATATTAGCATTTTCTACTACAAGCATTGCATTATTCCATTCGATAGCAACAGAAACTAACTTACGAGCAAAGTCTTTAGTACTTAACTGGTCTTTAAATTCAGCTACCTGGGTCATAGTATCAGTTTCTATAACATGAAATGCTGAATAGTCTAATCCATCACCACGTGCTACGTCAGCTACTACCATGTAAGTAGCCATCGAATTAGGATAATCCCATAGCCAGTACGATTGGTTCATGTCTCGCCTTTCAAGTGGCTCCCTTACCGTATTTAATTGATACCAGTTTAAAGTTTCAGGTTCAAGGAATGTATTACCCGAGGTTGTAAAGTCACAATCGCACTCTTGAGCTGCATTTCTTTTACCGAGAGTTGCTTCTTGTTCATCGCGCCATTCTTGATTTCTTTCCGGGTGTACGGTCCATGGGAGAGCGATGGGTGTAAATTTATTTTCGCCGTTTTGTGCACGAGAAAACTCTTTATGAAACCAGTTACCAACACCGTTTGGCGTAGATAGTGCTAAACACCGGCCACCGGTAGCAAGTGTCTGTTGTGCTGCTGTAAAAATGTCTTCAATTCTATCTATAAATGCTGCTTCATCGATTATAAGTAATGATACTGCTTCAGAACGTGCGCTATCTGTAGCAGCTGAAACGGCTTTAATTTGAGATCCGTTTTTTAAACGCAAACTCAAACGGTTATGTTCAAGCACCGGCATTTGCATCCAGGTAGGAAGATTATCGTAAGCAAATCTTACTTTTGTAACCATGTTTTTTGCTGTAGCTTGCGTAGTTGCTAAAACAAGAACGTTTTTATCTTGCTCAAATAACATCATCCATAATGAAAAAGCAGAGGTTAGAGTTGAAATACCTAACTGTCTGGACTTGTTAATGATTGTATAATCATGTCTTTGAAATAATCTCAGTACTTTTTCTTGGAAAGGATAAAGGTTAAAAATCATTCTACCCCTAGTAGGATGCTGAATAGTATAATACTTCTTCATGAAGTATACAGGATCTTGCTTACATCTTATAAGTTCCTGTCTTATAGCATCGCTAATTGCTGCTCGTTGACTCATATGTACTTTTAGATATCGTCTTCGTCACTATCACCAATAACCGGATCTAATTGTCTCTCGATATCAAATCTCAATTTTTTAATTTGGTTAGGTATATTACCAATAGCAGCTTTATATTGATCTAATTTTAACTGTCCGCTCTTATATTGCATTATTAGTTTATCTTTTATATCTTCTAGAGATTTTAACTTAAGTTCTTTTTTATGTAAGCTACTAGTAGCTCTATCGATTTTATTAGCATCAGTTGCAGACGGACCATCATCTACATCTTTTCTAGTACTGTCAAGAGGGTCTCTTTGTGGCCAAGGTATTTCAGAGCCTGTAAAACTACTTACTTTTTCCTGCCTGTAAGGATGATTGCTATCTGGATCAAACATTTCTTCATCTCCTTCTTCAGCACCCATAGCTACTTTTTCGGCATCAGTCTTAGTCTCGGCATCTTCGTTAAGACGAGATCTTTTAGTTAATTTATTCTTTACCAAGAATTTTTGTATATTAAATACCATGGTAACGTTTATTAATAAATAGATTATAACTGTGAATCAAAAGATATATCTGCAGGTGTTATAGTCTTCTTTTTTGTAAGCTTTTCTTTCCATTCAGCTTTAGAATATTTAATGCCGTACAGGTAATACTCGGGAGCTTTATTATCAGTATCAGGAAAAACTAATGCAGGACCATCGACGGAATGCATTTTATTAGCTTGGCCTTCAGATTCAAGATAGCTTATAGTTTTACCACAAACTGTATTTATTGTCCTAGTAATAATTCGTGTTTTCATATATGATTTTCTTATAGTATAAGAAACAAGTTTTAAACTAACAACAAAAAACCCGGCTTTTTTAACCGGGCTTTATATTAAGCTTCTGTTTCTTCAGCTTCAGCTTCAGCTGGGGGTGTTTCTTCTTCTTCTACTTTAGGTTCACCAGCTACCTGTTCTTCTCCTTCAGGACCCTTAGTCTCAATAGGATTACCAACGGCTAAAATACGTGCAATTGCATTCGTGGCCCTTTCTCTTTCACCAATTGTCTGTAGGTAAAACTTCTTTCCTGCTACTGTAGCCTCGTAGACCTTACCCAGGAATGTAAGCATAAAGCTCTGTCCATTATGAAGAACAATTTTGAATGTAGTAGGTTTTGGTGCTATAATATAAATGCCTGTAATGTAGTCCTTATAGGCAGAGGACATTAGCATTTCTAAGGTCTTACGAAGTGTGGGATACTTCTGTAAAATAAAGTCAATAGGATTATCTTCAAAAGATTGAACTTTTGGTTCCATCCTCTCTACTTCGTTAAGTATTAATCTTCTTATAATTTCTCTATTTGTCATATTATTATTGAAATATAACGAATTCGTAGGCATCGCTTACTCCCATTGATAATTTAGCTTCCATACCTTCAAGTCCATATTCTTGAGCAGGATATGCAACTGCAGTCTCGTAGTCAAAGTGGACACCTTCTTCTTGTTGAGTATCTTTTATTTTTTGTAGCTTATTTACTAATTCTGTAGGATTAGCTCTGCGAGGCTCGTCAGCATAGTGGCCTGACGTTTCAACAACGACTACAGGCGTGTTCATATCAATACCGGCTTTTTGAAAAGCCTCTTGTACTGATTCAGGATCTGTTTCAAAATACTCTTTCAAAATACCTGCAATCTTTTGCAGTTGACGTACTTCGTTTAGTTGTGTTTTCTTTTTCATTTTTTTTATTCAGTCTATATTGCTATAAAGATCATCCCGGTAGGAATCGAATACATCACCCATTGTATTTTCAATAAAACTATCAATAGTCATTCTACCGGTAGTCAAATCAGCAAGAACGTTAAGTACTGTTTCCGGCTGTACTTCTATCATCGTCTCCCAATACTTTCTTACATGTTCTTCGGAAGGCTTCTGATAGTCTTCTTTCAAAATACCAGCAATCTTCTGCAGTTGACGTACTTCGTTGATTAAATTTTTTTTCATTGTTTTTTTTAAGATAGTAAATGATGAAACTCTTTAAAATGTTTTATACGATCATCAAGGCCAATGGTACCTCCGTTAACAAGTTTGGTTGCTTTAGTTACTACTGCATCAGTTGCACCTTGATCGGCTACAGCATTTAGCTTACGGCTATTCCAATACCAGGCTGCAGATAATAACGGATACTTTGTTGCAACTAGATCAGGATTAGCTAAAATATCAACACCGATTGCTTTACCAAATGCTGTATAGTTATCTTTACCAGTCAATTGAATGTATCCGCGTCCACGAAATTTATATCCGTCTCCGCTTGCTTTATCTCCATTTCCCATTCTACTAGCGTATACTAAGTTGGCGATTTTTTCTGGTTTGCGTTCATAGAGGAGAGCGGTAGCGTCATCGGTAAAATATTTTTTAAATATAGAACGTAAGCCTTTAGCGCTATAGTTTAAATTTTCCTTTACTACTTTAAAACCACCGGATTCATGGCCGCATTGAGAAAGAAAATGTGCAAGACGCAAAGGAGTGTTAATAGCAAATTTTTCTCCTACTTCAGGAATTTGGGCTATTACAGTGTCGGGAACGTGTCCTTTTAGTTTATCGAGGTTCATATTTTATTTAAATACTGGATGATTATAAATCCAATGTTTTATAGCTTCACGGTCTTCAGGTGTTAATTCGTAATTATGTAACTTTTTTATTGCAACGGCTGCAAGATCTATTGCTTCGTCTTTTGTGAAAGCGCGACGTGCAAAAAAATCTGCAGTTTCAATCGCATCCTTCATGATTGTTCTTTTCGAAACATCTTCATATAATATGGAAGAAAGCTTTATCATTATTTAGGCTTCTTACCTGCTTTTTGCAATGAAATCGCAATAGCTGCTTGTTGGGCTCTACTCTGTGCTTTCTTTTCTTCTAATCCATACCCTGGACCTGGTTGTTCCATGCGACTAGATTCACCTGCTAAGTACTCAGATACTGAATGCATATAATCGGCAGCTAGTGAAATGTATGCCGATACCCATCCCGGTAGGTTATCTCCTTCACCGACCATAGAATTGATCTTAGAGGCATTAGAGATCATATCTCTTAATTCGTTCTTAGCCATACCGGCTTCGTGATCATGACCGTGATTCCAATCACGACCACATTCGTTGCATTCCGGAAGTAGATGTTTTAGCTTTATCATTATCGTGATGCATTTAGTATGTCTTGTTCGCGAGCTTCGTTACCTTTAAGATCGAAATAATGCGTATATCCTTCATCTCCAGGCTCATTGAGAGATTCGATCCACTCCATCCCGCTTATTCCATATCCGCCTCTAAACTTTTCTATGGAAATTACTTTACCGCCTTCAGGATCTTCTCCGCCTATCTTAAAACTCAACCCGTTCGGAAAAGTTATATCTCTGAGATATTCGTACTCTACGTTACCCTGCGGCATCTGTATTGCACTTCTAGTTCCTACCTTACTAGCTAAATCGCGCCAAAAGCTATCGTAATCGAAGTCGTTTTCTTCTTTTAAAATACCGGCGATCTTTTGCATCCGGCGAATTTCGTTTAGTGTCTGTTTTTTCATATTTCGTTAAAAGTTAACGTGATGTCACCGCCTTGTTCGAATTCATTCCAAGCAAGAAGGGTTTCACCGCCGTTTTGAGATTGTGTCCAAGATTTACCATTTGCTACTGCAACCATTTGTATTGTTTGATCATCTTCTGCTTGCCATCCTCTATCTACATACACTCCTGCTTCAGGTCCAAAAGACAAATTACCTTGCATATAAAATTCTCCCTGTATTTTCCAGAATAGGAGAGATTTAGTATTATGCACTTCTTCCGAACTCCAACTAGTCTGTTGGTTGGCACCAATGGATATATTTCCAGGACCTACACCATCTATAGTCAATCTATAACTAGTATTATTAATGATTGTTACGTTGGCTTGCCACATAGAATTCGTTTTGTCTATATAAATAGTTAACAGTGATAGTTTAAATAGCGTTGAAGGGCTTTTGCGTAGTGAGTCCCTTTGTCTTTTAGCTTGGATTTAGCCGATCTTACTCTAGAACATGATAGATTTCCAAGTCTTTTCTTAAGGATTCCAGGTTTAACTGGGTCATGAATCCCTTCCATAACTTGAGTTTTCATCCAATCCGGTAGTCCACTCCATTTTGTTTTTAGCGAGCTTTTTCCTCCTTCAAACCATTCGGGAGCATCTGTGTAGTAGCCTCCTATTTTCTTGTACTGTGATTTGATTTTTTTTTCAGGGGTTATTTTTAGTGCATCCTTTACTCCTGGAAATTGATTGGCAGTAAAATCAATACCATATCCATCTACGATCGCAAATATATGTGAATCTCCGTTGCCGCTTTTTCCTTTTAGAGCAGGATTTTTTTTAACTACTTCTTTTGCAGGAGGTGCAAGAAGTAATACGTCTGGTTCAAAGCCTTTATTCTTCTTAGCCCAATTTGCGAATTTGTAAGTAGATTTTTTGCAGTCATCTTGGCTATCGTAACTCTCAGAAGACATAAATTCGTTAGCAAGCTTTACGGCCTTATTGCTTTCTTTAACTTCGTTCAATATATTTATTAGCTTAATCACTTTTATTCTTGATAAGCAGTTCACCTAATACTTCGATTTTACCTACTAATTTTTGAAACTCTACTTGCTGAATTTTGATATCGCCTTTTGTTGCTTTGTGCAACCGTTCAACAAGTTCGTGATATTCTTTTCTTGCTTTTTCAAAATCCATCTTACCTTCTGCTGCTTTTTTATAGTAAGGTAATTTTACAACAAAGTGGTGATAGGTCAGCATAGAAAAGCCGCCTTTCTCTTTAGCGTTCTTTGCTATCTTTTCGGCACCCTTTTCTCTGGTTTCAGCAAATTCTTCAAGAGGTTTTTTCTCTTCTTTTGCTTCTGTTAAAATGTCTAGTAGTTTTATCATTTGAATACTGTTTTAGGTAAATCTTGTCTTCTTTGAGAAAACCAAGTTCCTTTTTTTGTATCTTTTAAATACTCTTCTCCCATGTATTTTTTTCTTTTAGTTATTTTTAATATTTTTCCTTGAAATTGTTCAAAAGTAGGATCTATTTTGTCTCTCTCTTTTGTTTCAATCCAAGTGTGTTCAAATCTCCCTGCTGTTGTATTTACGTATCCTTCTATAACATAGAAAGTGTCCAATAAAGACGGATTTTGTTTCTCTATTTCTAATACAAACAATTCAGCAAAATGAACACAACTACCAAATCTACTACAATTCATTTTACTTGTTATTTCATCTGCTATTTTTTGTAAGGACGGAGTTATATTCTCATTTAATATGTCGATTAGCTTTATCACTTCGTTTTCCCCCACGTTTTACCTTTGCCTGGACGGCTACATTGAGATGGTGTTGGGCGGCAGGATGGATATTTAGCACGTTTTTCTCCCTTCTGTCTTCCGCAGGCTTTGCATTTCTTTTTACCTGTCTTTGGGTCTTTACGGCATGTATTACAATCCACCCACCCCTTTGCTCCACCAGATCCGCCTTGTCTTGAAAACCATTTATGAAGAGATTCTTTCTCTTCTCTAATCTCGTTTAATATGTCAATGAGTTTGATCATTATTTCTTATTGTCAAAAGCTTTATAGAGATCGGCAAATATTAAACGAGCCGTCCAACTATTTTTTGGATCCATGAAGTTGCTCTTAATATACTGACGTAATTCTTCTCCGTCTAGGGCTGTAACGTCCTTAACCAGTTTTCTGATAAGTCTATCTTTAGCTGTACCCGGTAGAAGCCTTCCATCATAACTACCTAGTACACCTAAAACGCGGCTCTTAGGGCTTCCTTCTGGAATATCATTTTCGTTTAATCCTTTCCAAATTTTTCCTTGACGGCACTTTACAATAGCACCTGAACGGTAGGCCGATGGCTTGTCATACTTACGACGTGCTATACGAAGACAACGGTCGGCTTTTTCTTCGTCTAGATCTTCTAATCCGGTATCATCTTTTTTGAGGTCACTAAGGATATCATTCATCTCACCCTTGGCCCAATTCTTTTGATCATTAGTTAACTCTCCGTTAATTGCGTTTTCGATAAAGGGGAAAAACTTGTCGTCAGGTAATTCGTAGACGGATCCAAAAAATAGTTCACGGACCCTAGGATCGTCAATATTACTCTGGTTGTATAAATCGGAAATTGCGTCGTAAATAAACTTACCGTACCTAAAGTCTTCTGGTTCGTTTTCTAGTTTATCAATAGCGTTTACGATAGCCTGGTTCTTAACTTTGTCAGTACCGAATCCTTTTGTACCTACTATTTCATACAACCCTTTTACAATTTCGTGTACAAGCATAGGAAAACAAATTGCTTTTGCCTTGATAACAAACTGCTCGTTGTTTTCGTCATACTCCATCTCACTCTCACCTCCTTCGATTTTTTGACCCTGTGCTAAAGCGGCAAGCATCATAGCAATGGCATTAGGATCATCGTAAATACCGAAAACTAGTTTCAAGATTTCATTATAATCTTTTACTAATTCAGGATTTATTTGATCTAAGTATTCTCTAAAAAGCATAAAACCAAAAGCACCTCTTACTGAAGCACCTTGTGTAATACCGTTGATGATACGGCGCTTGGCTTTCATTTTCTCGGGATCGTCTTCCCCAAAATCTGGTTGGCTAGGATCGTCTTGAGGAGGTGGAGGTTGTATATTTATATCTCCGTTTCCTACTATCTTGGCATCAATTTTAATATTTGCGTAATCAATGATTGGATAAGCATCAGTAACCATTTGTGCTGCTACCATCTCTAATTCATCTCGATATCCTTCTTCGGCTTGAATAATTTTATCTAAAACTTCCCTGGAACGTAATATTGTTTGCATCAAACTTTTATTACCTATCATTTGACGCAAGGATTCACCAGACTTCCCCTTTAGGGCAGCCATCGTCTTAGGTGAAAAAATCTTCTCGTACTCTATTTCAAGTAAACGGCTCATTATTTCTTTTTTGACTTATAGCGACTTACAATCTTATTAATCATCTCGTCTTCGTTCATAGTAACTTTACCTTTACTAGCTTTATGTGGAATTGTTTCTGGTTTCTTATCAGGAGCACCTGGATTACGTCTAGGTTTTTTAGGTTCCTGGGGCATAGTTGGTCTCTCTTTAGTACCGGGCTCTGTTTTAGGCTTTTCAGGAGCTTTAATTGGTGCGTTCTCAACTATTGCTTTCTTCATTATTCTCTTAAGAACCTCGACTATGGCTTGCTTACTCATTTTATTTGTTTGAATGTTGATGTATTATTTCCTTTATTTCTTCAAGATTACCTGGATTGATATCAAGATAACTTCTAATAAAATATTTTCTAGCTTCGGCTAAATTATTTTGACGTAGCAATGCTAGCAGTTGATTTGGTTCGTTAAGCGAGTACGCTCTCTGTCCGGGTATCAACAAGTATTCTCTGTTACCTGGATATACTTTTATTGAAATTACTCGAGTTCCGTTAGCAAGTCTTATTACATAAATTCTACTAGTTAGGGCTGCATAAGCGGCTTCTACTTGACCGGCATTACCTAGTAGTTGATTTCTACGACGTGCACCTCCATCTACCCTTGGATTGAGTCGAGCACCGTTTGTAATATTTAATCTCCTTCTATCATTATTAGGAATCCGGAAAAACTGCCCCTCGGCACCTAGACCTTGCATCATCTGTACGATATTAACGTCGCCTATGGGGGCAGGTTGTTGATAATAGGTACGGGCTGCTTGCTGTCCTTGCTGTTGAGCCGTCGTAGTTTGCTGAGGTGCTGTTTGAGTGCCAGGCTCAGTCGGTGTAATTAATCTAAGAAGTTGATTATACCTGCCTTGAGATAATATAGCACCTACTACATTACCTGTTCTTGGAGAGAGCCTTAAGCTATTACGGCGATTGACTGTATTAAGTAAAAAGATTTCTCCATTCGAATCTATTACAGGTTTCAGTACGTTATTAGGATCAAGAGGCGGATAAGAATTTAAAAAGTTTCTTTTTTCTCTAGAATTTAATGAGTAATTGAGTATACCTTTTAATTTTTCATCGTCAATAAATTGGTTTGTTTGTCTAAGATAATTCAAATATTTATCGTATTGTGCAGTTTCTATTCTAGACCCCCCATTATTATCTCTACCGGCATACTTCCTTACTGGAATAAAATAGGAACTTACAGATTCAGGCGTTTTTTCCATAAAGTAGATAAGGGGTTCTCCTGAGGCGACATCCGCAAAGGCGACTACTTCCTTTGAACTCCCCCCTGACGTACTTGCAAGATTCATCGTCCTTTGGTCATAAGGTAAAGAGTTTATAATATTTATTAAAGCGCCAAGGTTTATGTATTTAGGTAAGTCTTCTCTACTGTTCAAACTACTAAAGACCTGTAATGCATTTTTTTTGAATTCATCACTACTTATTGCATCTTTGAAAGCACTTTGTACTTCTTCGTCAGTAAACGGAACTTGTTTGATTTCGCTTCCTTTTACTTTATAAGCAGTAAGTGATGTGGCATCTATTATGATTTTTCCGTCCTCTGTATCTTTCACCGTAATAGGGGAGTTCGGTTTATCTTTTATATTATCTAATACTTTTTGTATTACATTGAAATCAATAATTCCTTTTTCAGATAATTTTACTAGAGATACGAAAGGTATTTCATCTAATCCAGGATAGTCTAGTAGGTATTTAGATGTTCTTTTATTTAATTTAATATCAGGATATTCATCTTCGGCTTGGTATAATCCTATCTTTACGTCATCTCCTAGAGTTAGTTTAACTATAGTGTCTCCGTCAGCGGTAACATATAATCTCTGGTTAGGATCTAGTTCCCATTTTTTTAATTTTACTAAAATCTTTTTTACACCAAAAGGAATTGAATCGGAAGCAAGGAGTTTCGTTTCAATAGGGGTATGTAGATTACTTGTAACTGACTTTCTAGCTTCGTCGGGGAAATTATTTAAGTTTTTTAATAATAGTTTAGGTTTTATTAGATCAGGTGTTCTAACTACAAACCTTAATACGTCTGGAAATTTAGATAATCTGTCTCTTACAAATTCATCATCAGTAATATCGGAAAATAACTTAGCATTACTATCAGACTCTCTTGCATTCTTTCTAGCAACTAAGTAAGCCTCTTTATCCTTATAAGGGAATCCTGTCCACTCTCTATAATTTACAGTATTTCTTCTATACTGATGCACCATTTTCTCTTGTGAAGATAACGGTACGTACTTGATTATGGATTTTAGATTTGGTACCTCTCTTAACCAGGGTGCTTCATTTAGCAACTCTTCAAACGTAATTGGATCAGGATAATGCGGGCTATTGTCTCTAGGATGTAGGACATAATTTTCATTACCAAAAACTTTTGGATCTCTTACAGCAATAACAACAAAGCTTAATTTATTGCTTTTGGGTAAATTAGTATTTTTTGCTAAATAGAATGTTGGATATCCTCTTGCTTCACTGTACCTATGTCCTGACCAAGAAGATTGAGAAATACACCAACTCTCACCCTTACCGTACTTAATACAAGTGCCTTCAGTATTACCATTATAAATTATTATGCTATTGTCATCATTATGATAGACTACATCAGGTGTTATTTCTTCACCTTCTTCCTTATCGTCCTCTGTTTTACCTTGAGTTACAACTCTTATAAGCTCAGGTACTTTGTAATTAGCCAGATCTCTACGATCAATAGGAAGTTTTTCTTTAATTTTATCAAAGATTTTGATATACTTCCTTAGTTCTTCTTCTGAAACATCTAAATTCAAATCTTCGGCTTGCTCTAAAAATCTCTTTATGAAACCGGTGATAGCTTTTTCGCTATATGCTTCAAAAAGCCTTTTAGGTCTGCCGCATGATTTACATTCGGAATTATTCGTTAGTATGTCTATTAATTTATACATATTTACCAAGCTCTACATGACCAGTAACGGGCTTTCCATCTAGGTCCAGGATTGCTACATTTATGTCTTGCTCTAAAACTTTTTCTACGTTTAGGATTAGACCTTTGAATCTTCATATTAGGGTCGCCGAAGTTAACCTTCACTACGTTTCCGTTAGCGTTCTTAACGTAAACTGATCTTTTCTTAGGACCTCCAGGGGTCAAAAAAGGTTTACCTAGACTAACTTTACGGCCTCTGTACTCTGCTTCCTCTAATTTATTTTCATATTCTAAAAGATATTCTGCAAGACATGCTTCACAGAATCGATCTATTTCATCTATCTCTTTTTGATTAAAATCTTTTAAATCATTTTTGAGCTCTTCAAATTCATTATTATCAATCTCTTCTACATATTTTTCTATATCCTCTATTTTTTTGAAATACCAGCCTTTACCTTGTAAATGAGCTAGAGCTTCCGGATTTTTATAAGAATTTATAAATTCTTTTACTCCTGAAGATGTATTTAATAATTCCTGCAAATTCTCTTTTTGATCGGCTTTTAATTGATGAAACTCTACAGGTCCGTCATGGTCCATAGTATGCATTTCATTAGTCCTGCTTCTACAGTGCCTCTTTCCTGTAAAAAAAGGTTTAGGGCAACTAGTGCCTTTTACATGGACATGTCCACACCTACCACAGCATGTACCTTTCTTTTCTTCTATTTTTATTTCTAGTTCTTTTAGAGTTTTACCGAAATATGCTTTGGTTAAAATATTTTCAAAACGACGAATATTTTCTAATTTACCTCCCTTCAAAAAAGGTTTGTCGTATTTTACATCAATCCAATCTACTGTTCCTGCAGACCCCCCTTTTCCTGCGCTTGCAGCATTAACAATCGTTCCTGTACCGTACTTATCATGTGTAAAAAGGGCTCCAACTCTATAATCAGTTCTTATTTTATAGGGCATCGATTCTTCAGACGCTTTAATTAGCGGTCGTTTTTTTTCTTTTTCAACTACTTCATTACCGTCAATATCTACTAAAAAGACTGCAGTAGGGGTCGTTGCTACAGCGGGTGGCCTGACTGCTAAATCCTCAGGTCTCTCTCTTTTTACGTGCTCTTGTATACTTTTTTTTATTTCTTCATCGCTACTTTTATTGGTAGGATAGAGAGTTATTAAGGTATCGTTTGCTGCTAAAGCAAGATAAATAATCCCGCTTCCATCTTCTGATATCATTTCGATATCTATTTTTTTATCTCCTTGAACTAGTTTTGGAATAAAAACTTTTATCCCTAAATTAACATTATTTGAACGCCCGATATTACTTACCTCTAATCTTGCTAGTCGTAAATTTAACTGAGATTGTAATATAGAAATAAGCTTACTATCTACCTCTTCTTTATCTTTTCCTGCATAGACTTGAGTAGGAAGCTCAATAGCTTTAATTGTACCTCGTACATTTTTTCTTTCGAGATAATGATTCGTTCTTATTGCTTCCCATAGCTGCATCTAGTGCAAAAATTTAAGCATGTATTTAGTAGATTCTACAAGATCAACTACCTCATCTACTTGATTCTGTATGTAAGAGTCTTGCGGAATTTGAGTTCTGATAGTTTCTACAAATTTAGCGAGGCCTTCGAAATATGTTATAGAGCTATCGTCTTCCTTAATAGTACCTGCCATTTTATATCCGCGTAGAATACCGTAGCGGCCTTGGTAGCTCTCTACAAGTCCGTCAATTAAATCGACGATACCTTCATAATATCCTTGGAGAGCCTTATGCTGGGCATAAGAGTTAGACTGAAGGTGATAGATGTGGGCCTGATTACGGCTCTGCATCAATGTTCCAATAAAGGTTCCAAACTGTTCCACTATTCTTCTTTGATTTCAGGTAATTGTTTCTTAGCAGCTTTAACCATTTTATGCTTTTCACGTAAGTTTCTGATCATGCCCATCTTTCTTTCAGCTAGGCTATGATGTTTATCAGACATTTCAGGTATGTCAGTAGCCTCTTTCATGTGTCCGTTGATCTCTTTCTGAAGTCTAGCAATATGCTTATCGATCTTTTCAAGAACGGTATCTTTTTTCTTTTCTACCTCACCGAGATGCTTACGAAGTTCGGTACAAGCAGCTTCAGCTACTAAATCGGCCTCGTCTTTTTCAGTGTATACGCCATGAACACTTTGAGGTTCAAACTGTCCCATACCAAAAGCGTGGGTTTGGTGTACTAGATCCTTAGGCATAGACTCAGGTCCGGGCTTCAATACTACAAATATCTTGCCTATTCTATCTTCGCAACCTGGATGATCAAAGTTATCATGCATCATTTCTTCTTGATATACATGTTGAGGTAGGTGTTTCATATCAGGTGTGTGTTTT
>Ga0194118_10001448_pt1 | contig 33958 bp, 22 predicted proteins | sample TA2MahsurfametaG_2_FD_148662 | JGI IMG/M metagenome (GOLD analysis project Ga0194118, IMG submission 148662) | Freshwater microbial communities from Lake Tanganyika, Tanzania - TA2015013 Mahale N5 surface | ecosystem: Environmental > Aquatic > Freshwater > Lake | place: Tanzania: Lake...
AATTCATCCGCCCGGTTGACGAAGGCTAGGCTCCCTTTCTTAACTTCGCCCCACTTCTGCCGATCGGTTCAGCCATCCGCAGACGGGCCCTTAGCTCAGCCGGTTAGAGCGTCTGACTCATAATCAGTAGGTCGCAGGATCGTGCCCTGCAGGGCCCACCTGATAATCAGGGAGTTACGAAGAGGGGGAGCGAAATCTCCCCCTTCATTCTCCCAAAAAGTCCCAAAAAAAGTCCCAAATTTATCAAGGTCATAACAAGCCAAAGCAGATGAACCCGGGTTTAGCCCCTCATTCCGGGAAATTGACCACCCCCCTCATTCCGGGAAATTGACCACCCGCCTTCTCACACCAGTCGTCCGAATACAATACCTGAGGTTGACCAATCCAAGCCCTGATCACAAGTCCCAGGAGGGTCAATTTTCCAAAAATTTTTGGGGAAATTTTTCTTTGAGTATTGACCTCATCTGGATTCGTTCCACCCAAGAGGGAAGGAAGGGGATACCCCTCTGAGGCCCTTATGAGGGGGGGTGTAATCTGGGTCTAAGTAGGGGGGTATGGATAAGAACTAGTCAACAGAAAACAAACATTTTAAACCTGTCTCAAAAAAGGGGTACTAACATGTTAATATGGATATGGGATTGGGGGTTTGGATTAGCATTATGATTGAACTGATCCAAACAAAAATTGTTGTGCTAATGATTCCAAGTTCTCATTAGACATTTTTGTAGGCTGTTTAAAACCTTTACTCAAAATCATTTTAATTTTGCCATTTTCAAAAATCTCAATGATATGAAATAATACCATTCCTTCGTATAGGCTACAAAAACTATAAAAAAACCTTTCTTCTACTCCATTATTGTATTTTACTCCAACATAATTTACATGTCCTTCTTCACAAATACCTTCGTAGGTCCATGATATTTCTGAAGCGTAAGATTGTTTTCCGAAAAGTGAATTTTCATCTAAAACCTCAAGGGCACAAGAAGTAAGAACATCAATTTTCACTGGTGTCACGTCCATGGGATCATCCTTGTTGATTAACATTAGGAAACCAGGCGAATAAAAATCAAACATTTCTTGGTCTACTTCATAATTTTTACCATTTCCAAATTTCCCTTTTATTCTCGTTGTTAAACCTTTGATTTTTACTTTTTTATGATTTGATGGTTGCGGTGTACGAGTGACTTTTCTGCGAGGATTTTTGCGTGATTTTGGCATTGTTGAATTTTTTGAAAGTGGGAGAAAAAGATTGAATTGATTTTAGATGTTGCTGTGAATAGTTTAAGCCGCCCTGCGATTGTTGAAGGATGTGCTTAAATTTGAAGAACCCCTCTTCGATTTTCCTTGAGCAGAAGGCCTGGGTTGGTTCAGGTCGAGCCTTCCCATAAAACTCTCCACCTCATCGATGTGGAATTTCTTGAATTTGCCCGCATACCCCGTCGGGCTGATCTTGCCCTCCTTAACAAACTTCAGGATCGTACAAGAGGTGTACCCAGTTCTCTTGGAAACCTCCGCAGTGGTCAGGTACTGAGGTTGATCCTTGCCGGTATTCAACCTGTCCTCGAGGGTCTGAGTGATGGAAGCCAGGCTTTGCCTGATCAATTCAATCTCGAGCTTGAGTTCGCCGTAGCTTGATACCAATACATTGACCAACTTTTGAAGGTCAGCGATCTGAGTTCGGGCCTCTTTCAAGGTTAGTTGCTGACCATCAAAGTCAGTGGCAGATGAGGTAGAGTGGTTCATGGTTTTAGTGTAACTTTGTTGAGCATTCGTAGTCAGCAGTTGCGCAAATCTGCTATACTACTTTGGGTAAAATTTTTTAGACTAGTCTGTGGTTGGAGAGAGGGTGAGAGGTTTGAGAGGTGAAAAGATTAAGGGGTGAGAGAGAAGAACTATTGCTGATCAACAACGACACAAAGATACACACGATTTTCAAACTTGTAGCACCTTCCGTGATATTTTTGATACAAAATTTTATGCCGCAACCTTGGCCATGATTTGGTCAACCATCGACTCGGTGGTAATGTCAACTTTGCCCATTTTGGCCTTGGCTAGGATGAGGGAGTACGCTCTGGCATAAGCCTCATTCTGATCTATGCCTATGAACCTCCTTCCCTCACCCAGTTCTTGGGTTGCCAGGCCTACCATTCCAGATTGACCACAAAATGGATCAAGAACCACAGAGTTTGCTCGAGTCGCAATTTGAAGGGCCAACCATGGTAATGCTAACGGAAACAGTGCTGGATGATTGATCTCCACGCCCGTGATGAGTTGAAGAAGCCTACGGTATGATGCCGCACCTGAAGTATGCCAAACACTATGATCAATATTGGCGCTCATGTTCACCGAGTATGCCTGGGATTTGGTGCCGGTCGCTCCATTAACCTTGGTCAAAAGAGCTGGCGTGTACAGAGGTGATACCTCCGCACAAGAAAAGACAAAGACATTCTCGTGGGAGCGTGTAACTTGGGTGATGTCCAGATTACCATTCGGGATCGGGTTTGGTTTGGACCAGATGTACTCATCGATTAAACGGAAACCACGCCTCTTCATCTCCAGGACAAAAGCATAGGGTGCACAGGTGTACTCACCACCCACCATACCATCACCTAGATTAACCCAGACCGTATGATCCTCGCTGAGGTAAGGTTTGAGGGAGGTAAATATGTCTGCCAGTCCATTCACATAAAAGTCCAAATCAGCGGTTGTCGACAGATTTGGATCACCATCGTAATGAATGTGAGACCTATTGAAATAGGGAGGTGACGTAAAGACACACTGTACGCCCTTCAAGGGTAAGACTTGACCTTTACGAGCAACCTCTAGGGTATCACCCACAATGAGTTGATATGCCTCCGTATTCATATTGGAATCAACCTCCAAGGCACTCGGAAGAGGAAGGTAGGTTTTCTCTTTGCGAACCTTGGTAATCAATTTCTGTGCCTGTCGTTTAGCCGCTGAGGCACTGATGGTGTCGTTGGCCAATAAACCAATCAAGGTATCCACTTCCTTCTTGTCCTCTTCGCCACCCTGATCACGAACAACCTTAAGCGCCTTCACCACAAAATTCAAACTGGTGATCGTTCCCGATGATCCGACTTTGGATGCAAGTTCCATCAGGATCTCACGAGAACCCTCGGAGATGATATTCTTGTCCAAGCGTGATCCTTGCTTGTAACCCAACAAGGCCTTGAGTTCATTCAACTCCAAATAGTGTTCAAAACGGCTCTTTTGACGGGTGACATTCAAACCTATCCGAAGAAGCGATTCCTCCGTTTCATCATCAACAATAACACAAGGGATGGTCATCCAGTTTAGCTCCCTCGCAATACGTAGGCGTGAATTGCCGTCCACGACCCTGTAATGAAAATCACTTCCTTCAGGATTTGGAGCAACAACAATTGGAACCTTGAATCCGACCTTCTCAATGTACTCCGCAAAACAGTCCGAACTCGTTCCAATACTCGATACGTAAAGCGTACTTGGTTTTTCCTCGATTTCCGATGTCAAGATTTGTACCGTCTCTAATGTGGTTGTCACCCGGTTGTCATTTGGAACAACTAACGGTGTGAAAGTAGAGGTATCAGATGCTACGTTTGCAAGTGATGCGTTGGGAACTATATTTGTCATCTTTGGTTGAGTTTTAAGACAGGCAAATATACTATTGCATACCGAGTTTTTGCTATACTTGGTATAATTAAAATAATGCGTTGCAACGCCAAAAACGCAATTTTTCGCGCCTTTTCGATTTTTTAATGTCCGGCTATCCCAAAATCAAGCATCGATTTTGGTGGTCTTGACCTGGGATGACAATTCCTACGACCCTCCCTCTCCTATCAGGGTATCGTCAATTTGACCTATGGTAGATTTCCTTAATTCAACTGCTCAGCGACACGTGCCACCCTCCCTTACGGTCGGGGGCAATGGTCAAAGGGTCGAATGAGCCGCACAACTCAATGGTTGAATAATTGAATGGTTAATTAAAAAGCGCGCACTGCCCTAACCTGAAAATTCACAAACTTATACGAATTACCTACATAGCCATCAAAAAAGCTAACATAATAGGCGAGGTCATTATGATATGGAGGTCGTGGTTTAATTTGAGTAGAAGGCCAGTAGGAATGATTCATAAATCAACCTATACTCTGAATACGTAAATTTGAATACATTAATTGCAATTCCTCCAGACTTGGCAAATACCAATCACCATAACCATTTAACAGTAAATTATCACATGCCCTTGCTGCAATAGGTCTTGTAGAACACCCCGATAGAATCAAGTTTGTATTCGCTTGACCCGTATTTATTGCGGTCGAAGTACCCACAATATCTGTATTATGACATCCCCACTGAAAACTCCCTTGGTCTAAAGGAGCACAAACCAAACCGTGCTGACCTGAAGCATCAATGGTTGTAGTATAGGGGAAAATCCACTTTTTGTCTTTTTACTCAATAAAAAGATAATTTAATCCTTCAAACAACGTACTGAGTGGCCACCCGTACGGTTGCGGGTGATGCGGTAGATGCTGCTGAGGTTGTAGTACAGGTCGCGGTTCCAGGCAACGGCACTGGGCCCCCCGGTCGAGACGGAGGAGGACCACCAATATCCGTTGATGGTCACGCCATAGAAAGCTCCGTTGACGTCCCGAAGGCCGCCCGGCAGGGCAGTGAAGCCCGAAGAGTTGGTGGCTCCCGTGTTCGGCCAATTCCAACCCCCAGGGGTGGGTTGCATCGCAGTACTTTTCAAGACTCCTCCTGCTACACTTGACCCTCCCAATTGATTCTCAAGAGTAGTCCATTCTGCATCCGATGGAACATGCCACCCTGTTGGGCATAAACCCCTACTATCCGTCACCGCATAATGATTGTACAACTTTCCATACAATCCACCATTCACCGAGTCGTTGTTGTAAATCGCATACGCCCCGGAGATCGTAGCCTGCCAAGCACTATTGCTCAACCCTGTAGGAATGTTATTACCGTTCCGGTATTTGCTCACCTTCAGATTGCTCTGCGTCCAGCACTGCGTCCCTATCTGTACCGTGTTGTACGTGTTATTGTCCACATCGGTTACTGTTGGTGTTCCTGGGCATGGTTGAGGAGCCGCTGCCGAGGTTGTTAAACTCACCTGACTTCCATAAGCCGTGCCCGTAGAGTTCGTGGCATAGGCTCTGACATAATAGGTGGTCGATGGCGAAAGGCCCGTAATCGCGCTGGTGAAAACACCCGTTCCTGTTCCATCGCTCGTTGTATTGTTGGCCGTGGTTGGGTTCTGGGCGGTGCCATACGCCACTCCTCTCGACGTGACCGAGGCTCCTCCGCCGGACGTTACATTGCCCCCCGTTGTGGCTCCTGTTGACGTGATACCTGTAACCGATGTCGTTGTTACCGTTGGCAATACTGCGGAAGTCGTGAAGCTCACCTGACTTCCATAAGCCGTGCCCGTAGAGTTCGTGGCATAGGCTCTCACATAGTAGAGGGTCCCTCCCGTCAGGCCCGTTAATGTGCTGATGAAAACGCCCGTTCCTGTTCCATTGCTCGTGGTGCTGTTGGCGGTCATTGGGTTCTGAGCAGTGCCATACGCCACCCCTCTCGACGTGACCGAGGCTCCTCCGTCGGACGTTACATTGCCCCCCGTTGTGGCTCCTGTTGACGTGATACCTGTAGCCGATGTCGTTGTTACCGTTGGCAATACTGCGGAAGTCGTGAAGCTCACCTGACTTCCATAAGCCGTGCCCGTAGAGTTCGTGGCATAGGCTCTCACATAGTAAAGCGTCAATGACGTCAGACCCGAAAGCGTGCTTGTGAAAACACCCGTTCCTGTTCCATCGAACGTTATATTGTTGGCCGTGGTTGGGTTCTGGGCGATGCCATACGCCACTCCTCTCGACGTGACCGAGGCTCCTCCGCCGGACGTTACATTGCCCCCCGTTGTGGCTCCTGTTGATGTGATGCCTGTAGCCGATGTTGTTGATACCGTGGGTGAAGCAATATCATTCAAGCAGCGAACCGAGAAGCCAAAAGTACGGTTGATGTTGCTGCGGTAGATGTTGCTGGCGGTGTTGTTTAGGCCGCGGTTCCAGGCACTGGACCCGGACGAGACGGAGGAGGACCACCAATACCCGTTGCTGGCTATGTCGCTAAAAACTCCGTTGAAGCTCCGAAGGCCGCCCGGCGGGGCAGTGAAACCCGAAGAATTCGTGGCCCCCGTATTCGGAGGATTCCAGCCACCGGGTGTGGGTTGCATTACTGTGCCCTTCAAGGTGCCTCCGGCCGTGGTACTTACCGTACTACTAGTCGTATTCGTATCAGCACTTAGATCCAAATACTTCGTCAATACCTTCCACTCCCCATCCGTTGGAACATGCCAACCTGTAGGGCATAAGCCCCTACTATCCGTGACAGCATAATGGTTATACAATTTCCCGTACAAAGCATCATTATATGGGTCATCGGTATAAATCGCATACGCCCCAGATGTCGTGTTCTGCCATGCACTATTAATCAGACCCGTGGGTATAAAATCACCATTCCTGTACTTGCTCACCTTCAAATTACTCTGCGTCCAGCATTGGTTTCCAATTTGTACCGTGTTGTACGCGTTATTGTCTACATCCGATACCGTGGAAGTGCCGCAGGCTAAATTTGTTGCCGAAGTTGCAAAAATCAACTCATTTCCATATGACGTACCCACACTATTCGTGGCATAGGCTCTGACATAATAGGTGGTCGATGGCGAAAGGCCCGTAAGCGTGCTGCTGAATGTACCCGTGCCTGTTCCATTACTTGTGGTACTATTGGCCGTGGTTGGATTCTGGATGGTACCATACGCTACACCTCTGGCCGTGACCGAGGCTCCTCCGTCAGAGGTAACATTACCTCCTGTAATAGCGCCCATTATCGTGTTTGATGTAATCGATGTGGTTATTACCGTGGACCATGATACTAAACCTCCTCCTGATACGCTATCCTTCAAACAGCGAACCGAAAAAGCGGAAGTCATGTATATGGAACCGCGCAAGAGCCAAATGTAGCTGTTGCCCAAGTAGCGGTACCATGGGTACCCGCCCGAACTGACGGATGAAGACCACCACATACCGAGAGTGTCCAAGAATCTGAAAACTCCGAAGTCGTTGCGAGTGCCACCCGGTCGAGCAGTGAAACCAGATGAATTCGTAGCACCTACGTTCGGTGATAACCAACCCCCAGGGGTGGGTTGCAACGCAGTACTTTTCAAGGCTCCTCCTGCTACACCTGACCCTCCCAAATAGTCCTCAAGAGTCACCCAATCATCATCCGTTGGAACATGCCACCCTGTAGGGCATAAGCCCCGTCCATCCGTGACCGCATAATAGTTGTACAACTTCCCGTACAATCCATCATTCACTAGGTCATTGTTATAAATAGCATAAGCGCCAGAGGTGGCGTTTTGCCAAGCACTATTGCTCAACCCCGTGGGGATATTATCCCCATTCCTGTACTTGCTCACCTTCAAATTACTCTGAGTCCAGCACTGCGTTCCTATCTGCACAGTGTTGTAAGTGTTATTATTCAAATCAGAAACCGTAGATGTGCCGCAGGTAAAATTTGAGGAGCCTGCCAAGGTCGTAAAACTTACCTGATTTCCATATGACGTACCGACACTATTTATAGCGTACGCTCTAACATAATACGTAGTTGATGCCGTCAAACCGGAAAGCGTACTTAAGAAAACACCCGTGTCTGTTCCATTACTTGTGGTACTATTGGCCGTAGTTGGATTCTGGATCGTGCCATATGCCACTCCCCTTGCGGTGACCCTTGCTCCTCCGTCAGAGGTAACATTACCTCCTGTTGTAGCTCCTTGAGAGGTAATGAAACTTATACTTATTGTATTTACTATTGGTATAGCTGGAAGTGCTAATGTGGTAAAAAAGATTCTATTACCATAACCAGTGCCAATTGAATTAGTCGAAAATGCCCTTACACTGTACGTAGTTAAAGGAGTGAGAGTATCTAAACTAGCAGAGAAATGCCCCAATTGGTTACCAATAAATGTTATATTTCGCGATATATTTGGACCTGAGTATGAAAAACCTCTAGATGTAATAGAGGAAGAACCACCCGATGTCCAAACTAAACCAGAAACTAATGCCCTATTCGAAGTTATTGAATCAACGCGATATGTGCTAACTAATGGGGCTGTTGGAGCCATTAAACTATCGTAAACACATCGGACAGAAATACCCAAAGGGCGAAAATAAGAACCCCGTTGCAAATTTGGTAAATAAAATAATTTTGCAGAGAATCCCGCATCTAATGTAGAGGTCCACCAATACCCCAAGCTGTTAAGATTATTATAGACGCCATCATCACCTCTATTACCACCTGGTAAAGCAGAAAACCCGCTAATATTGTTTGGATAAATCGCTACGTTGAAAAAAGGGTAATTTGGACTCCAATTATTTACCCATCCAGTGCTTATCAATGCCTCCATTGCCAAACTTCCAAAACCGCCTAAAAGAGTATTAATTTCACTGTCCGTTGGGACGTGCCAACCAGTAGGACATAAACCCCTTACATCTGTTACAGAATAATGATTGTATAATTTACCATACCAATTTTCATTAATAGGGTCATTATTGTATACTGAATACGCCCCACTTGTTGTTGATTGCCAATCACTATTATTAAGTCCAGTCGGAATAACATCTCCATTCCTATATTTACTTACTTTAAGATTGCTTTGCATCCAGCATTGTGTTCCAATTTGAACTGTTTTATAAATATTTCCTTCAACATCATTTACAGAAACCATACCTGGACATGGTGGGCCAGAAGTAGAAATAAAACTCCGCTCATTACTATAGGATACTCCTGATGAGGTAATAGCGTAAGCTCTTACGTATTGAATATTATCAGGATCAATAGATACAAATGACGTCCGAAAACTAAATCCTCCTTTACCCACAACAACCTTTTGTGAAAGTATTGTCGGGTTTGGCGAAGGTCCCCAACATATTCCACGTTCATAAACTCCTGACCCACTATTTGTAAAAGTGACTGTTGCTGTACCCATAAAAATATTACCATAAACCGTATCTAAAACAATTGTCGGATGAGTAGAAATTGGGGTATAACTCTTGTTGACATCTCCGACTGCAAGTGCTCTAATGTTAGTAGTAATCGGTACTCCATTAAAATTTAAGGTTGAAGGCGTACTAGTGAAATTTCCAACCGAAAAAGAACCTACCTGACCCGTAATCCTTCTATTAATTAGCAAGGCATCTGCACTATTTGTACTGTTACTTCCATTTACATCGCCTGACTTAATTTGGAGGGGATTTAATGATACAAAATTATTAAAGTACCTCAAAACTAATAATGCATCCGTAGAAGTTACACCTCCCCATGCATAATTAACATCAATCTCGACGATATATGATCCATTAGGAAAACCAGACATTCTAAAAAAACCCGATGAATCAGTTGTATCACTTGCCACAAGGTAACCGAGAAAGGTTCTAAGACTAACTGGAACCCCAACTAATGGTGTTTGGTTATTATTATCATACTTTAAATTACCAGTATAGAAATTAGATTGACCATGCATTTGCGTGGTTGAAATCAAAAAGAAAGCTGTCAAATATTTAAAGATTGTCTTCATTATTAAATAAATTAATCTCAATCCAATTTAGTGTAAAAATTTGCTGTTAGGTAAAATATAAAAGTAATCAATATAACCCCCCTACCAACTATAAACCCCCAAATAACCCCCTATGAAGGAATTTTAACCATAAGGACCAAGAACAACCCCAAGAGAGACCGATTTAACCACAAGAAAGAAGAAGAATGAGGGGGGGTATGAAAAAGTACTAGTCAACATAAAACAAACATACCCCCCCAGACAATTACCCCAGATAAGGGTCGAATATGCGGGGTTTTAGTTCTTTTAATCGGGTAAAACTCTTCTCCATCGCAATCTTTTGGATTAATTCATACCAATCAGGACTTTCGTCCTTGACGCCTGGGTACTGTTCCTTCAATTTCTTGACTTCGCCTATGTAAACCGGGATATTAATGGTTTCTCCATCGATAGTGAATTTCACACGACCTCGGATGTGTTCGTCCAACTGTTTTTTGTCCTCATCCCAGTCCTTGGGTCTCGGAATTCTGGACAGGGAAATTGTGGGTGCAAATAGAGAATTAACCTTATTATAGCGAAAAATGGCCTCATCAAGCTCTTGCCTAATGGGTTCCAATTTTAGATTAAGCTTCCGAATCTCGATATTTTGCTTTTCAATGATGGCCCCGAGTTTGCTCAGTATCTTTTCAAATTCCTCCGAAGAAGGCGAAAATTTGAAGGATTTTGACTTGTTCATATCCTTTATAAATTATTTGTGCTACAAATATAGCTATAAATTCGGCATATCCCAAAATCTTCGAAAAAATTCTCTTTGACCCACAATCTCAACTTCTGGTCCTAAACAAACTCTATTCAACGTTAACGCTTGGCCTTCTAAATCTTCCAAAAAATCAACTAAATCTTGGTCCTCTCCAAAATCCAGTTGTAAAGTTGTTGGAAATCTATGATTAACACCCATCGGAATATTAAGATGACACTCCGCAAGAAGTTCTTCTATAGCCGCTTCAGAAATGCCTTCAAAATTAACCAAAATTGAATTGTGCAACAATTGATAAATCAAACGAATTTCTTTTTTATAAAAAAGATGTACATATACATCGACAATATACTGGTGGTTTGTGAAATTCCTTTTGTAACTATAACCTAAACCTTCAAGTGTATTCTTAATGTACCCTGTCAAAAATGAATTATATGCTACATGAGTTAAGGTTTTGGTGGTAATTTCTTTGTATAAAAATTTAAAAAGTCCAATGTAGTACATCCGAAATTTATGATGATAAAAATTCTTTTGATTTAAATTATCGGGAACTGGGAGTATAAGTTCCACCCGCCAATAAGGTGGTAAAGTATAATCAGGAAAATCATCAACATCATCTGGTTCATCCCCATTTGGATTAACTAATAAATCAACATTGAGTTCTTCACGATTAGCAAAATGATGGTGTTTGTTCAATTTATGGATAATTGGATAATAAAAATTCTTAAAATCCTCAACATTGCTTTCAAATAACCTTTTAAAAATCAAATCCATTTCCGCTTCCAACTTGATCCAATAAACCAAAATAAATACGTCCCTACTCCTGCAAGCAGGATTATCGATACCAAATATTCGTAGATATTCATCCTCCAGAAATGGTTTTGACTGAATTAAATCCGTGTTTTGATGGACCAAATCCAAAACTGAACTTGAGGTGTAATGATCATCCTTATGTCGTTTCCAACCTAGGAAAAATATCATTTCTGCAAACTTTCTTCGGGAACTTAGTCTCACTATTTATAATATTTTTCAGAGAATAAAATATTCAAATTGTGCTCAAATAAAATAAATGCGCCATCAATATTTTTAAGAATACTTTTGATTTTTTCTTCGTCTAAAACAATTTCCTCGCCATTAAAAGAAATTGGCTCTTGGTTGGCGATTTTTATCATAAGTAATTTGTTCTTTTCTATCCTAGTATTCTCTAATTTTTTGTTTAACTTTTTTCTCTTTTCACTCTCAAATGACTTACCTTTTCTGTATGAAATCAAAGCATCTTCATAAAATGCCTTTTGATATGATATACCTATTTCAATTAAATCTTCTTTAATATAATCTATTGATCCTATTTCCTTAATATTATTTGGATTCCCACCATTTTTTATTACAACTTTCCAGAAATCGGCATGCATTTCTTCTGAGACCGTATCCATACTTGAAATTGAATATTTTATAATTTTTTTAATTGTTTCAGCATCCTGACCAGATAAAGAATAGTACTTTTGACCATTTGATTGTCCTTGACAAGAAAATATATTTATAGTTATAAAAAATAAAGCAAAAATAATTGCTCGAAGATATAATATTGAATTTATCATTTAATGAGAAAGTTTAGTTTTTCATTTAGTAAATGTGAAATACTCTGAGGATAAAAGTTCATTTTTCATCATATAATATAGAGTTAAAAATAACTTAAATATTGCAATAATTGTCAAAGGCTAATTTAAAGAGAAAACGTTGTAATTGTGTAAGGCTGAAAGTGGACATTCCTTAATCCCCTCTATGCATATTTTAGAACTAGACTTATCCATTATATCGATTTTAAAACGTAGAAATAATCCCAACCTTGACTTAATTTCACAGGATTGTTCCAAATAATCTTACAAAATCATATTTGAATGGTAATTCAGTTGATCCAAGTTCTTAGAGAAAAAAAGAAAAGGCGTAATAAACAACCCCAGGACAGACCGATTTAACCACAAGGAAGAAGAAGGAGGGGGTGGAAAAGAACTAGTCAACAGAAAACAAACATACCCCCCCTTTCACTCCTCCTGTACTGGGCGCCACTCAGACCCTCATAGGCGAGCCAGGTTCAATCCTGGCCTAGAACCTTGAGGGCAAGGTCCATTGTTTTGACATCGGTCTCCTGTAGCCTTTTGAAGTGCCTTGGACCAATGCCCATGGTCTTGAGTACTGTACCGGCCTTGCGTATAATCTGACGTTTGGCTCGATTGTTGACCTTGGCCTTTTCGATATCGTAATCCTTGAACCAATGACCCCGGTACCTGTCACCATTGCGACCCCAGCACTTATTCCAGTAACTGATGTGACTGTGTCGGTAATGGGTCACCAGATTTGAAATAAATTTGGTTTTGGTGTCATCCTTGAATACTTCAGACAAGTACTCGGATTCCATGAATTTCTCATTGCATATGGGACAGGTGATTTGATCTAGATTTCGCATTTTGATTGTGAATTGGTTCTTTAAAAAGTATAAGAAACATTTCCAAAAAGTCAAAAGGGTAAACAATCATCGTCCTCTGATTCGTGCCGAGGCAAGCTGCGATGAAATTCTATCTCGTAGTTATCATCCGCAAAATCCGTTACCTCATACTCATTAAATTGCTTGTAATAGAGTGTGGCCATTTCATTCTCATAATCCACATAAGAGGCCTTAAAGCCAACTTTTTTCAGGACTTCGAGCATATTTTCATACGAGTCGCCTCTTCTCGTTAAAATGAGAAAATCGTCGGTCAAAAAAATATGTATTCGTACGGAAGCATCGTATACTTTATTGACCAGAGCAATAAAATCCAAATACAAACTTTCAAAGTCATTAAATTGAGATAGAATATTGGAGTATTGAATATTGATAATTTCAATGCCGTTTTCGCCATGTTCAATAAATTCAATAATTGAACCATTTTCACCTTTTACGTAAACTGAATTGATAAAACCGTCTTTGCGATAGCGTCCAAAATTATACCTGTAAGTTCTGGTGGTAAAAAAGGTAGAATCATGAGGTAAAACTTGATGATCTACCTCGGTGTTGTTAATATAATCTACAAGTTCTTGGAACATCCTTGAATAATTGTATGGAATGTTCCTGTCATCTTTTTGAATATCTTGATTTTCATTCGAACTAGCGTTACTTAAATTATTTGTTTTCATGGTGATATTTTTATTAATAAATAATTCAATTATCCTAAAAGTCAAGTTGACATCTTGTAATCCTAAACTCTTTGAAATATTTCAAAAAAATTATATTTACTAAAAAAATATTCTTGCTAACATTGATATCAAAATATTCAATCGAATATTTATTGGTATCAAAAAGATAGACTACATTGAGAGTATGTCTCTAATTCTCTCCAAACTTCAATAGAAATATTGTTGGATCAGGCAATTTGATTTTTATTCAAAAAATCTTTTCTTTTTCTTCGGGGGGACTTGTTTTTCTTTTGGGAATAGATATAATTATAAAAAAAGAAAAAATTATGAATAACGAAAGAACATATCCAACTCAATTCAGAACGATGATCTACAACAACGCTTACTTCAATACAGCGGTAAATAAATTGAAAGCAATCTCGGAAGATGAATTAGTTACGATGAATTACGTTATACCGTACGTAACCAAAAAATATTCAATTCGAAATATAAAATTAGAAGAATCCTTCATCTTTGAACCTGATGTACCTCAAACGACAAGAACTCTTCATATTGAAGATGTCATTGTATTTCAAGACGAGAATGGGAATTATATTCAGATTGAGAATTACGGTGATTCATCCATTATTCTCAGATACATTGTCATCAAGGATGCTCAGGATTCTTATGATAGATTTAGGCATCTCTTTTATTCCCTTGAGAATTTTTTGATGGCTTCCAGTTACAATATTCCTCCTCTTTACATTCGATTCAACGGAAAGGTTGTTTTATCTCCTAGACATTCTGAAGATTCTTTTCAAAATGACCTGAAACTCCTAGAAGAGGAATTCGGATTCACCGTTCAATTTAAAAACGATGAACAACAGACCGCTCTTCTGGGTCGTCGATACCGACATAAAGCGATAGTTAAATTATAGAAATAAAACCAATACACTAGATATATTAATTGTTCATTTTACTCTAATGGTTAAAAAAAGAAACCGTTAAACATTGTAAATTAAACATACTCTAAAATTTCGTTTCATATACTCCTAACTTTAAAAATTAGAAAGAAATTTACACAATGTAGATCTGTTTAATTCTAATGTCTTATCTAGTTTAAATGAGATCCGGCCGTCAACTATGTTTTCAACTAAAACTTCTAATTCCTGTCCTTTAGCAAAAGAAGATTCAACTAATTTATTACGTTCTTTTTGGGGGAATTTCGATAAATCATCTTTTGTAGTTAGAATGTTTCTTAAATGAAGTAATCCATCACAAGGGCCTATATTGATAAATAAACCATAACCAACAACTGAAACAACTTTACCGATAAAAATGTCATTGATTTTTAGATTAGAAATAAAATTATACCTATCAAAATCTGAGTACTGATTTTGAAGATTAATGGTTAAATCAAAAATATAATTCTCAATATCTTTATTAGTCTTTATACAGGTAACCTCAATTAAGGAACCAACTTCAACCTTTTGTTCACTTGTGGTTGTAAACGAAAACGGCAAGAAACCTACAATATTTTCATAAACCTTCACTTGAAAACCACCTTTAACACCTGCGACTACTGAACCACGTGTTTGATGTCCTACAGTTAATAAATTGCGATCTGGGGAGAATTGTCTATTAAGGTTAATCGCACGTATTTTATTTTTTTCAGAGAATATTACAATTTTGTAATCGATTAATTCATTCAGGTGTTCTTCATATACTTCATTCACGTTAATTTCATGATCAATCAAAACAAGTCGAATGAACATATACGTTGTCAAATCCTTGACGTAATATTTATTTTCAAATTTCTTTAAAAAACCTTTCAAATGGGTTCCATTATCAAAATCATTTTTTAAAACATCCAAAGTTGCATTTTGAACAAATGCTATTTCTTTTGGAATTACTACTTTTGTATCATCGTATTCTGGTTCAAAGGATACCTTATCGCCTTTATGAATATTTTTATAAGTTTTATTACAACTAGAGAAATGGAAGAAAATGTGATCAAGGTTCAATTCTGGGCAATCAATAAACCCATAATTTCCGCTTTTATTCAAGTAAGAAATATAACCTATCGGCATAAGGTATGTGTAAGTACCACTTTTTCTAGACAGGAATATAGCTCAAGATAAAGCTAAATTTGATGTTTGCACTTAGGGTAATTAGTACTGAACGAATGGAACTTCGGTAAATCATGATTTATTTTCTCTATTTAAATTTAAAGGAATTACTCTATTGAAAAATTCAGCATTTAATAGTAATTATTCCACGACATTCGTCCTTGAGCCTAACCCCTGGTGTAGGCTGGCCTTCTTTCTTCCGGCTTTTGAATGCCTTGTCTAGTATAATTTTTTAGCTATTTCTCTCCATCTTTTTTTAATAACAGTTGAAGGTGACGAAAAAAACAAAAGACTGAATGGGGAAGGAAAAAATAGATTTTATTTGCCTGCTGCATAAATTATCCAATATACTCATCTAATCCCATTTCTCTTAGGGCAGTTTTCGTTTCTTCTTTCTTTTGTTCGGCATTGGAAGCATCATCCTCTACTTCAAACTTCACTGTGATTTTGAGGTTAGGATTAGACGCAAATTTTGCAAGCACCTTTGTGTAAAATACGTTCCACTTTTTTGTGTCCACTTGACCGCTCCAATTGATTTTTGTTTTTCCGGCAAATGGAGTAGGTGTTGGTGTTTCAGGGGTTGGCGGCTTGGTTTCATCTTTCTTTTGAACAGTAACAGTTGCTGTTGCAGAAATTCCATTTGACGATGCGGTAACTTTATAAACACCTTCTGTTTCTTCAATAGTCAAAACACCAGCATCGGTGATAGTTCCATAACTTGTTTTCCAATCAACTTTGTCAATATTTATTTCATCACTATGCTGGTCGTATCCCTTGACAATGAAAGAATAGGTGTTTTCCGGTTCTATAGTAATTGATGGTGGGACAATTTTAATTGTTGCCAACTTCCTTGGCTCAATGTTTTTCCTTGCTTCTTCTGCTGTCAGGATAAACATATCATCTGATATTTCTACATCACCTACAAATAGTGATTTTTCAAAAAAGAAAGGTTCATATTTTGTTCCTTGCTTGCCGACATAAGCCAATATTCCGTTTTCAACGCCTCGACTTATTGTTGCCTTAATAGAATCAGGATTAGTCAATCTTGGAAACTGTGGAGTTTGATAAAAAGCATCTCTAACATTCTTTGTGCTCCATGCTGTGAATGCTGGAGGCCAGTTCCGGGCAAGAAAGTTTGGATTGATTTCGCTTGACACTTCTCCTTCTGATTCAAGTCTAGTTAAATAAAGCTCAGTAATTGTTCTTGCCTGACTGCTGTGAATTAAGCCAAGGTCTTTAGCGTGCAACGTGTTAGTTTTATTGAGCAGCACAAGGTTTTTGTATGCTCTCCAAACATTTTCAGCTAAGTCTTTTTTGGCTCTGTCCATATTCATTTTAACCTGCTTCCGCTGGTCATCATCCAATTTCAATTCATGGGCTTCGTCATAAATTGTTTCCCAAGCCAAAAACTTTTTCGCTTCTTCTTTGATGGGTTGACCATCATCCGCAATGCAGAAAATCAATCCACTCTTATAAACACGGGCAGAACTTCCGTAGTTGTTGACCACATCTTCCATGAAGGTTTTGGTTTCTGGATCTGCCATGCGTTTTGATGGGTGCAGCACCACCAATGACAAAACTGATCTATCAGTAACCTGATTATTTCTTTCCGGAAACATGACCTTTTCAAAGCCACTTCCCTTATCGAATACCTTTCTGATTTCTGCTTCAACCAATTCGTTAACTGCCGGGGGCTGAATACTTGCTCTTCGGTCAGAGTATCTTTTTATCAAATTTTCGTGAATGGAATACTTGTATTTGTTATTGACTGCAGTCAAATAATAGCATCCATCCAATAAGGATTGAATTGCCCCATCTACTAAGCCAATATCCAAATCCGGATCACCAACAGAAAGTTTGATTTCGGGTAATGTTGCCAATCCCTGTGCTGTTTGACCACCATTTGATTCAAAGAAAATCGTAGTTGCACATTTTTTATGCAGACGTGATTTCTTAATAGCATCTATGGCTTCGTTGTCTAAGCGAATGGCATGTGAATCATCTTTACCAGCAATATCAGTTGTTACGGCTGCTTCCAATCGGTTTTCACCCAACTGTTCAAATACTGCAGCTCTAAAATTGGCATCTTCCAAAGGAGCTGTTCCTAGCGTGATTAAGGCATCCTTGGTAAGTTTCTTATAACCGTCATTGTATGCTTTGGCAACCCATAGTGCCAATAATCTCAATACACCTCTTGTCTGCTGAAATCTTGGCAATGCTTGCCATTTCCTTTCAAAAAGAGTCAACACTGCTGGGTGAAAAGGATATGAAGCCTCAAATTGTTGCCGTGCCGTTTCAGGATTAAAACTTAAATGAGCTCTATGGTCATCAATCCATTGAATATAATCGCTTATAGTTTTACGGGCTTCGTCATGCATTCCATGCCATTCAAACAATCGTCTGCGAATGATTTCTGACGTTTCCTTCTCAGCACTCATGAACATAGCTTTTCCCAAACGGTCAAGCATTTTTTTGAAACGATCGTAATCCGCTTGATCCTCGGTGTTCATCTCTAATTCGGATGCAGGTATAGAAACTGCCAAAACAATGTTATTGCGGCTTCTTACAAATTCAGTCAATGTTTGCAGGAAGTTGTAAAACTGTGCACTAAGATTATGGTAATTCCTGTGTTTACTAACATAATTGAGCAATTCATCATAAAGCAATAAATACGGCTGGTTTTTATCAAAAAGTTTACCTAGATCGTCACCACCAGGAGGGATAAATGATTTGTCTAACTCGGCGAACTGTTCAAATGCATTCTCTCCACCAAGTTGAAAAGCTAATTCTCCCCAAGGAGTTTTCCGGTTGGGCTCACCTTCTTCACCTCTACCATTTACTGAACTAAATTCAGTGCCGACAAAAATGGCAACTTTAGCTGTTTTTATTTCATCAACCTCTGCTTTGGTAAGTATGCGGTTAACACCTTGAAATTTCTTAGCTTTGTTTCCGCTTTGTGCTAAATGATAGAGCAATGTTAGTGAGTGGGTTTTACCACCACCAAATTGGGTGGTAAGATTAAATACCGGAGAAGTTTCAGTTGTAATTCCCGAAAACCTGCGAATAGTTTGTGCTGCCATGTCAAGCAAAGTTTGGGTAAGGTAGGTTCTGTGAAAAAACCTTTCCGGGTCTGTGTAGTCCATAGGTGCTGTGCCTAAACGCACATGGTCTAAGTGCACCGCAAATTCCGATGCATCCAGCGGTTTTCCTGCTACTAAATCTTCTCGTGGTGTGATTACGTTATACCAAGGTTTAATTGCCATTGTGTTTCTTATTTCTTTTTAAAATCCTAAACTCTTTTTGTAGGTCTGAACTGCTTCTACCCAACGCCTTTCGTCTGAGTCTTTTGGGTAAAGCGATGTGAGTGATTGTGCCAGTTTCCAAAAGCGATCGTCTTTGCCAACACCATCTTCCACCAAAAACCTTTTTAATGCTTCGGTTCTTCCAGTGCTAAACAGCAACATAGCCTGATGCAAACGGTCTAAAACCGTCTTCCCGGTTTGCTCAACTTTTAGTTCTGGCATATCAAATTTTGAATCTTCTTCCGGTTCCACATTTTCAAAACTCAGTGACAATTGCGCTTTCTTTTTCTTCTTCACATGTTGCTGTTGTATGCCTGCTGAACCAAAAAGAAAATCTGTCCTGTCAATTACAGACAATAGAGTTGCTTTGTCTCCCTTTACTGAAATTATTGGTTGAAGGTCTGACAAACTACTCCCAAGACCTTGAGCAAGCAATCTTGCAGTATCTGCTTCTATAGTAAATCCCTTATTATTGGACTTATCTTCAGAATTTTCATCTTCATTATCTTCCTCGTTTTCGATTATAGATGATGTTATATTTTCAGCCCCTGTAGACATAGTCCATAACCAAGTTGCTGTTATCCTGGCATCTTCCTCAAAAGATTTAGCATCAGCATCAGAGATAACCAGTCTTAATGCCTCTTGAGCAACTACTGACCAAACCTGTTGAAGATATTCTTTCAGATTAACAGTGTCTCCATTTGAATGTTCGACAGAAGAATATCTGCTATAAATCTCTAATGCGGGCCCCAAACAAGCAAAAATGGCGTCAGCACCAACAACACCCTCTTTTGCTAATCTTGGCATCCATTCTCTGATTCTTATCGGTAATTCCGCTAATACATCACGCCATTCTCCTACTTCATTAGTCACTAATTCACCATTTTCATTTTCTCTTGGGCGACAAACTATGTGGATGCTAGTTACTAAAGCTGCCGATTTGTTTGCCCTCATTCTTGCGGCACGTTCAGTATCAATAGGCCACGAAGCTGTACAAATTAAACCTGCATCAACTACTGAAGACAATAAAGACTCCCAAGCACTTGTGGATTTGTGTGCAAAAACAATCGAAATAATTCCATTAGGTTTGCATATTTCTCTGGCTCGTATGAATGCATCACGCATTCCTTTGGTATAAAACTCCTCATCTCGGCTTGCATAACGAACAGGATCCCAACCATTCATTACACAAAGTTCATTCTCTTTATTGGATAAATTTAAAAAAAGATCAGGCCTATAAGGATGAAGAAAATATTTATACCAAGCTAGAAATAAATCTGAAAGATCAGCATATGGTACGCTATTATAATACGGGGGATCAGTAAATACACAATCAACAGAATCATCTGGCAAAGGCAATTTAGTTGCACTAATATTCAAAACCTCAGCATTGTTAATGTTAAAATTGTCGGTAAATGAAATATCACCAGAAAGAGCTTCTAAAAAACTGCTCAGAGAATAGGAGAACCCCCCAACTAAACCTGTCATCAACGGGTTTGTTTCAGCGTAATCCCATTTCATTGGAATAGCCTGTCCTTGTATAAATGCTGAAAGCATACCATCAGACGCATACGTTGATACTGATGTATTATAGTGCATTAAATTTCCAATAATAAAACCTAATGATATACCACAATTTGATTTTTCTTCCTCAGTTTTAAAATCAATATCTCGTAAAGCTTCATTTATACTTGAATAGAAAGTGTTTAAGGAAATAATTTGTCTATTTGTGTACAATTTCCACCATTTATTCATGCCATAAATTGGAGCATTAAAAACACCGCTCATAATACAAAAATTATCTTCAGGTAAGATATAACTTCCCTTTTTTATCTCTATCTCAGCATTTTTTATAATTTCTAGGTCCTCTTTTTTGGGCAACCTAAATTTCCTCTTTCCAGAGTGTGGATTTCTTAAAATAACAGCAAAAAGTTGAGCGTCATTAGCTCCACCATCTTTTAATCGAAGTTGATACTTAACCGAATCTGCTTTATGGACAAAACCACAAGAGGGGCAGATAACTTTTCCTCTTTTAACAGTACCTTCTTTATGAAGCTTATGCGCCTTTTTATTTTGATATAAATCAAAATCCACATTTTTTCCATGAGTTTTGGGTATGAAAGCAGTATATACTTCTCTTTTACTGATCCCAAAATTCTTAATCATGGGAATTTTTACACCACAATTTGGGCCTTCACAAACAATTGTTCTAGCTCTCAAGTAAGCTATTGGCTCGAACCCCTCGTCTTCAGACGGATACCATTTTCTTATTTTTTTTTCAACTATTTTCAACAATCTTTTACCTGCAATTTCCAGGCATTCTCGAAAATGAGAATTATATTTAGGAGCAATTTTTAAAAGTATTGTATTTAGAATAACTGGTAAGGGATTCAAATCATTAGCATAAGTTGTGTTGCCAAGACGGTATGATTCCAATGGAATTGCACCGCCACCACTAAAAGGGTCAACTACACTAAAATTAGCATCTTCAAGTCCCATTTCAATAGCAGAGAATTTTGTAATATCCTGAGCTAATTGAATCATATTCTGATTAAATCCATTTTCAAAGGACGAAAACTCTCCGACAAAAGCTAAGAGGGTATGCCTCAAAAAATCTCTATTCTTAAGCAATCCTGGGTTAATTGATATTTTGGAGAAAATTCTGATTGAATTACCCGAAATTTCAGTAATGTGATTTTGTGTAAACTTCTTTATTCTGTCTCCCGTCTTAGTAACGAACTCATTCGAACAATTAGAATCTAAAGGATCAGGCCATAAAGAACAACAAAGCACGGCTCTGCAAGCAGTCAAAGGTCTTCTTGCCCACCAAATGTGTAAATTCTTAATGTGGCCAGAACGTATATTTTTTTCCCTTCTCGCCTCATTAGAAACGATACTTAGTGGAAAATCAACTTCAATTAATCGTTTTGGATATGTCATACTATTTCTTGTTCGCTGAGTTAATAATTACATCTGATTTCAGTTGGTAGTGCTCCACTTTTACAATGGGCTCCCAACCTAACAAAACCGGGTCTTTAATAATATGAAGCTCGGGTTGTGTGCCACAGTTAAAAACCACATACAGATAGTAGTCTTTTTTCAATCGTTGTGCTGTTTTGTATTCGTTGCTGGTTAATGCTACTTCACCCACAAACGAACGGCCTTTCACTTCAATAAACTTTACATCAATGGCGGTGAGTGGGTCTTCGGGGTGTGGTTTGCGGCTTATCAAATCAAAGCCCCGATTTTCACTTTCCACACTCTGCACTTCATAGCCCAAGGCTTGTTCATGCTCTATGGCCTTTTCCACTGCAATCTTTTCAATTTCAGCATCACTGACCATGCCTTTAATTTCAGGTTGCTCACGGTCAGGGTGCGGTAGCACCCAAGCAGTTCCTAAATGTTGAGTAGATGAAATAGTGCATTGTCTTTCCTTTGCAAAATCACTTTTCCTGTGTTCCAATCGGTTGCTGAGTTCCAATATTCGGTTTTCGGTTTGTGAAATATTGCTTGGTAGATATTGATTGGTATCGCCATCTTGTTGCTGCTGTATGTATTCTGAAAGTTTCAGATTCTGTTTGTTGATGAGTTCATATAAACTCAACTCCAAATGCTTTTCAATGGTGTTGGTTTCCTTCAGTCTTTCCTGTTGCACTTCGTGTAAGTAATCGTTTAATGCAGAGTTTACAAGGTGTTGCTCTAAACCAACTCGGTTGGGTAGTGTGTTCCCATCTGGTAAAGTTGGTTGGTCTTTAGCAGGAACAATGTCTAAGAAAACCGTTGGCTGTTTGATAGCTATTTTTCCGTTGGTTTGTGATTCAATTACAAAAAGGCGTTTGTGCAATACATGACCTAAACCATCAACAATAGAAGCGGAGAATATATCCAGCTTCACCGGGGCAGTCAGATTAATATCATAAAATACAGCACCTTTTTTGAGTTCACCACCAAACTTTTCTACTGTTTCCTCTCTTACAACTTCAAACAAAGGATGGCCGGGTGTGAGCCAGTCTAGTGTATTGTCTTTGCTGATGATATCTTTCGAAAAGCTCGCATTGCCATATTCATGGCCCATAACACCAAATCTTTTCTCGTTGTCCTCACCACGCTTCCATAAATTTCGTGGAATCCGCCCAATATTGAAAACGCCTTTGGGAGTTGTCCTTTCTTTTGGATGTAATCCCTGAAATGGTGCCGCATTAAGAAAAAAATCTTGAATCACTTCAGGAACTAATCTTCTCTCTTTAGCCTCTGCAGACTTACCCACAATAGCAGAAAGGTTTAACTCCCTTTTTGCTAAACCCTCTAAAGTTGATTGGGTGATTTGTTTGAAATGTGCTGTATCAATCTGCTCAACTATACGATTCTTAATTACTTCTTCAGTAAGGTTATGAGCATACATATCCCGAAGCATTTTCTCCAATTGGTTGCTTGGAAATACATCACCCAATACATTGAATACCTTACCTGTTTTTTTCGGGTCAAGGTCATCCTCAATGGATTGAATACGCTCAAATAATTTATGCATAACACGGCCTTCACGGGTATTGGTTGAAACGAAATTCAGAATCAAACAATCTTTCTCTTGTCCGTAGCGGTGAATACGCCCCATCCTTTGTTCCAAGCGAATGGGATTCCAGGGAATATCGTAATTTATCATCAGCCAACAGAATTGGAGGTTGATACCTTCACCTGCAGCTTCTGTTGCTACTAAGACTTGGGCTGCTTCTTTAAAATCTCTCTCAGCAAATATCCTAGTACCCGTGGTGTTTCGATCACCCACCTTCATGCCACCATGAATTTGCGTGGTATTCAAACCCCACTCATTCAATTTACCAAGCGGTCGTCCGTCTTTTCCGTCACCCACTAAATAATCCAATGTGTCTTTATGCTCGGTGAAAATGAGCAGTTTCATTTTCGGATCAGAGAAAACTCCTTGTTTAGTCAAAACATCTTTAAGCCTAACAATTTTATTCTCGATTTCTCGAATTTCAAGTTGCTTTGCTTGTATAATTAGACGAGTCAATTTATCAATATCAATACGGAGTTCATTGGGGTCATATGTTATAACTGCATCCTCTAGTGATTCGATGATGCCCTGTTGCTCTTCATCAGTAAGATCTTCAAAATTCTCAGGAATTCTGTTTTGAATTAGCCTCTGTCGATAGCCTTCCGGATCTCTTAATATCTCTTCTCGCTTGATTTTCATCCGCTCCAAACTACGTCTTACAGCATACAAACTTGACGAGAATCTGCGTTGCAGCATCGCCATTGTAAAACCCACAGCACGGCTGCGTGCAGAATTATCGGCTGCGGCACGAATTGACTGGTCTTCTACGTATCTGGTCAATTCAAGGTAAAAATCCATTTCTTCATCCTGAATTTGAAAACCGATGGTATTTACATTTCGCTTCGTAAATAAAGATTTGATTACACCTGTTTCCGGATCAGGAAATGAAACCAATGCTTCTTTTACGCGTCGCAAATAAAACGGTGCAGAATGTTGCTCCAATGCTTCATCAATACTTGATATATCGGCATATACGTCTTTATCCAATAACCGCATGAACAACTGAAATTGTTCTTTGTCTCCTTTGTGTGGAGTTGCCGTCATCAAAAGAAAATGGTCAGTTCTTTCAGACAAGTTTTCTCCCAATTGGTAAGCATACGTTTTATGCTCATCATCATAAGCACTCATTTTGTGTGCTTCATCCACAATTACCAAATCCCATGTTGCACGCAACAAACTTTGGTTGGCATCTTCTTGAAGCGAAGCCCACGAAACAGAAGTTATTACCTGATTTTTTTCTTGCCATGGATTGCTGCCATAATTGGCACGTAAAACATCTCCTCTTATGATTTCAAAATTTTCACGGAAACGGTCTTTCAATTCTCTTTGCCACTGGAACGTAAGGTTTGCAGGAGTTACAATTAAAATACGTTTTACAAGCCCTCTTGCTTTTAGTTCTTTGATGAGCAAGCCAGCCATAATAGTTTTTCCTGCCCCCGGGTCGTCTGCAAGTAAAAAACGAATGCGTGGTAGTTTTAAAAAGTAGTCATAAACCGCTTCTAACTGGTGTGGTAGTGGGTCAACCCTTGCTATTGAAAGTGAGAAGTAAGGGTCGTATTCATAAGCCAATCCTAATCGAAATGCCTCAATAGCGAGTCTGAATTTTGAAGCATCACCGGAGTATGAACCTTGTTCAACAAATTCAATTTCAGAAAATTTGTCTTCAGGAATAACTAAGTCAAATACTTGATTGCTGTCACCACGTCCAATAAGTTTTATAGCATTGCCGAAAGGCATTGCAACAATTACATGAACTTGCTCAGGAAACAGGTTTCCCTTGATTACTGTGTTTGGTTTTAGTTTTTCAAGTATTGTATCAGTCATATTACTTTCTTCTTTTTAAATGTTTCTCAACTTCTTTCCATCCGATAGTCTTACATCATTAATTGAAGAGAATCTTGAAGATTCTGAGACGAACCTGAAATAATCATTTTTAAGTTATCTGAATAATTAAACCCCAATTTCTTGAATGTGGTGGGTTGAATTTTCTCAATCCGATTAAGTTGTTTGTTGATTAAGAACATCTCCTAAAATTGATGAAAGTTGGATGAAAGACACAAACTGAACTTTTCATTTTTTCCAAAAAGGGGTCATTGATACAAGGTGAGGATTATCCCCCCACCAAATTACAATAAAAAGCGCCCAAAATAGTAGGCATATGACCAAGAAAAGGGGGTGTTTTAGGTCATCATTTAGGAAAACCTATCGCAAATCCCAGAGAAAAATGTCATTTTGACCCTACTTGTCGCAAATCGAGGAAAAATACCCCCTCTATCAGTTCCTCCCCGGATCTTGTAGAATTGAACTAAGATTGACCTATCTCAGGAACAGTAGGCGAAGAATCCTCTTGTTCTTCGGTGTTATTTTCAATTGGAGGAAGACCGTCTTCGGATGGCTCGAAGACCTCGTGTTCAACCTCAATACCGTTCTCATATACTATTCGCTCGGCAAGGAATCCATCCTCATCAAACCCTTCCCAGACACCTTCTGGATTATTCAAAATAAATCTACCCTTGCAGGCAATTTGACCATTCTCGTGATACAATTCACCGTACCCATCCGTTGACCCACTAACGAAAGAAACGTTAATGTACGGATTACCGTTTTGGTGGTAAAACTTCCATTCGCCGGTTTCTTTTCCCTCCATATAATAGCCACTGCTGATAAGCTGTCCGTTTTCATAATAATGCTCCCAAAACCCTTGTTTCTTTTGATCCTTAAAACGACCAGTCGTAAAAAGTTGACCGCTCTTGTAGTAAAAATTCCACAGACCCTTTTTGTCCCCCCTTTTAAAATATCCATCTCGACTAGGCTTCAAAAAGGGTTCGTGAAGATCATACAGCTCTTCCGTATCCTGATTATTTAGATCGACAAATACTTTATTCATAATAAAGTCATCGAATACTTTCTTGGATGCCAATTTGGCCCCAGGAGGAGCCTTGAATAGGTAGTAACCATTTGGTAAGTGTGTCATAGATATTGTTTTATGATAAATATCTATAAAATGTAATAGTTTTAGCAATATATCCTATGAAATAATCATAAATGGAATGTTCGTACAAACGAAAAAAAAATCGAGAAAAAGTTTTTATTGATAATTTTAATGTAAATTGGCATTCAAAGTATAAATAATCTTTAAAAAAACAACCATGCTAGTTCAACAACTGAAACAAATCCATGATAAACTTAAATTTCTAAAGTCACAAAAAAACATTTCCAAAGAAGACGAGAAAAAAATTAAAGACTTAGAAAAATTTTTGGAAGAATATAGTAAAGCTAAGTGACTAGGTCGCACTTCACGAAAGAAATTAATACCTAAAATTTAAATTACAGACTACACAAAAATCACGATTCAACCAAAGCCGAAAACCAACTGAATGGAAGCAAAAAAGTAAACCTAAACCTAACTCTATAAATCTGTTAGAAAAAAAGTGTACTTACACTATTTAATTCGAAATAAAAAATATAGTGTTCATAAGATAATCAATAAAGTAACTTTATGAAAATTAATTTACTAACATTAGAAATAGCAATCAGAAAATCATTGCCAAAAATGATGAAAAACAATAAGTCAAGAGATGAAATCGTTAAGATATTTAGAAGACTACATCTATGATAATTTGGATGCGAATTTAAAAATTGTCAAAACTATAAATGGTAAGGGAAGTCATGATGCTTTCAATATCAATATTCATGAATTTCATGGAGTATTTTGGGTTTCTGCACCTGAATTTGATGACCAAGGTTATTTTTCAAAATTAGATGATGCAATAACCTTTGCTGAACATAGGTACGAGCCCTACATAAGTAATTATGAGGAAAATGCAGAAAACTCTTCTTCAGGATAACTATAATAGTAAAATACACATTAATGTTTTTATTCGATAAATCTTTTTTACTGATAGGCTTGATGAACTCGATATAAGCAAATCATAATTTACCAAAAAAAATTTAAAGAAATATTTATACCATTAAAACTTCTCTATTTGGGAATAATTATACATCAAATTTAAAATTGACTTTAATGCTATTTTCTAGTAAAAATAATTGCAGTTTTACCACTGAACTTATACCGTTAACAACAACACCTTGCCAGTCATTACTGGGACTATAACCATCAATAACAGATATATCAATGTCATCTGGAAAGTCAAAACCTAAATCTTCAAAAAAAATAAAAGCTCTACCGGAAGGACTTGAAAAAGTATCTGGATACTCCCTTAATCTAATTAGTTGATCATCTTTGTTTAGTTCCCTTAGAGAATCTAAATCTATACTACCATCTTCAAGAAGATATTCTGAGCCTACCTCTAGAAGTTCATTTTCATTTGCCCATTCAATTAATTCATTGTCGTTCAATTCTTCAGGCTCTGCGTAAATAAAATCCTTGCCATCCTCTAATGTGAACTCCTCTTCAGATAAACCTTCGACAGTTAAGTTAAATGTTGCATCAGGATTATCAAAATCAATAAGATTCCAATTATTCATATTATTCAATTTTTCTATTTCTTAACATTTACTAAATTTTGAATATCATTAATAGGCACCAAATATTCACTAGTTGTAATATTTCCAAGCTCGATATAATTAAAATCAACATTTTCAGAAATAATAATTAAATCACAACTCTTTTTTGCGATTATTTAAGCTATTATCTTTTTTAAAACTCCTTCACATTCTTCATTACCAATAATAAATTTCATACACTCCAATGCAGTTTCCATAGGAATTGCAGTATCATGTGCACCACCATTTCTATATTTCTTTGTTATCTTGAATATACCCTCTTTCCAAAACTTTTTACTATTCAGAAATGGCCCGCAAACTAGACTATCAATATATTCTCCTAGTTTAACTCTTAATTGACTCTTGAGTCGTTTATTAGGGTTGATAAGATGCCCCATTTCACCTAAAGTTAGTGGCTTTCTTCCCTGATTGATCGAAATTTCTACGAGAGCGCGCTCCCCATAGTCATTTTCATCGTAAATAATATTCTTTAAGTCCGTTGTCAATGCAAAGTTTTTAAATAACAGGCCCAATTCATATTCTAAAGCCTTAACAAATCCAATACTTATTAGAGAATAATCTAATTGTGGACTTATTCCTAAAATACTTAGTTGAGACAAAGATGAGCTGATGAAATATTTGGCCCTTGAAGATAGCTTTATCCAGACAATTTCTCCTAAAATCTTTTTACCTTGTGTAGCTCCTAACTCATCTAACTGATTGTAAGAATCACTAAATTCACTTTCTAAAAAATCATTTGAGAAATCTAACAAATCAGCCACCTCATCCATTTCACTGTCATCGAGTTGGAATAATACATCTTTAGTATGCCCCAAAAGATCGATATGAATGGTTCGTAAGTAACTGTTCACTAGACCAGACAGATCGTCTCCATCTGACGGTTTATACCCTTTTAAGGAAATTCTTTTGAAGATCCTAACCAACTGTTCTCTAATTTTATCGTGAATCAACTTGGCATATTCCCTATCAGTAGATTCAGGCACACCAATGAAACCATTACACTGATGAGCACCATCTCTGCGAATAGGATAATCTCTATTGCATTCGTATTGCCATAACCAAATAATTAAATCTAAAATACTATTAAAGAACATTGGGTTATCTTTACCATCACCTGTAACAGCATCCCACCAAATAACGCAATATTGTTTAATCTTCTCTTCTTCCAAATTTGTCCAATGGTCCTGAAAAACCTCATCATCTGTATATTCTTTATCCTCGAAATTTGATTGAACAAAATCCTCTATGTCGTGCTCGGTAAGTTCTGATAGCCTCGTAAAAGTAGACTCTGAACTAAATGATCTATCTAATGGGGAGAGTTTATATCCGTTGATATGATTCCAATAAAAAGAATCTGTGCCATCCCAAGAATCTCTTTGTTCAATGCGTACAAACTCATTTCCACTGTTGATTTTCCATGTACCAGAAACACCATAAAACAGTGGTTCATAATTTTTATCACCAACAGACAAACTTCCATAACCTGTTGAATCTCTGTGTCCATTTGGATTAATTACAAATCCCATAAATGGATTATTGATTTCTCTAATACGCTCACGGACATCATCTAAAACTACTATTTTGAATAAATTTGTACTAGATGATAAATCCATTGCTATTTCGTTATAATTCGATTTGAAACCGCCAAAAAACATTAAATGGTTTCTGAATTCTAAATTATTCAAAAAATCAATAGCGAGTTTTAAAGTTGTAAAAAAGGGTATAGAGCCATCCAGTGAATTGTAGTTATGACGACATGGGACGCGAAATAAACTTAAAAATTCATCATTCCTTGTCCTTATTTCAAACAAGCTTTTATGCCCCCAATTTCTAAATGGATTGTTAACAACAAATTTAGCAGAAACTTTATCTAAAATATCAAAACGTTGCCACTCTTTTATAGTTCTATAAGTTATTTCTTCGAAATATTTGTATCTTGTTTTTATATGTGAAATCCCGTCTCTATTAAAAGTCATTGCGGTGGGGAATAAAGAGGAGGCTTCCTCTAATCTAACACAAAAAACAATTGATATTTGGTTCTCTTCGCTTAATAATTCTATTCCTGCATAACCATGTTTTGCACAAAGCTCCATAAAATCGAAAGAGCTTGAAATTGGTTTAATTTCTGGTTTTTCAACCTTTCTTGAAATTATCGCCTCTATATTTTCATTAATGAATTTCAAAGCATAATCACTAGTTGTAAAAGCTAATGCAACAGCTCCATTCTTATTATCACTTAAGACGGATAATGGTCTATCGCCATACAAATAAAAGGCATTATCTAAACACTCGTAAACGTTCATCTTGTAATTTCAACTAATTCAAGCCAAGGTTACATCAATAGTTTAAAAAAGGTTTAATCACCTTCCGAGGTCTATGTAAGGTGGATAAAGTTAATCACAAATTGTGACAGTTTTCTTCCTTTGGCTTTTGGCATTCATCGGCAAAGTCCTCGGATGAAAGAATAAAAGGCTATTTGATATACTTTCTAACTTTTAATGTCGATTTCTTTTAACCGTTATTGATACCTCAAAGCCCTCTAGCTGCTAGAAAAATAAAGAAGTGTGGCAACCTTAAAAACTTATTTAAAATCGACCCGAATACTTCACAAAGAAATTAACCTTATTACCTCACTTTTCACAAAATCAGCTCCAAAACACTCAATATTAAGATCACCCCCCCACCCTTACCCAAGGCACAGGTGACCTCCACGATGGGGGGTCAAGGAGCCTTAACCGCCTGAAGGAGTACCATGGCGATGGTTTTGGCGGTGTTGAGCTCGGATTCCTCCACAACGTAGTTAACCCACATTTCCTTGGTGTCACCTAGAGCCTTGACGGCCAGATTTTGGTCTGCGGTGATCGCCCTAGACTCTCGAAAGGTGATATTGAAGGCCGAAATCCGAATCATCTTCATGTTAGCCTTGACTTCAATTCCGTCCCTGTGAAAGACCTTCCTCAAATGTTGCTGGGCAATGTGGTTCCAGGCCGAAGAGTATTTGGAGAGCGTTGAATCGTTCAGGTCAACCTTTGCAACGACCGAGGGGGGGGTCAAATCAAACAGATATTCTGAATGGGGATTCTTGTTTTGGAAACAGTCCAAAATCTTTTTGATTTCGTTTCTGAACAGGTAGGTTACGAGAACCTTTTGGGTTCTTTTGGTCTTTTCCCGGATAAAACAAACAACCGAATTCCCATCTGCATCGAGATAATGATCACTTTTCTTGAGGTTGATTAGGTCTTTCAAATTGGCTCCGCCCAAGAAATAGGACAAAAAGGCCAGGTTTAGTGCCCATCTCTCCGATGCAAACTCACAATCGGTTACCCATAGTTTTTGGAGATAGAGGGGGGTAATCGCATGTTTTTTGACCGCACGAATATTGGTACTACACCCCGAAAAGGACTTCCCATAATCCAATTTGGCAATATTGAGAATTGCCCGAAACTGCCTCAGGTACGAATTGACCGAGGCCTCTTTCAAAACTTTACCGTCAGGTTTCACTTCCCCCAGAAAATCTTTGAACTTTTTAACGATTCCTTCCACATTAGTTCCCAATTGTTCAATAGGAAAGTCCAAAAGAGACTTGCTGGAACGTGGATTGTGCCTTTTGGAGAAGGCTTCCAATTTGCTCACCAAGACCGAATATTCGGAGATGGAGCGATTGTCCTTTCTCAAACTGTCAATCTTTTCATCGATGATCGTCCTCAGGGTCTGGTTTTGGGCTTCATCAAACGGATTGTCAAAGAGGGTCATTTCCAGATTAGGATTCAACAAATCAAGCATCTGAATGACACTTTCCTTGGTCTTCAGCTGCCTCTCCCTAATGAGATCCTTTATTTTGTCCTCAAAGGTCTGGAGCCGAATTCTGTCGTTTCGGTCTCTGCTTTGATTGAATTGTCTTATTCTGGCGAATTCGGTTGGGGCATATCGGGTAGCCCCTCCGTCGTGACCCAAAAGTTTCTTGATCCCATAATAACCGAAATTTTTGTCATTCTCGTAGATATAGAGATACACCGGGTACTTCCCGTCGACCAGCTTGGACTTTTTTTGATGCAGTTTTAATTCAACTTTCATACGCTTCTTTCTTGATTTCAAATTTACAGCCACCACGGAAGAAAGTAAAGAAAAAGTCCCAAAAAAGTCCCAAAAAAAGTCCCAAATTTATCCGAACCAAGCCAAATGAAGCAAAATCAACCTGAGTCTAAATTCAAAAAAACTCCATTTTTGAGCATATTTAGGGGTTTTATAGAGGTCAATCAAAATGAGAAAAATCGTGTACTTCTGACTCATAATCAGGTGGTCGTTGGTTCGAACCCAACAGGGCCCACTGAAAATTAATGACTTACGGATTTTCTAATCCCCCTTCTGAATTATTTGCACTTAATTTGGACTAAAACTACCCCTAAAGGCTTGGTTCATCCAACCTGTTCCTTGGGATTCTTTTAGATTAAATCAGGCTGCTAAACCACCCTCCAAGAACTGACGGTTGCTAGGCTTGGGATTCCCAAACGACTTGATCATATCGGGGGCTGGTACTTTTCCTTTCAAAATTAGCCTCCAGGACTTGGGGGGTAAAGCCAAAAATTGGGTAGATGGGTAAATTGGATATCCAACACTTAACCTGCACAAATACAACTGGATTTCGTTATATTTGGATATAAATACTTCCTCAACAAATAAGTTATGGGCAATTTAAACAGATATAGCGGACAAACAATAGAACCACCAAAGGACAACTTTGATAGTTCTTAAAAAATATTTTGTTAATTTGACAAACAAAAGTGGAGACTAGAACCCACATAAATAAACGGGGTGTAATCCGAAAAACCAAACGAGTAGGGAATTAAAAAAAAATAATCATGATTGGAAATTTAATTAAATGGGCAGTATCACTTTTTGGAGGCGAAATCGCAGAAGCCCTATCTGATGGAGATGCGGTTGATTTAGATGGTGATGGAATTGCTGATGGTGTAGCTATGGACACGGATGGTGATGGCCTTGTTGACAGCGTAGCTATGGATACAGATGGTGATGGCCTTGTTGACAGCGTAGCTATGGATACAGATGGTGATGGCCTTGTTGACAGCGTAGCTATGGATACAGATGGTGATGGCCTTGTTGACAGCGTAGCTATGGATACAGATGGTGATGGCAGTATAGACAATATAGCTTTAGATACAGATAATGATGGAGATTTAGACACATTAATCTAATTTAAATTATATTTTAACCAGCCCATAACAGCACCTAAAAGAAATTGGCGGTTCAGCGGTTAAATGAAGCTTTGTACTTCTTATCAAGTTTAGTGGTGGCAGACAGTTTTCGTCTCCGAAATCGCCAACTTCTTGTAGCTGCAAAACGTTATAGGCAAGGTTTATGAGTTTTGCTTTTTTAGGGTTTTTGGGAAGGGGCTTCGTTGAGTAAAGGAAGTATTGAGGACGGCTTTTGGGAAAGGCGACGCGGAAGGATTAGCTGCGACGCGATGGTTTTGGATCTTGTTTTCGGAGAGGTTTTAAGGCCGTCCCACAGCCCGAGGATTGCAGCAACTCGGTTAGTTTTTGAGGCGCCCCTTAGCCTGACAACAAACCGCCCTTAGAGTGGGGATGCCAGGAAAATAGTAATATGGCCGTTTTTGGGTCTTTTATCGGGAAACCCTGCCGATAACAGCCCATAAGCCACAACCGGCAAACTGTCACGGAAATTGATTAATTTTAAGCATCGCGCATAGTCCATGGAGGGTGATTTAGCCTACCGTGGCCTATGGACGAGCCGTTAGCAGAAATTTTATGAAAAAAGCAATTCAACTATTAATATCACTTTTGATTGTAGCATCCTGTTCCAAAGACAATAATATTGACATAATACCGGACAATGTTAAATCTACATATATATCTGGAG
>Ga0194118_10001453_pt1 | contig 33869 bp, 22 predicted proteins | sample TA2MahsurfametaG_2_FD_148662 | JGI IMG/M metagenome (GOLD analysis project Ga0194118, IMG submission 148662) | Freshwater microbial communities from Lake Tanganyika, Tanzania - TA2015013 Mahale N5 surface | ecosystem: Environmental > Aquatic > Freshwater > Lake | place: Tanzania: Lake...
TGCCAGCTTTGGCATCGCGGTAGAAACGCGGGTTAGCGGCGTCAAGTTGATTGAAGTCGCGTGAAGGGTTGTAGGTCAGGGTCATGTAGACCTCCCCATTACGGGGGTTCACTGCGCCCCACTCGGGGCGATCCATTTTGGTGGCGCCCACCGCGTCAGCAGCTAGCCGGGCATGAACCAGCACATCGGCTTGATTCGCAAATGGGTAAACAGGGCTTGTACTGTCGATACCGTTTTGTCCAAAACTGAGCTCAAGCCAATCGCCGCTACCATCGGCGTTGAAACGTGCAGCGTATAAGCGTCCATCATCCATGTACTTGTCGCCGGCGGCCATGCCCTTGGTGGCATCTGCCGGGTCCCAGAGCTTGGTTGACACGAATTTATAGATGTACTCACCGCGTGCATCACACCCCATGTACCAAACGAGCGGCTGGCCAGTACGTACCGGGCCCGGCCACGCGCCCTCGTGCGCGAAACGACCTAGCGCGGTACGTTTTTTTGGACTGACATCCGTATTAAATGGATCAATCTCTACCACCCAGCCGAAGGTGTTTGGCGCATGCCGATAATCATCACTGCCATCAGCAGAAGCGCCGGTCACCGAGGCATCCCAGCGACTAAAGCGCTGATCATTGCCATCCGGGCTGGCGGTTGCCCATAGCTCGCGACCCTTGCCCGCAATACCGTAGCGCTTCAGTGCTGTTAGCTGCTGTGGGTTGCGCTTTGCGTCATCGGATGATGGTCGACGAAAATACCCCGCCCAGTTTTCTTCGCAGGTGAGATAGGTACCCCACGGGGTATGTCCATTTGCGCAATTGCCCAGCGTGCCGCGCGTGCGTTTGCCTGTCGGCGACCAGAAGCGGGACCACTTATCTCAATCTCGGTCATGGTTGTGATGCGTCGGTTACGCAGTGAATCTTTTTGTAGCGAGTAGCTACCGGCCTCGCGACGAACCTCGATCACGCTTACACCATGCGCCAGCATTTCTTTAATGACTTCAGTATCAACCGTGCGCTTTCCATCGACAATAGTTTGGCCCTGCGGGTGCAGGAAAGCGCTGGTGATAGCTTCATGGTTCACACACAGCAGCGCACGCTCTGAAGTACTCGAGTCCCAGCGGGCCTGGTTATTCATGCCAAAGAAATACATGCCGTCATTGTGGTCACCCGCGCGACGGGAGAAACTGTTAGCCTCATCTGCGCCAGCATTGCTATATGCAGGAATACCAGGCGCGATCGGGTCACCGGTTGCGAGCAGTAGCTTGTACGAGTAGCCAGTGGGCAGCCGAACCAGATCATCCAGGCTCTTGGCCACTGCGTTAAAGTTCAGCCGTAGCCGCGTGGACGCTGCCTGTGCCTCGACCACGCCAGTGGCTGCCAACGTACCTACACCTAAGTAACTTGCACTGGCGCTGGCGAGAGAACCTTTCAGCAGTCCTCGGCGAGACAGCCTGAGTTGCAGCACCTCGTTGAAGTCGGGGGATGAGTCGGCGCAGTTAGCTTGTGTCATGGTGAGCTCAGTGAGGTGACATACGAGCGGCAATCGCCGCCTTAATATCCGGATCCCGATTATCTCACCACCAATTCATGAGACGAATGTGACATCGCCCCGGTGCATTACTGCGCCGGGGTGTGGGTAGTCATCGCTTCATCACAAGCAAAGCTACAAGCTTATTTTGATTTTTTGGGTCTGCCTGCCTTGAGCGGGGTGAGGGCGGCTTGCGCTGCCTTGAGCTCCTTGGTCTCCATGGATGCGAGCTGCGCCACGCCGATTCGCAGTAACTCACTCTTTTTGATGTCGAAACCCGCAGCGAGGCAAGTTTTCTTGACTTGCGCGAGCAGAGCATATTCCGGTTGTGGCATGGTGAAGCTATCTCTTACCAACTTCGGCTTTTTAGGTTTTTCTGTTTTATTTATTTTTGATTTGACAACCTTCTGTTTTGCACCCTTGGGCGGCTTGGGGCTCTTGATCTTTTCCGCCAGCTTGCGCTTGGTCTTTTTTGCCACTTTACTTTTAGTAGCCTTCGAAGCGGCCGGCTGAGCGCTCGCTTTCTTTTTCGCCCCCTTTTTTTTAGCGGCCAATGGTTTTGCGGTAGTCATTTTTGCGGCATCTTGGATAGCTTCGATTTCGGTGTTGGAGGTATTGATCATCTTGCAGCTCCTCGAGTGGTGTCAGCCGTTTTGTACTAAACGGGTAAACAATATAAATCATTTATTTTGATGACACAAATATGACAAGAACAACGCAATCCTCGACTACCCGGACAAATTGCTACCCACAGTAGATTATCGGGATACCTTTTAGGCACATTTCATGATTCTGTCATCGACCAGCCACCCGTTTGAAAATTGTCGCTGATAGATTCCGCCCCATTCTGTTCGGGGGTATCTATGCGTTTGATAACAGTCAGCTCAGAGGGGAAGGCAAATTTTCCTAAGCTCAGCTTGAGCATCGCCAACAGCCTTGAGCAGATACAGGAAGTACAGAGGCTCCGGTACAAGGTATTCGTTGAGGCGACCGGTCTACAAACACTACAAAATCCTGAGGGTTTGGAGCGGGATGAATTCGATGAGTTTTGTGATCATCTGATTGTCCGTGACACGCGGTCTAACGAAGTCGTTGGAACCTACCGGGTACTGAAACGCCATGGCTTGAAAAAAACCAAAGCGTTCTACTCAGAGAAAGAATTCGATTTAACGAAGTTATTGCCGATCAGAGACTCGATCATCGAAGCGGGCAGGGCGTGTATACACCCCGATTACCGGCACGGCGGTGTCATCATGATTCTATGGTCTGGCTTGGCCTCGTGTATGCAGAGAGAGCAGGCAAAGTTTTTGATTGGATGCGCCAGCGTCAGCCTTGCGGACGGTGGTAATTCGGTTAACGCACTCTATCGACGGCTGGAAAAAGAGAATTTTTGCCCACAGGAGTACCGCGTATCGCCAAAATTGAAATACGAGCTACAGGACGGTCCACCTCAAGATGTGCTTCAAGTGCCGCCGTTGATCAAAGGCTATTTAAGGAGTGGTGCATGGATATGTAGCGAGCCGGCGTGGGACCCGGAATTTCATACGGCAGATTTTTTTATGATGCTACCTTTGTTCCGATTAGATAGCCGCTACGCGCGACACTACCTGAGAGACGCCCAAACAGTGTGAGGAAATCCAAAGCAAGCGAGTAGCCGGGCTGTCTGGTGAATCTAGCAAGGTACCGCTACCAGATGGGTTAACACAGTTCTACCTTAGTTCTGAGTGCTTGGCGTAGGACAGTTTTCTTCTGGCTTTACAAACGCAATCTCCGCGAATCCGGCCCTTGCCTTCTCTTTGGTGTTATCAGAGTCGGAAGCGATGGCGAGTAGTTTAAGTTTTCCGCTCGCCGTCCCAAAGGTCCGGTGCAAGTCGTTAAGTACATTCACCCGTTCAGCTGTCCATTTTCCCGACTGCGAATTACCGCTTTGGAGTACGACCATCTGTGCCCTTGATGTGTAAGCATTGGGCATTCTGGTGCCGATCGGATGCACGTTATCCCAAACGTAGTTGATGGCGCCATCCGGTACGTGGCTGCCGAAAATTCCGCGTGCGATAGCGAGCGCAGCTTTATCTGCAAGGCTCAGCGTCTCCTTTGGCAGAGAAAAGGCGAGATATACCCGTGCAGCATAATCGTCACCCTATCGTTTCTTCATATCTGCGGATTTAACGACGCCATCGATACGCCATAGCCAGCAAAGCATTGGCGTTTCGTTCAGGTCAACGTCCACCAGGCGGGCTAGTAGGGCCATACTTGAATCTGCATTTGCCTCAATAGCATGTACTCCGTCCCAATGGATTTGCCGGTACTTGGTGGCTGGGATGTGGGTCTCCAGGCGGATGATTTGCCAGGCGGGAGGGATCGACAGGGTTGTAGGGCCTGCTGACTCAAAATTACTTATAAATACCGCCGCACTAGCGATCGACGGGAAAATAGAAAAACATGTTCCGAGTGCTACTACAGCGGTCTTTGAATAGATGCCTCGTAACCAGCAAGGTATGAGCTGCATGGCCAATCTAATTCTCTGATGCCAGGAAAACAATCCTGCCAATGGTCAGCATGGGGGTCTCAACATCGTCTGCGATTAGGTTGACTATGAACTGGCACGAGGCAATCATGACGCTTGCATACTCTTTGGCTGTGCCGAAAATAGTAATTTTTTTGGGTTAAACAACTAATCACGGTAATACAAGAAAATTTCTGCAAGATGACAGCGAAGGAAATCACCCAAGGCGGACGGTAAGTCCGAAATGAGCGGATCAACGTGGCCTAGCAAATTGAACTGAGCCACGTTTGGGGTGATGTGCAGATCGGGGGCGCGATCCGGCCAGAAATGGGTCAGGCCGCCTTGTTGACCACGCCCATTCTTCCCCGCTTGATCTGTTGTCTCATGGCCGACGCCGGCTGGAACAGGCTAATAATGCTCTCCAGCAGCTGCTGCGCTTTGCTTCGGTTGTCGGTTGAAAAATTGCAGACGTAAACGTCCAATGTCACCGCTGACAATTCAGGCCAGGTATGAATAGCCAAGTGTGACTCGGCCAACAGCACCGTTCCTGTGACGCCGCCAGCAACCTCATTTTCTGCAGGTTCGAACTGATAAAAAAGGTCGTGCACCGCCGTTAGCCCACTGATCGCGACCAGTTCAACGCAAATCTCACGGAGCTTTTCAGCGTCAGTCATGAGGCTGTGGTTGGTTTTGCATCCAGCCAGATCAGCGGTCAAATGTACGCCATTCATAAGTTTCCCCCTTGAATTATTTGTATGAAGGTTCGGTTCAGCAGAACCCATTTAAACAAGCTTGGATTTCTTTGGTCGCCCAGTTTTAATTGGTTGGAGTGCTTTTTTTTCTTTTTTCAGCCGGGATAGACCCAGTCCGTAAACAAGTGAAATACCAATTCTGATTAATTCACTTTTCTTGATATCGATACCTGCTTTCAAGCATTTTTTCTTCGCATCTGCCAGCAGCTGCAATTCATCGCCGGGAATGGTGAAACTATCCCGCACAAGCGTCGCATGCTTGACCTCAGGCTTTTTCTTTTCCGCGCTAGCCTTGGTGCTTGCCTTCTTGCCTGCCTTGGCATTTTTCTTTACTGCTGCTCCGGAGCTACCTTTTCTCTTGCTTGGCGCGCTAGTGGCTCGGTGATCAACCGAGTTAGCGCGTCCTGCGCCATCGTCCATAGATCCGTCAAGCCAATACGTCATTAGGTCCATCGAACGACCTCCTGTTTTTCTGTGTAAACGGTTTATATAGTATGTTAATTAAATTGTCCACATTTTGTGATGGCTGGTTTTATTAATGGCTTCCCGCTGTAATTTGGTAGTCCAGCGTTACGGTGCGGCAGTTGCGCAGGGTGGGGTAGCGCCGGACGTGGGTCGAGGCGGCAGCAAAATCTCAGTGGTTGACTAATCCTCAAGGGTGGGCCGCCCTGGGGGGGCGGGTGGGCGACTAAGTCTTGTTGGACGACTGTTGCTGAAACACCCTTGGCGTACTCGGGCGGAGCCGGTGTCACGAAGTTGAAAAACACGGGCGGTATTTTCGCGTCGAGCTAATTTACTCGGGTCTTGATATGGCCGCCGTTGACACCTTCACCCCAGCAACAGCCGTCATCGACGAATTGGTACGGATGAGAAGTCTCGGATACTTTGTCGTTGACGAAGCTTTTGAATGCGCGAAAGAGTTCGATGTTTCCGATTTTGCCGGTCTGTCTGTTTCCTCCCTTGCATTCATTGCCTGCGAACGGGGCCACGCGGAATACAAGTCAAGGTTGAGATCCAGCGGGGTAAGCGGTGCGTCTGCCAAGTAGCTCGAGACAACTCAGTAAGGCATTGAAAATGGCCGATTGACAACTTCGCATGTTGAATCGATAACAATAGCGTCACACCTTGCGGCGCCATGTATCGCACGGCAAAATCCCCATCAATTCGTACGATGGGGATCAGCATGAATAAAAAGACATTTAATTTACGTCGTATCGATTCGCACAAGTCATTCTCGCTGGCAGATGTGCCGACTGCTCCGCCGGCCGAGCCCAAGAAGTCGCAGCTTGAGGCGGTGAAGCTCGGGATCAGCGAACTGAGTGCGCGCCTCAATAAGCTCCAGCTCCGTCTACATGCGTCGAATGAGCGCGGGGTGCTCCTGGTACTGCAGGGGATGGATACCTCGGGCAAAGACGGTGCAATTCGTCACGTGTTTTCGCATGTCAGTCCGCTAGGGGTGCGCGCTGAGCCATTCGGCGCGCCGAGCGAGGATGAGCGTCGCCATGATTATCTTTGGCGCGTACATGCCAAAGCACCGCGTCGCGGTGAGCTCGTTGTATTTAACCGCAGCCATTATGAAGATGTGCTGGTGACGCGGGTGCGTGGCTGGATCAGCAAGGCAGTATGCAAGCAGCGCTATCAACATATTCAAGCGTTCGAGCGCATGCTGAGCGACGAAGGTATCGGCATTATCAAGTGCTACCTGCATATTTCAAAGCAAGAGCAGAAGCTGCGCCTGCAAGCGCGCATGGACGATCCCGACAAGCACTGGAAGCTGCAGGCCTCGGATTTTGAAGATCGCCGCCTCTGGAAGGATTACATCAAGGCCTATGAAGACGCGATCAATGCCACTAGCACCGACTATGCGCCTTGGTATGTCATTCCCGCAGATTCGAAGGTATACCGGGATTATTTTTTAATGACGCTGTTGGTCGACACTTTAGAGGGCCTAAAGATCAAGCCGCCGGATGCAAGTTTTGATTTGAAGCGGGCGCAGCTAGATTAACAGTCGATATCGCCATAGCACTAAAAGCACGAGTGATGTGATGTGTTAGCCGCGCAGCACTCTCAGCGCATGGTTAGCTGCGGGTCGCTCGCGCAAGGGAGTATCTGCCCGTTTTTTGCTCGGTGGCGTCCAGCCAAATTTTTTCCAGACCGATTGCACGTCGGCGCCCGGGGTCCAGACATGTTCGCCGGGTCGTTTGCCGACTAGCGCGGGTTTGGGGCTCTCTTCGGGATGGTGCTGATTCATACGTTAGCGCGGGGCAAAAATGCATTAGTTCAGGAACGCATAATCGTCAGCGGAACGGTTTTCTTTAGCGATGACGCTTGCGAAATAAACGCCTTACCCCTGCTACCGACCATGCCGCTAATTCTTCGATTACCGGTCAGCTGATTATCTGGGGCGGCCAAGCCGCCACCGCCATGTCCTTTGGAGAGAAGCGCATAGTGGGTGTCCTTTAGGCGCTTTAGCCGCTAGGAGAGAAGCGCTTAGTGGTTGTCCTTTAACCGGCGCCATAGTGTGGTTCGGCTAATGCCCAGATGCTCCGCCGCAGCTGCGCGATTACCACTGAAGCGAGCGAGCACCTGCGCCATGGTTTGGTTCGCCGGGCTTGGGTTCTGATTGGGCGCAGCGTTGAGTACCGTATCGCCAGTTATGTCGGCGAGGCGGGGCGCTGCTGAATCACCCGACAGCTCGGGCGCAATATTTACCAGGAACGCAGGTGTCAGCGCCTGCAGTGGCTCAACCGCCAGAAACAGTGCGACGCGTTGCATCAGGTTGCGCAGCTCACGCACATTCCCCGGCCAGTGCCAAGCCTGAAGCGTTTCAGTGCATGCGAGAAGCTCTGCATGCATATTGGCGCTGGCTCGTGAGCCAATTTCAGCCAAGGCGTTTTTGAGGAACCATTCCGCGAGCTGCACAATATCTTCGGTGCGTTCCCGTAAGGCGGGTAAGGTCATGCGCAGCGTGCTCAGCCGGTAGTACAGGTCTGCCCGAAAACGTCCCTGTTGAACCAGCGTGTCGCACTGGCAATGGGTGGCGCTAATAATGCGCACATCAATCGCAATCGGACGCGTTCCACCGACACGCACCACTTCTTTTTCTTCAAGGACGCGTAGCAAGCGTGTTTGTAGCGGTAGCGGCATCTCGCCAATTTCATCCAGAAACAGCGTGCCGCGGTGTGCCGCTTCAAACAAGCCAGCATGGCCACCACGACGCGAGCCAGTGAACGCGCCTTCTTCGTAGCCGAATAACTCAGATTCCAGTAAAGATTCAGCAATTGCCCCGCAGTTGACGGCAACAAAAGGACGATCACCAGCGATGCCGCGCATACTCTCGCGATGAATCGCTTGTGCCACCAGTTCTTTGCCGGTGCCGGTTTCTCCTTCGATCAGTACAGGTGCCGGGGATTTTGCATAGACGGTGATGGTATGTCTCATCGCCTGCATCACAGCGGAGTCACCGCGCAAGGCAGACAATGCATATTTCGCCTTGGGGTTGTCGGGTACAGCGTAGGCGCGGCCGCGCGGCGCATCAAAGCGTGTAGCGCGCGCAATATCGAGCGCATCATCAAACGCTTGTCGTATTGAGCCAGCCGAATAAACAAAAACGCCCGTCATCCCGGCTTCGACAGCCAGGTCAGTGATCAAGCCAGCGCCGACCACCGCTTGGATACCCGCCGCTTTCATCTCACTGATTTGCGCGCGCGCGTCTTCCACCGTGATATAGCTACGCTGCATGATCGGCAGATCATAGGTCTGCTGAAACTCAATTAACTCGGGTGGTGCTTCCTGGTAGCTGATCATGCCGATCTGTGTGGTGATCTTGCGCGCGCGTGCGAGCGCTTGCATCACATCGAAGCCGCTCGCCTTGGCAAGCACGACAGGTATCGACAGCCGGCTCTTTAAATACGTGCCGTTCGATCCGGCGGATATCACCGCGTCGCAGCGCTCGGTTTGTAGTCGCTCACGGATATGTGCCAGCGCCTCATCAAAGCCCAGCGGTATCAGCGCAATGTCAGCGCGATCATCAAACTCGAGCGTGATATCGCGGAACATGTCGAGCAGACGCGAGCTGGCTACGGCCCAGAACACCGGGGAGTTACCGCGATCTCGCACGGCTGGGTTGGGGCGGGTCATGTTTCAGAAATGTTTCATGTTTCAACAGAGTTCACAATTGAAACATACCTTGAAACATTCATGCAAACCTGCAAATTTGATAATACATTGGCGCCTGCTCGCAAGCTGCTGATTTATCGCGAGGATTTAAACCAGCATGGCGGCCGCGTAAGCCAAAAGGCGGATGGCATGGTGATTGCAAACGACAGACCCGTGTTGACGCGTGGGCAAGCGCCACGCTCCTTTGAACCCATCAGATAGGACACCTCATGAGCATTCCATCCCCCGGCGCGCGCTTCAGGCAGGCACTGAAGGAGGAGTCACCGCTACAGGTGATTGGCGCCATCAATGCCAACCACGCGCTGCTTGCCAAGCGCGCGGGTTTTCGTGCGATTTATCTCTCTGGCGGCGGCGTTGCTGCGGGTTCGCTGGGTTTGCCGGATCTCGGTATTTCCAGCCTCGATGATGTGCTGACCGATGTGCGACGCATTACCGATGTCTGCGATTTACCGTTATTGGTGGATGTCGATACCGGTTTCGGCTCATCTGCCTTCAATGTCGCGCGTACCGTGAAATCGATGATCAAGTTTGGCGCTGCCGCCATGCATATTGAAGATCAGGTGGGCGCCAAGCGCTGTGGACATCGCCCCAACAAAGAAATCGTAAGCAAGCAGGAGATGGTGGACCGCATCAAGGCAGCCGTAGATGCGCGTACGGATGATCAGTTTGTGATCATGGCGCGCACCGATGCGCTGGCGGTTGAGGGATTGGATGCGGCTATCGAGCGCGCAGTGGCTTGCGTCGAAGCCGGCGCCGACATGATTTTCCCGGAGGCGATCACTGAGCTCGCTATGTATAAAAAATTCGCAGCGGCGGTGAAGGTACCGATTCTGGCGAATATCACCGAGTTTGGTGCCACGCCGCTGTTCACGGTAGACGAACTACGCGATGCAGATGCCGGCATCGTGCTGTACCCGCTGTCAGCGTTCCGTGCCATGAATAAAGCCGCCGAAGCGGTCTATCAGGCGGTACGTCGTGATGGCTCGCAAAAGAATGTGGTCGATCTGATGCAAACCCGTATGGAGTTGTACGACAGGATTGATTATCACGCGTTCGAGCAAAAGTTGGATGCGCTATTTGCGCAGCAAAAGTCAAAGTGAAAAATAGTCGTCAAAGTATCTAAGGGAGAAATTGCATGAGCGAGCAACAAGCAGCAGGCTTCAAGCCAAAAAAATCGGTCGCGCTATCGGGTGTTACCGCCGGTAATACCGCGCTGTGTACGGTCGGCCGTACCGGTAATGACTTGCACTACCGTGGCTATGACATTCTTGATCTGGCAGAGAGCAGCGAGTTCGAAGAAATTGCGCATCTGCTGGTGCATGGAAAATTACCAACCACCGCTGAATTAAAAGCTTACAAGCAAAAACTGAAAGCGCTGCGTGGTCTGCCAGCGAATGTTAAAGCGAGTCTGGAGTGGTTGCCTGCGTCGTCGCACCCGATGGATGTGATGCGGACGGGTGTTTCTGCATTAGGTTGCGTCTTGCCGGAAAAAGATGACCACAACACACCGGGCGCGCGTGATATTGCCGATCGTTTGATGGCCTCACTCGGCTCTATCCTGCTGTACTGGTATCACTACAGTCACAACGGCAGACGGATCGAAACCGAGACGGATGATGATTCCATCGGCGGTCATTTCCTGCACCTATTGCATGGTGAAGCACCGTCCGAGTTGTGGGTACGTGCGATGCATACCTCACTCATTCTGTACGCCGAGCATGAGTTTAATGCCTCGACGTTTGCCGGTCGTGTGATTGCAAGTACGGGTTCGGATATGTACTCGGCCATCACCGGCGCTATTGGTGCTTTGCGTGGCCCCAAGCATGGTGGTGCGAATGAAGTCGCGTTTGATATTCAGAAGCGTTATGACAACCCGGATGAAGCCGAGGCGGATATTCGTCGTCGTGTCGAGAACAAGGAAGTGATCATTGGTTTTGGTCACCCGGTGTATACGATCTCGGATCCGCGGAACAAAGTGATTAAAGAAGTCGCGCGCACGCTATCGAAGAATACTGGTTCGACCAAGATGTTTGATATTGCAGAGCGTCTGGAAACGGTGATGTGGGATATCAAGAAGATGTTCCCCAACCTTGATTGGTTCTCGGCCGTGTCGTATCACATGATGGGCGTGCCGACAGCGATGTTTACACCGCTGTTCGTGATCTCGCGTACCTCGGGCTGGGCGGCACACATCATCGAGCAGCGCATCGATAACAAGATTATTCGGCCAAGCGCGAATTATGTGGGGCCGGAAGATCTGAAGTTTGTGCCAATCGCTAAACGTAAATAAGCGACCATCGATGATGAACACTGCTCACCGCAAACCACTACCCGGCACCCGCCTCGAGTATTTCGATGCGCGCGAGGCCGTCGACGCAATCCAGACAGGTGCTTGGGACACGTTGCCTTACACTTCGCGCGTGCTCGCTGAAAATCTGGTGCGTCGCTGCGATCCCACTACGCTGACCGCATCACTAAAGCAGCTGATCGAACGCAAGCGTGATCTCGATTTTCCCTGGTATCCGGCGCGTGTGGTGTGTCACGATATTCTCGGTCAGACTGCCTTGGTTGACTTGGCTGGTTTGCGTGATGCAATTGCGGACCAGGGCGGGGATCCAGCCAAGGTGAATCCGGTAGTGCCAGTGCAGCTGATTGTCGATCATTCACTGGCAGTGGAGTGCGGTGGTTATGATCCGCTGGCCTTCGAAAAAAACCGGGCGATTGAAGATCGCCGCAACGAAGACCGGTTTCATTTCATCGACTGGACCAAGCATGCGTTCAAAAATGTCGATGTGATCCCGCCGGGTAACGGCATCATGCACCAGATTAATTTGGAACGGATGTCGCCGGTGATTCATAACGATCATGGTGTGGCTTACCCGGATACCTGTGTCGGTACCGATAGCCACACACCGCATGTCGATGCGCTCGGTGTGATTGCGATTGGCGTCGGCGGTTTGGAAGCAGAGAACGTGATGCTGGGTCGCGCATCCTGGATGCGTTTACCCGACATTATTGGCGTTGAGCTCTCCGGCAAGCCAAAGCCGGGCATCACCGCCACCGATGTGGTGCTCGCGCTGACCGAGTTTCTACGACAATCAAAAGTTGTGGGTGCCTATCTGGAATTTTACGGTGAGGGCGCGCGTGCGCTGACCTTGGGTGATCGTGCCACCATCTCCAACATGGCGCCCGAGTATGGCGCTACCGCGGCGATGTTCAGTATTGATGAGCAAACCATTCAATACCTCAAACTCACTGGCCGTAGTGATGAGCAGGTCAATCTGGTTGAAACCTATGCCAAGGTTGCTGGCTTATGGTCCGACAGTCTTGCGCACGTGGCGTACGAGCGTGTGTTGACGTTTGATTTGTCGAGCGTGGTACGCAATATGGCGGGCCCATCGAACCCGCATGCGCGTGTGGCGACAACCGATCTTGCTGCGAAGGGTATTGCCGGTGCTTGGGAAGAGGTGCCCGGCCAAATGCCGGATGGCGCAGTCATCATCGCTGCGATCACCAGCTGCACCAACACCTCGAACCCACGCAACGTGATTGCCGCTGGCCTGTTAGCCCGCAACGCGAATAAGCATGGCCTGTTACGCAAGCCTTGGGTCAAGACCTCGTTAGCGCCGGGTTCGAAAGCGGTGACGATGTATCTGGAAGAGGCGGGCTTGCTGCCTGAGCTTGAAAAGCTCGGCTTCGGCGTTGTTGCATATGCCTGCACCTCGTGTAACGGCATGTCCGGTGCGCTTGATCCGCAGATTCAGCAAGAGATCATCGACAGAGATTTATATGCGACTGCTGTGTTGTCGGGTAATCGTAACTTTGATGGCCGCATTCATCCGTATGCCAAACAGGCTTTTCTGGCATCGCCGCCCTTGGTGGTGGCCTACGCTATCGCAGGCACCATCCGTTTCGATATCGAGAAAGATGTACTCACCATCGCTAACGGTAAAGAAATACGCCTAAAAGATATTTGGCCGAGTGATGAAGAGATCGACAGCATCATGCAGGCCTCGGTCAAGCCAGAGCATTTCCGCAAAGTGTATGAGCCGATGTTTGCGATTCGTGCCGATAGCGGCACACAGGTCAAGCCGCTGTATGACTGGCGTCCGCAATCAACTTATATTCGTCGCCCACCGTACTGGGAAGGCGCGCTTGCAGGTGAACGCACGCTGAAAGGCATGCGGCCATTGGCACTGCTGCCCGATAATATCACCACCGATCATCTGTCGCCATCGAATGCGATTCTGATGGATTCCGCTGCCGGTGAGTATTTGCACAAAATGGGCTTGCCGGAAGAAGATTTCAATTCATATGCCACCCACCGTGGCGACCATTTGACTGCACAGCGGGCAACGTTCGCTAACCCCACGCTGGTGAATGAAATGGTGATCGTCGATGGCCAGCAAAAGAAAGGCTCGCTCGCACGTGTCGAGCCTGAAGGCAAGGTAATGCGTATGTGGGAAGCGATTGAAACCTACATGAACCGCAAGCAGCCGCTGATCATCATCGCCGGCGCTGATTATGGCCAAGGCTCATCGCGCGACTGGGCCGCGAAAGGTGTACGTTTAGCCGGTGTCGAAGTAATTGTTGCCGAGGGCTTCGAGCGTATTCATCGCACTAACTTGATTGGTATGGGTGTGTTGCCGCTGGAGTTTAAAGCCGGCGTCAATCGCAAGACACTCGGGCTGGATGGGACTGAAACCTATGACGTGATCGGCACGCGCAAGCCACGCGCTGATCTCACTCTGGTGATTCACCGCAAGAATGGTGAGAAGCTCGACGTCGCGGTCACCTGCCGGCTGGATAGTGATGAAGAGGTATCGATCTATGAAGCGGGTGGTGTGCTGCAGCGGTTTGCGCAGGATTTTCTTGAGTCTTCGCAGAAGGCGGCATGATGAGTTTTCAACCCCAAATAAAAGTCCCGGCCACTTACATGCGTGGGGGTACCAGCAAGGGCGTGTTCTTCCGCTTGCAAGATCTCCCCGAGGCCGCGCAACAGCCCGGCGCAGCCCGCGATGCCTTACTGCTCCGTGTGATTGGTAGCCCCGACCCGTACGGTAAACAAATCGATGGGATGGGTGGTGCGACCTCCAGCACCAGCAAGACGGTAATCATTTCCAAAAGTACCCAAGGCGATCACGATGTAGATTATTTGTTTGGGCAGGTATCGATTGATCAGGCGTTTGTGGATTGGAGCGGTAACTGCGGCAATTTATCCGCAGCAGTGGGGCCTTTTGCAATCAGCAATGGTTTGGTTGATCCATCGCGTTTACCGAAAGACGGCATCGCGACCATTCGTATCTGGCAGGCAAATATTCAAAAGACCATCATCGCGCATGTACCCATGACGAACGGCGCGGTGCAAGAGACTGGCGATTTTGAATTGGATGGCGTGACATTTGCTGCCGCTGAAGTACAACTCGAGTTTATGGATCCGGCGGCAGAAGAAGAGGGCGCCGGTGGCGCGATGTTCCCTACCGGTCAGCTGATTGATGAACTTGAAGTACCCGGTGTTGGCAAATTAAAAGCCACCATGATCAATGCGGGCATTCCGACGATTTTTGTGAATGCCGAGGCGATTGGCTACACCGGTACCGAGTTACAAGAAGCGATTAATAGCGATGCCAAAGCACTCGCCATGTTTGAAACCATACGCGCGCATGGTGCAGTGCGTATGGGCCTGATTAAAGACGTGAGCGAGGCTGCCAAGCGGCAGCACACACCGAAGGTGGCCTTTGTCGCTGCGCCGAAAGAGTACACCTCATCTAGCGGTAAAGCGGTCACGACGCGTGATGTTGACTTGCTGGTACGCGCCTTATCGATGGGTAAGCTGCACCACGCGATGATGGGCACGGCTGCAGTGGCGATTGGCACCGCCGCCGCGATTCCCGGTACTTTGGTGAACCTTGCCGCAGGTGGTGGTGAGCGAACCGCAGTGCGCTTCGGGCATCCTTCGGGCACCTTGCGTGTCGGTGCGGAGGCGGTGCAAGAGCACGGTGAATGGCAAGTCAAAAAAGCCAGCATGAGCCGCAGCGCACGCGTGCTGATGGAAGGCTGGGTGCGAGTGCCAGCTACGGTATGATCAGAATCGAACTGACACAGACCACATGCCGATGAGCCGTGGCGCAGGTTCGAGCGGGAGGCGACAACATGCAAGACGCGTTCTACCAACAGTCAATTAATTACCCTGATGCCTTTTGGTCTGAACAGGCCAAACGCATTGAATGGCATAAACCGTTTGAGCAGGTTTGCGACTATTCGCGGCCGCCGTTTGCCAAATGGTTCGTGGGTGGTGAAACTAACTTGTGCCATAACGCAGTTGATCGTTGGGTCAAGACGCAGCCAGATCAGGCGGCCCTCATCGCGATCAGTACAGAAACTGCCGACGGCACTCCGGTAGAGAAAGTCTGGACCTATCAGCAGCTACAGCGTGAGGTAGAGCGCACAGCGGCCATCATGCTATCGCTCGGCGTTGCCAAAGGCGATCGTGTGCTGATCTACATGCCAATGATTGCCGAGGCCACGTTTGCGATGCTGGCCTGCGCGCGCATAGGTGCGATTCATTCCGTGGTGTTTGGTGGCTTTGCAGCGAATAGCCTCGCCACACGTATCGATGACGCGCAGCCCAAGCTCATCGTTTCGGCAGATGCAGGTTCGCGCGGTGGCAAGGCGATTCCCTACAAGCCACTGCTCGATGAGGCGATTCATCTTGCGACTCACAAGCCAGCCCATGTGTTGTTGGTGAATCGTCATCTGGCTGAGATGCATCTGGTTGCCGGCCGTGACGTAGATTACGCGGCGCTGCGCGAGCAGCATAGGGATGCGCAGGTGCCGGTCACTTGGCTGAAGTCGGAGGATATTTCCTACATTCTGTACACCTCAGGCACAACCGGCAAGCCGAAAGGCGTGCAGCGCGATGTGGGTGGCTATGCTGTTGTGCTTGCCATGTCGATGCAAACAATTTTTTGCGGGCAGCCGGGCGAGACGTATTTTTCGACGTCCGACATCGGTTGGGTGGTGGGTCACTCCTACATTGTGTACGGCCCACTGATCGCCGGCATGGCGACCATCATGTACGAAGGCACGCCGCTACGTCCGGACGCCGCCATCTGGTGGCAGATTGTTGAAAAATACAAAGTGACGCGCATGTTCTCTGCACCGACGGCGGTACGCGTACTGAAAAAGCAGCCGCCAGAGCTGATGAAGAAGCATGATCTTTCTTCGCTTAAAGCGCTGTATCTCGCCGGTGAGCCTTTGGATGAAAACACCTCGGCCTGGGTCGCTGATGCGTTGGGCGTACCGATTATTGACAACTACTGGCAGACAGAAACCGGCTGGCCGATTTTATCGGTTGCCAAAGGCGTGGATGACAGACCGACGCGTCTGGGCAGCCCGGGTGTGCCGATGGCAGGCTATCGCGTCAAAGTGTTGAATGAAGCGACGGGTGCTGTATGTGGTGCCAATGAAAAAGGCGTAGTCGTGATTGAAGGGCCGTTACCACCGGGTTGTTTGCAGACGGTGTGGCGGGATGATCAGCGCTATGTGAGCGCCTATTGGTCGAACTTCACTACCGAGCAGGTGTACTCCACGTTCGACTGGGGCATCCGTGATGATGATGGCTATTATTTTATTCTTGGCCGCACCGATGATGTGATTAACGTTGCAGGGCACCGCCTAGGCACGCGCGAGATTGAAGAGAGTATCTCGTCACATGAGAATGTCTCTGAGGTGGCGGTGGTCGGCGTGGAGGATAAGGTCAAGGGTCAGGTTGCGGTGGCCTTCGTTATTCCCAAGCATTCGGATAAAGTCGCCACTGCGGAAGCGAAAAAACAGTTCGAGAAAGAAGTGTTCGGACGGGTTGATCACCAGTTAGGCGCAGTGGCGCGACCGGCGCATGTATTTTGTGTGAATCTGCTGCCGAAAACACGCTCCGGCAAATTACTGCGTCGATCGATACAGGCAATTTGTGAAGGGCGTGATCCGGGTGATCTGACGACGATTGAAGACCCATCTTCGCTGACGCAGATTCGCGAGGCGCTAGCGTCTAAGGCGTAAGCGTCGCGATTACCGGGGTGTGGTCGGAGGGCTGCTCCCACTTGCGGGGTGCTTTGTCGATGTCGCATGCAGTGCAGCGCTCCGCCAGCGGCGCCGATAGCAGGATATGGTCAATGCGTAAGCCGCGATTCCGACGGAATGCCATTTGCCGATAATCCCACCAGCTGTATATTTTTTCGGGCTGCGCAAATAAGCGAAACGCGTCTTTCAATCCCAACGCGATCAAACCCTCGAACGCCGCTCGTTCGGCATCGGAGCACAGCACTTGCCCTGCCCACTCTGCTGGGTCATACACATCGGCATCGGCGGGGGCGATGTTGTAGTCACCGAGCAGTGCGAGTGCCGGGTGAGATTGGATCTCATCCGCTAGCCAGCGCGTTAACGCATCCAGCCAGCGTAGTTTGTAGTCGTACTTATCTGTACCCACCGCTTGCCCATTCGGTATGTAGGCACAGACCACGCGCACACCTTGAATCGTGGCGCTGATGATGCGCTGCTGCTCATCTTCGAACAGAGGATTGTTCTTCATCACCTCCTGCATCGGGAAACGCGAGAGGATGGCAACGCCGTTATAGGTTTTCTGGCCGGTGAAGGCCACCTGATAGCCCGCCGCTTCGATCTCGGCAATCGGAAACTTGTCGTCGGTGAGCTTGGTCTCTTGCAGGCAGAGCACATCCACCGGCGACGTCGATAGCCAGTGCAGTACCTGCGGCAATCGCACTTTCAGCGAGTTGACATTCCAAGTAGCGAGTTTCATAAATACGAAAAAATGATTTACTTGGCCGTGTTCGACTTCCGACAGGTAAAGCAGCTATAAATCTAGCTACGTATCTATGCGTGTCGGACACTGCGGTAGACGGGAGTGTCTGATTATCGCGCCCCTAAACTGTTCCTGTCCATCGCATTGTAAAGGCCTCCGAAATACCCCACCTCTTTTTGCAATCGCCAAAGGTAAAAAAGGAATTCCAGGCATCCATCGCAGGTCAGCTCAGTGGAGTATGTTATGGTCCGATTAGATCCGAAACGGCTGGTCGTCGCCCTGACATGAGTACCCACATCGACGGAAATTCCCTTGCGGTTATAGTTTTGCAAGAATCTTAATTTGGGGCCGGGACTTGGAGCGACGTATGAATAATGTATTTCATTCTTTAGTGATGCTACTACTACCTTAGAACTGGCAGGTCCTAATGCAGACAGCTGAGCAGAATCCTGATGAGTCCACAGTTGCGGCCTTTTTAAACAACGACACACCGCTGCAGCCGAACTGGAGTGATGCGCTTAAAACGACCGCACTGAAGACTCTATTGACCGGTAAAACCGCGCTTAGCCACGCTGATATGGTTGCACTATTCGATGCAGCCGTTCCTGAAGGTGGTGCCGTGACGTCGGACCTGATGGATGATCTTCAGTACCTTGTGAAGATTAGCAAGTCGCTTTTGAAGCCGCTGGGTAGTACCAAGACAGAGTATTTAAGTCATGTGCTAGGCCAAATTGTGAACGGTTCCTTGGCCAACGCGCAATTTACGGGGGGAGGAGAAACTCCGCAAAACCAAGGTAATCTGGCTAGTGGGCTAGGCAAGGCTAGTTTTGATCAGTTGTGGCAGAGTTGGCTGCTTGGTAGTGACATGCCTGCGCCCGAGTTTGGGGGCGACACGGCCAACCCTGCAGCTAAGCCCCAGACCGGCATTTACGCGACTTATAGTCAGCCGCTTTTCACGGCTAATGGTGCGCTCTCAACCGAGGTGCAGCAGGGCGGTATGGGAGACTGCTATTTACTGGCAGCCATGATCGCATTAACCGATACCAAGCCGGGTCTCATTGAGTCGATGTTTCTGGACATGGGAACCTGTGGGGGGAACCGCCTCTGGGGTGTTCGCTTTTACGATGCTGATGGCAAGCCCGTGTGGGTTACGGTCAATGACAAGTTGCCAAGTCGTGACGGGGGCAGCGATCTGGCGCAGTTGATGATCGGTAAATCGGGTGATCTGGGTGGTGAGATCTGGGTGCCGATGCTCGAAAAAGCCTATGCGCAACTGAACGAAACTGGCGTGTTGGCTCGCAAGAATGCCGGCAAGAATGTGTATTCGGCGATCGAAGGGGGATTTGGCGACGCACTGCAGACTCTAGCCGGGGGCGCGCGGGTGGTGTCATATGCGGACAAGAGGTATGCCTACCCCACCAAAGTCATCGAGCCCGTGGCCTTACCGGTCGATGATAGTGGTGCGCCGATCTCAACGGGCGCTGACTCGCTTGAAACCTTTAAGCGCGAAATCACAGCGGCTGTTAACGCCGGCAAGTCAGTTTGGCTTGGTTCAGGTAAAGCAACAACAAACCCCGAGACCTTGGTCAAGGGTCATGCTTTTGCACTACTTGACCCTAATAAAGCTCAACCGGGTGACACGACTTTCAGCATTGTGAACCCTTGGGCGCCAGGGGACCATACCTCACCGTTTCCTTTACCTCTCGATGATGGCACGCGCAATTCTGGCGATGACGCTAACGACATCATCGATTACATCTTGGCAAATGGCCTGGTGGACATCTCGATTCTTGATCCTGAGTCAACCCTAGCACCAACGTCAGGCACCTCAGAGGCTAATGCATCCACGGCCAAGGCCGCTAAGGTATTCAAGGCCTCTGCCTCAGAAACGCCCGGTCTTACCAAGGCCGCTATTGATCAAACATCCTTAGGCTCGGCTGGCGACTCGCGCGAACCGCAAGTCGTATTTATTGGCCCGAGTGCTACCGTTTACGTTGATAACGGCGTTGTACAGCTTTTGGCTAAAGGCAGTACCTTTGCTGCAAAGAAGATCGTCAGCGGGTTTTCGGAGAACCTAGGCATTGACGGTACTACCTACTTGGTTGTTAGCGCGAGTTTCAACAATACGACTCCCACCACCAACGACCCGCTCGTCAGTGCTGCGGGTGGCTTTACGTTGCTGTTGCGCGATCAAAACGGTCCTACGCGTTTCAAGACGCTAGCGGTGTCCTCTACGGGTGCGGCAACGTTAGCTGGCGTACTACCTGCACTTAATGATTTGGCGGGCAACGATACGAGTGCGAAGGCGCAGACGCTATATGGATATGAAGCTGGCTATGGTGAGGACTTCAACGGCTCTGGAGGCCTCGGGAGCAATCCGTGGGTGTTGGGCGAAACCGAGGAAGGCCGTGCGGTTTATGTCGATGCGGCTGGCGCCATTGTATTGGGCGGTGCGGTTCAAGGGGGTGTATTCACCACAGCAGGCGTTAAGCTAAACCAGGGTGGGCAGGTTTTGCGTTTTGCTGATCTTGCTGCCTCTGGCTACGACATTTTGTGGATTGATGAGGTTAGTACAGGTTACGACATTTATATCGAGGATCAGCAAGAGGGCAGTATTTTGCGGTTGAGTTTCGCGCCAAGCGGCGAACTCACTTTCCTCGAAACTGCCTTCATCTATGACGAAGCCTTGGGAGACTATGTCGACGCGAGTAGTAGTTTTTTCGGAGGGGTTGGCAACGATACCTTGGATGGCGGTTCACGTGATGACTTCATCAACGGCGGAGCGGGCAATGACAGGCTATCAGGCCTTGCTGGTAACGACATACTCAATGGCGGCGATGGTGACGATCGGCTTGAAGGTGGCGATGGAATCGACGCCGCTTTCTATCAGTTGGCTCGCTCAAATTACACAGTGGTCATCTCGGGCGACTCCGCTACCGTGACAAGCCGGTCAGGAAGCGAAGGTGTTGATACAGTATCCGGTATCGAGCGACTGAGCTTTTCTGATGGGGCTGTCGCACCGGATCTCAGCGGTACCTCGGGTAAAGCCTACCGAGTCTACAAAGCAGCTTTCAATCGAGACCCAATGCAGGGCGACAAAGCCGGATTGGGTTATTGGATCGGACAAATGGATAGCGCAATGGATTTGATTGAAGTGTCTGCGCGCTTCGTGGATTCCAAAGAGTTTAAAGACCTTTACGGTACTAACCCGACCAATGCGCAGTTCTTGACCAAGCTATATCAAAACGTGCTGGGCCGCGCGCCTGAGGCGACTGGCTACAACTGGTGGCTGAATGAACTGAATACCAATCCATCCAAGACTAAAGCCAAGGTACTCGCTGACTTTTCTGAATCAACCGAGAACCAAAGCGGCTTAGCAAGCCTGATTGGTAATGGTATTACGTATGAGCCGTGGCTCGGTTGATCAGAATTATGCGGATTAGTTGGGTGATCGAACATAATTCGTAAGGCCGCAAGTAAGGCTATACGTAGCGAGTTTCATGCGCAGCCGTTGCGCTACTTATTTCGTTCGCTCGATCAGGAAACTGGTCAGCAGAGGTACCGGCCGACCGGTAGCACCTTTGGCCGCGCCGCTTTTCCATGCTGTGCCGGCGATATCCAGATGCGCCCAGGTGTACTTGCGGGTGAACCGCTCGAGGAAGCAGGCGGCCGTGATGGAGCCGCCCGGTGGGCCACCGATGTTCGCGATATCTGCAAAATTGGATTTCAGTTGTTCTTGGTATGCATCTTCAATCGGCATACGCCATGCAGTGTCGTTCGATGCTTTACCCGCAGCCAGCAACTCATTGGCAAGGGCATCATGCGTTTCGTCGTGTCGTGTGAACAGGCCCGTGTTGTGGTGACCTAGTGCAGTCACGCAAGCGCCGGTTAGGGTAGCGATATCCACCACGGCCGCTGGCTTGAAGCGCTCAACATAGGTCAGTGCATCGCACAGAATCAGGCGGCCCTCGGCGTCGGTGTTCAGAATTTCTATCGTCTGACCCGACATGGAGGTAACAATGTCACCAGGGCGAGTAGCGCGGCCGGATGGCATGTTCTCGCACGTCGGGATCACGCCAATCACATTCAGATTAAGCTGCATCTCGGCGATCGCACGGAAGGTGCCGAGCACTGAGCCTGCACCGCACATGTCGTACTTCATCTCATCCATGCCAGCGCCGGGCTTTAATGAAATACCACCGGTATCGAAAGTGATGCCTTTACCGACGAGCACCACGGGTGCATCTTTGGCTTTGCCGCCCATGTGCTTGAGCACGATGAATTTTGGGGGTTGCTCGCTGCCCTGAGTGACCGATAAAAAGCTACCCATCTTGAGTGCTTCCAGCTGCTTGCGATCCAGTACCTCAACGCCGAGTTTGTAATCTTTCGATAGCTGCTTCGCAGTCGTCGCCAGATAGGTTGGTGTGCAGATATTGGGCGGCAGGTTGCCGAGGGTTTTGGCGAGTTCAAGGCCATTAGCGATAGCGACGCTTTGCGATAAGGTGGTACGCGCTTCGCTCTGCAAGCTGCCATCGACACCGATAGCGACCCGTTTGACGCCACTGCTGGCGTCGTCTTTTTTACTCTTGAGCCCATCCGAGCGGTAAATACTCTCGCGCAGCGCGAGTACCAGTGACCGGATACCCCATTGCGCGTCGCGACCTTGGATCAGCTCGGTCGGCAGCGCCACCAGTGCATCCGCCGAACCCAAGGTGGACAACACACGTGCTACTGCTTGCGCGACACTGATGAAGTTGCGGTCGCTCATGCCGGCTTCCGGACCCAGCCCCACCAGCAGCACGCGCTTGGCCTGACCCGCTGACGCATGCAGCAGCAGCGTACTGCCCGGTTTGCCGGTGATATCACCCGTCTTCAAAGCAGCGCTGATGGCGCCTTTGCTATCAAGCAGTTTGGCTTGCGCGCTGAGCTTGCTGTTTTCGTAGACACCGACCACCACACAGCCGGTTTTATGTTCCGCGATTGCGTTTTTTGTATTGAAAGCTTTTATGCTAAAGTCCATGACCACTCCTCGACATAACCTCCGAATTATAGTCCTGAATGATTTTTCAGCGCGCCATACGCCGCGAGTTGCTGAATACGGTCGGTGCGGTTTTCACGATCCTGTTCACTATCGTGATGACGGTTATCTTGATTCGGATTTTGGGTGACGCCGCTGCCGGCAAAATCGCCCCCACGGATGTGGCAGCAATGCTTGGCTTTGCATCGCTGGGTTATCTTCCCGTCATCATCTCGCTCACCGCATTTATTGCGGTGTTGATGGTGATATCTCGCAGCTACCAAGACTCGGAGATGGTGGTCTGGTTGGCATCTGGCTTATCGCTACGGCAATGGATCGGTCCGGTACTGAGGGTTGGCTTGCCGATGGTATTGATCACCGCGTTGCTATCGATCTGGCTGACCCCGTGGGCAAACCGTAGCTCAGCAGAGTACAAAGAGCGCTTCCAAAAGCGCGAAGATGTGGCGCGCGTCTCGCCCGGAAAATTTCAGGAATCTGCCAGTGGCGACAAAATGTTCTTTGTTGAGGGCGTCGCTAATGACCTCAGTAAAGTCAGAAATATTTTTGTGCGCGAAGCGGGGCAGCGCGACGCTGTGGTGTCGGCCGAGGAAGGCGCTATCGGTATTAACGAGAGCGGCGAGAAAACCTTGCAGTTGTTTCAAGGGCGGCGCTACGAGGGCGCGCCAGGCACGCAAGAAATACGCGTCGTTGAGTTCGAGCGATACGAGTTACTGTTATCGCAAAATGAGCGCGACTTTGGTAGCAACACGACAGCACGCGCCCTCAGCACCGCGCAGCTGATCGAGAAACCGACACCACCTAATTTGTCGGAACTGATGTGGCGAATCTCCATACCGGTGATGTGCTTGCTGCAGATTTTTCTTGCCATTCCACTTGGGTTTGTAAATCCTCGTCGCGGCCGTGCGTTAAATCTCTCGATCGCCTTGTTATTGGCGATCACCTACAGCAATATGGTGGGGGTACTGCAAGGGAGTATTGCAACCGGCCGGATGTCACTCGCTACGGCCTACGGCACACTACATCTATCGGTGTTTCTGCTGAGCCTGTTGCTGCTGTATTGGCGCGATAACACCAATAGTCGCTGGCATCCGGCCCGGCTGTTGGGTTCAATCCGCCAGCTCGTCGCCAGCCCCGGGGGTGCTTCGGCTTGAAGGTTCTGGCGCGTTATTTTTCAGTTCAGATTTATCGTGCCATCTCGTTTTCGATGCTGGCATTCTTGGCGCTGTTCGCCTTTTTTGATTTGATGGGTGAGCTGGGCTCGGTCGGTCGCGGGCCTTATCAGCTTGAGCATGCGTTGGTGTATGTGAGCTTGGGCCTGCCGGCTTATGCGTATGAGTTGATGCCGATTGTGACTTTGATCGGTACGATTTTCATCATGGCGCAGCTGGCGGCCCGATCTGAATTTACCGTCATGCGCGCCTCTTCACTTTCAATGGCCGGTGCGCTCGGCTTGCTACTGCGTATCGCCTTGCTGCTGGCGGTAGTGACTTTCTTGCTCGGTGAATTTATTAGTCCGCGTTGTAATGAATTCCGAGAGAATTTCAAGCGCAGGATTCAGGGTTCGGTATTTTCTGCCGAGTTTAGTTCAGGACTATGGGCCAAGGACTTGATCCGCGATCCCATATCAGGGCAGGTGACAGGCTCACGCTTTTTGAATGCAAAAAAGATCGATACCGATGGCACGATTCGGGATGTGCATCTGTTCGAGTTTGATCGCAAGATGCATCTGGTGTCTCGGCTGTTTGCCAAGCGTGGCGAGTTTCAGGGGGATGAGCAATGGCGACTGATTGAAGTTGAAGAGCAGCGTTTTTCAGATCATCCTACCAGCGCAGATAGGCAACAATCCGAGCTGATCAGTCAGCGCAAGCTCGGCACGCTACAAATACGATCAGAGATCACGCCGGATATTTTGTCTGTCATGCTCGCCGATCCCAAGTTAATGTCAGCACTCGATCTGGCGCAGTACAGCCATCACCTCAAGAAAAATCAGCAGCGCAGCGAACAGTACGATATCGCGCTGTGGACCAAGCTGCTTTATCCGATAACACCGTTGGTGATGATGGTGCTGGCTCTGCCGTTTGCTTATCTGCAGGTGCGGAGCGGTGGGCTATCACTCAAAGTATTTGTCGGTATCATGATCGGTATGGGGTTTCATTTAATGAATAGCTTGTTTTCGCATATTGGGCTACTGAATACTTGGCCGCCGCTGATGACTGCGGCGCTACCGAGCGTGCTGTTCTTGTTCGCCGCGATTGTGGCATTGCGTTGGGTGGAGCGACACTGATGAGTCAAACGTCTGCATTAGTTCTATTTGCACATGGCGCGCGTGCGGCCAGCTGGGCGCAACCTTTTCAGCGTTTGCAGGCACTGCTACGTGATCAGCTACCCGGTACAGCTATCGAACTCGCATTTCTTGAATTGATGGAGCCGCGTCTGCCCGAGGTAGTGAAGCAGTTAGCGGCACAAGGGTGTAACCAGATCAGCGTGGTGCCGGTATTTTTTGGGCAGGGCAGTCATGTGGTGCGTGATCTGCCCCTGATGGTAGAGGAATTGCGGGTAGCACATCCCAATGTGCACATCAGTGTCGCTGCTGCTGTCGGAGAAAGCCCGGCAGTGCTAGACGCTATTGCGCTGTATTGCCGCAGCACCCTGCAGCACTAGCTTGCCGCAGCACGCTGACACACTAGCGCTCCCCTGTAATCGCACTCTCCAGTACTTCCTCGTGCTCGTACTCTTTTGTACTCGCACTTTCCAGTACCAGTACTCTCTAAAGCTCGCATTCTCCAATGTTAGCGTTCTCTCAGACTTTCGCTGACATGCTCCATCAAGGGGCTGAGCAGATACTCAATCACGCGCCGTTTGCCGGTATTGATTTCTGCGGTCACCGCCATACCCGGCTGTAAGGGCAGTTCGCGCCCGTTGACCTGCACCACCGATTTTTCGAGCTGTATCTTGGCCAGATAGGTCAGCCCGAGCTTGTCGTCTTGTACGGCATCACGTGACAGGTTCAGTACCTTGCCCCGTATGGTGCCGTAGCGGGTATAGGGAAAGGTCTCTATCTTCACCTCAACGCTCTGTCCCACATGGACAAAGCCGATATCTTTGTTGGGTAATTGCGCGTCTACCTCGATCGGCGCATCGCTTGGTACGAGCAGCATCAGGACTTGGGCCGGGGTCACTACGCCGCCGATGGTATTCACCACCAGCTGCTGCACGGTACCATCACTCGGGGCAGTGATCCGCATGCGTTGGTGACGCGCTGATGCTTTCACCCATTCTTGCTGTAGCGACGCAGCTTTTTGTTGCGACTCTTCAGCGCTATCGAGCCATTGCCGCCGGCTCTCTGCGATCAGCGTCGCTCTTTGTGCCTGGGTCTCACGCAGCGTTGCGCGTACCTCGGCTAATCGACTGATCTGGGTGGCGAGTTCACCTTCTTGATCAAGCCGCGTCTGCTCTCGCTCCATCCATGCATGGCGCGGCACGTAGCCAAAGTTTTGCAGCTCCTGGTAATCCTGCGCGCGGCTGGTACTGATGGGCAGGAGTTTCTCCAGCCGTTGAATCGATGCCTGTATCGATACAATTTCTGCTTGACGGCGCTCGATATCCGCATCCAGCCGTTGCAGACGAGCGCGATACTCGATGAAACTGCCATCAAGCTGACGCGACGCATCAGCCACGCGTGCCGCGGGTATACCGGCCGCGTGCAGCGCGGGCAGTTTTCCGTCTCGCTGTGCGCTGAGTATGGTCTGCGCCCGAAGCGCCGACAGCCGCGCAGTCACCATCTCGCTTTCAATGCGCTCGGTATCAGCGGCGGTTATGGTGGTATCAAGCTCGAGTAGTAGATCATCTGCCTTCACCCGATCCCCCTCTTTGACGAGAATGCGCGCGATACTCGCGGTTTCAATCGCCTGAATGGGCTTGCTGCGACCGCTGGGGACGATCTTGCCTGCCGCGCTCGCGACCACATCGACCTTGCCAAGTATGGCCCAGCCAAGAGCAAGCGGCGCAAACCCGCACATAAGCCAGAGCGCGACGCGAGGCGCGGGTGAGGGAGGCGTTCGCTGCAGCGCCAGCGCCGCCGCAAGAAACTCTGCCTCGTCGCGCCGATAAGCCGGGCCGTCGAGTGAGTGCCGAACAGCCCAGGCTTGTCGTAAAGCGTGGCTATAGCGAGAAAACAGCGTGCGCCACACCGACAGACGTAAGCGACTATGAGGCAATGAAAATCTCATCATGCCGCCTGCATACGGTGAAGACGCGCGTACCAGCCATCGTCTTTGGCGAGCAAGGCTTGGTGCTCGCCCTGTTCAACCAGCCGCCCATGCTCCAGTACCAGAATACGATCAGTATCGCGTACTGCAGAGAGCCTATGTGCGATGATAATCACGGTGCGATTACTGCATACCGCTGCCATATTCGATTGAATCATGCGCTCGGATTCATAATCGAGGGCACTCGTCGCTTCATCGAAAATCAGTATGCGTGGGTCGCGCATCAGCGCGCGCGCGATCGCAAGTCGTTGCTTTTGGCCGCCTGATAATCCTGTACCGTGCTCGCCGATCATGGTGTCGTAGCCCTCCGGCAGATCAGTGATGAAGCTGTGTGCTCCGGCCAACTGCGCCATATGCATCACCTTTTCCAGTGGCGCACCGGGATCAGTCAGCGCAATATTCTGACGCACCGTGCCTTTGAATAATTGGCTTTCTTGGGGCACCACACCGATCTGGCGTCGCAGTGAGGCAGGGTCAGCGAGGGCAATGTCAATACCATCGACCAAGACACGCCCGCGCTGCGCCGTATGTAGCCGCTGTAGCAGCAAGCTGAGCGTACTTTTACCTGAACCAGAGCGGCCGACGATGCCGATGCGCTCACCAGGCCGGATCGCGAGGTGGATGTTCGATAAGATATCGTGACCATCGGGCCGGTAACGAAAGAAAACCTGATCAAAAACAATATGGCCTTTGATGGTCGGTAGCGTCAGCCCACCGGTGCGTACCTCGGTCTCGGTATTCAAAATATCGCCGAGTCGTTCGATGGATACACTGAGCTGCTGAAAATCAGACCACATCTGTGCCAGCCGCATCACTGGCGCGGCAACATGACCTGCCAGCATATTGAAGGCGATGAGTTGCCCGACACTCATCTCACCCTCCATCACCAAGCGCGCGCCTAGCCACAGCGTGCAGACGGTGACGAGCTTGCTCACCAGCGAGACGCCGTTACCAGCCCAGTTACCGACCATCGCCGCGCGAAACGCGGCCTTGATGTAGGCAGCCAGTTGCTGCTCCCACGTCTGGCTCCGGCGTGGCTCGACCGCCATCGCCTTGACCGTACCCATAGCGGTTACCGTTTCTACCAAGAGCGCCTGATTTTCTGCGCTGTGCTTGAACTGTTCATCCAGCCGCCGCCGCAGGATTGGTGTCGCAAGCACCGACAGCAGTACATAACACGGCAGTGACAGCACAACGATCAGTGTCAGCACCGGGCTATACAGCAGCATCACACCGATGAAGATCAGCGAGAACACCAGATCCAGTACTAAGGTGATGCCATTACCGGTCAGGAACTGGCGAATTTTTTCCAGCTCACGCACGCGTGCGACGGCATCACCCGCGCGCCTGGCTTGAAACCAGGGCAGGGGTAGTGCCAGCAGGTGCCGAAACAGCCGTGCGCCAAGCTCTACATCAATACGGCTACAGGTGTGCGCGTGTACATAAGTTCGCAAGCCACTTAGTACTACCTCGAACACACTCACGACCAAAAGACCGACTGCGATTACATTGAGCGTGCTGATCCCGCGATGGACCAATACCTTATCCATCACCACCTGAAAAAATATTGGCGTAACCAAGGCAAATAGCTGAAGTACAACCGAGACCACAAGCACCTCAAGCAACAGCCTGCGGTACTTCACCATCGCCGGAATAAACCAGCTGAAGTCGAATTTAGCTAGTTCACCGGTGATCGACGCGCGCGAAGCGAATAAAATCAATTCGCCTGCCCAGATTTCCGAGAAATCCTCGACAGACATCCAGACCGGTTGAGCTGAGGTCGGACGATGAATTAACAGGCGCGCGCCTTCATCACTGCCGTCGATCCGCCCGATGATGCCGAAGTCTCCGTTTGTATCTATGAAAACCGCCGGCATCGTGGCTTTTTCCAAGCGCTTGGCCGGAACGCGGCGTTGTTCAGCCACCAAGCCGACATGACGGGCGGCGGGCAAGATGGCACGTGAAGAAAACTTCCCCTGTGCCTCGCCGAACTCATGTAACAACTGCGAGGGGTCGGCGACGATACCGTGGGCGCGCGCTATGGTAACGATGCAGCTGAGCCCGGATGGAAATGGAACGCTATGTGATGGCTCTGATGAGGAGGTATCGGCGGCGTTATCGGAGGCTTGTGTAGTTTTTTGATTCGCGGAAGACTGTGAAGATGCCATTGAAAAAATGAAAAACAGATATCACGAACTACGTAGTGTCGAGGTCTGGTTGAGATGCAAGCAGCACGGCAAGAAGCCGAGTAATGAGCAAAGCAAGATACTAAGCAGGAGGCGCAGCAGGGTGTGTAGTAATCAGCAGAGCAATCAGCAGGACAATCAGTAGCGTGAGGGGGTGGTTGAGTATTCGTGTGGCGACCAGAGCAAGTGCATTTCGCGCTTACTCTGTCATCACCGCTTATTGGCTTTTTACCGTATCGGCGCCATGTAATTCAAGAAGCCACCAAGATTGCTGCCAGGTCGTGTTAGCTCGATACTCGGTAGTAGTCCTGAGGCGCTGATTTTAGAACCATTATCGAATTGGAACCAGTCAATAGGCGGCGTCGTATTGACGGCGCCATCAGTGCCAAAAAAATTCTTGACTGTGACGCTCCCTTTGGTATTTTTAAAGCCCGTGATCAAATCGACGTCCGACCGGCTCAGTGTCAGGTCGGTGCGGCTATAGACACCATGCAGCTCGAGTGTGTCGATGCCGCCGGTATCATTCACTGTTTTGTTGCCGCTACCTGCGGATATTCGATAGACGTCGTCACCGAGCTCGCCGGCCAGCAGATCATCGCCTAACCCACCATCGAGCACATCATTACCTAAACCGCCGAAAAGCTGATCAGCCCCGTTATGGCCAAAAAGCATATCGTTACCCAGCCCACCTTGAACGGTACTACCAAGGCGGCTTGCCCATATCAGGTCATCTTTCGCGCTACCCGTAAAATTAGTATGCGCAATGTCCAGTATGCCCTCGAACACAATGTCTTGATCGCTTAGTGCGCTCCATACCTCGCCGCGAGTAAATTGTATGGAGGAGATCAGTCCAGATTGATAGCTGGGTGAGCCACTGCTGTCGTTGGTATGAATGCTAATAAAATCATTAGTCAATATATTTCTCGCATTCAGGCTGGTAAGATCCCTGCTCAGACGTATATCGGATGCGCGGATGCCTTCGGTGAAACGAATCACATTGCGATCCGTGGGCGAGGCAGTTTCTCGAATTTCATCCCACCCCCACCCAGCATCGAACACATAGGTATCACTGCCGGCACCACCGATCAGGGTATCTTCACCACTACCACCCGAGAGCTGGTCGTTACCACCTTTAGCATCGAGGATATCGTTGCCGCTAAAGCCACGCAGAATGTCGTCCGCCGCTGAGCCCCATAAGTTATCGTCACCGTTAGTGCCTGTGGTTGGCGTCACCACCGAAAGCACAGCACTGTTACTCAGACCACCGAGATCGACAGCGGTGAGTTTCAGTTGAATGGGTTTGAACATTGATGCGAGTGCCGGCTGACTACTGATCGTGTTACTGATAGGGTCAAACTGCAGCCACTCGGGTAGTTGCGTGCCATCGGCCATCGTCAGCTGGTAACGAAGCGCATCGTCTTGATTCGGATCGATAAATAGATTATCCGGAATCTTGAACTGATTACTCTGGCTGATCTTCCAGTCCAGATTCGAAAAGGCTGGGTTGAGCGCAGGCGCGCGATTGATAGCACTCGTCGCCAAAGTAAAGCTGGTTTGGGTACTGGCGCCTTGTCGATCAGTTGCAATGAGCGCGAGCTGTAGCCTACCGACATCGGATACTCGCGGTACACCGTAAAAACTTAAGCGAGCGGGATCCCACTTTAGCCAAGTGGGAAGGGGAGAGCCATCTACAAGCCGCGCGGCGATGCTCACCGGATCAGCCGTATCGGCATCAATGAAGAAGTTGGGTGCGATAGCTAACTGAAACGCTTGGTCCTCTAGAGCAAACTGCGTTGGCAGATAGCCATAGACCAGAGGTGCTCGGTTACCGCGTTGTGGCGCTTCGGCGAGCTATTTCAATAATTGACTGAACTGATCGCTGCCCAACAGCGATACCTGCTGCATATTGGGATCGGGCATGATGCCATTATGTCGGCCGGGGTGATCCAGACCCAGCCATACATCGGCTGCTTGTAACAAGCGACCATCATTCATCAGTACGCGGGTGTAGCCACGTACTCGCACATCTGCCCCCTCTGCGCGGTTGAGCACATTCGCATTCAGATACAGCGCTTGGACACCGGCAGCGTTCAGGTTGACGAGTTCGCCTGTGTCGCTGACCCCATTACTATTGGCGTCTCGCCACAGGAAAAAATTGGACCATCTGGCGTCATTACGATCAAACACGCCATCCTGGTTTTGATCGAAGAAAGGCCTTTGCAATGCCTGCAGATCGCTTAGCGTAGGGTCGCCAGCATAACTGCCGAAGGTGATTTCTTCCAATTTTTGGATACGACCGTCGACGTCTGCGTCGTAGGCGAGTATGCCTTCGTTCGGACCGATCCAGGCACTGCGACGCTGCTCACCGTTGACATTAAAACTGACCCTGCTTTGATCGATATCCATGAAACTGAAACCGTCTCTCCCCAGATCGATCACAATCGGATCGGCACTAAAGTGACCAGTAAATGAGATATTGACTTGTGACGAGGCGCCGGCTGAGTCGGTGGCAGCAAACCAGACAGTCTCATTGGATGTGTTCATACCGAAACCACTGAAAGAGGTCACTGAGGCGCTGGTTAATGAACCACCCCGTGGATCCGGACTAGCGGAGATACCTTCGATCGTTGCGCTACCGTGCAATGGATTTCGCACGACGCTGATCTGAGTAGGCTGATCAGCATCCGGGTCCCAAGCAGAAATTTGCCAGCTTGATAGTTCAGCCAGGGTAGTTCTACCAAAGCGCGCCGCGTTTACTGACGACAGCTGCGCTGTCAGAAAAGGAACGTCATTGACTGCAGCCACAGACCCGTAGGTGCGCTGCGTCGTTTCGCCGCCTTGCCCGTCAGAGACCGTGAAATCAAAAACGATAGCACCGGTATAGTTCAGCGGCGCACGTAGCCCAATTCGCTGGTTCGCTAAGTCATTGAATACCTCAACCGGCTGCGGGTTGCTTACCCCTGCAGTTTGCGCGCCCGTAATTTTTATGACAGTCAGCTGATCGCCTTCAATATCGCTGGCACCAGATAACAAAAGCTTATGCGACAGATAGCTCCAATGAGATTCGGTTGGGTTATTTGCACCGCCATCCTCCAGCATCTGAAAGCCAACCGCGTTGACGGTTGGCGCATCATTGACCGGCCTTAGCATAATACCGATAGTGAGTGCGGTACTCGTCAACGCACCATCCGTAACTTTTACGTTAAGTTCTCGACCGCCATTTGCATTAGCAGGTGCACGGAACACGAGTTCGCGACGCGTGTCATCGAATCGGACATAGTCGCCAGCAGTGAGCGCCTGAATTGAGCCACTATCGATACTCAGCGCATCGCCATCGGCATCGCTAAACATTTTTACTAAAGCTGACTCGGCGATACGTATTTCCTGATCTTCATTGCCGATCGGTTCAAAACGTGCACCAGTGATAGGGGTAGGAGCATCGTTGACACTATTTACATCAATCATCAAGGTAGCGGTTGAGGACGCGCCAAGATCATCGGTCACCGTGTAATCGAAGCGGGCGGTACCATTGAAATCTGCGGTTGGGCAGAAAGTCAGCTGACCATCTTTTTGTGTCAGCGTACCGCCACGCACATTGTTGATGTTGGTAAGGGAGAGCTTGCTGAAATCGCTATCGACGTCAGAAGCGCCAGAGCGCAGCAATGAAGACGGAAAGCTGACCTGGCTATCCTCCAGGATATTGATGCGTTGTGGAACAAGCTGGGGCGCATCATTGACTGCAGCTAATGAAATAGCAACCTTGGCTTGTACAAAGCCGCCGGCACCATCACTAACGGTGTACTGAAACCCACCGCTACCGTTGTGGTCGGTATCCGGCGTAAACTGAATCATGCCATTGATCAGTTTAGCCGTGCCTCCCACCGCCTGATTAACTGCAATTACCGTGAGGTGTTGGTCTTCGCCTCGTTGAATATCAACATCCAGCTCGTTTTTTACAAGTAATTGTGGATCAATCAGCAGGATTTTATCTTCCCGGCTGTCGATAGTCTCATCCGCACTTATGGGTGCGTCATTCACAGGATCAATATCGATTAGGGCATAGCCAGTGGTAGACAAACCCGATGAATTCATGACGGTGTAGCTAAAGCGTGCCTCGCCATTGAAATTGGTATCAGGCGTAAAAACAATCTCACCATCAGGATCAAGCCTGACTTTGCCATGCTCTGCAGCGCTAACCGCAGTAATTTTTAATGGTGACGCACCAACCCGGCTATCTGCATCAAGATCAAGATCATTCCGTAGCAAGAGATGCTGAGCGATCCGTAGTATGTGATCTTCCCGTGCATGAATAATTCGCTCAGCTACCACAGAGGGCGTATCTTTTTCGGGAGCGAGTGTGATGCGAATAGTTGCTGTCGCTACTGCACCCTGCGCATCTTGCACGATGTATTCGATGAGATCGGTGACATGGTATTGATCTTCCGGCGGTACATAATGAATCATACCGTTACCAACCAGCTCAGCACGACCCAGAGAGACGCGCGCAATACCAGTGATAGCGAGGCGGTCGCCTTCGACATCTCTATCGTTGGCGAGCAGCGCCTGGGTATCAATGAGTAGTGGTACGTCTTCAG
>Ga0194118_10001456_pt1 | contig 33845 bp, 30 predicted proteins | sample TA2MahsurfametaG_2_FD_148662 | JGI IMG/M metagenome (GOLD analysis project Ga0194118, IMG submission 148662) | Freshwater microbial communities from Lake Tanganyika, Tanzania - TA2015013 Mahale N5 surface | ecosystem: Environmental > Aquatic > Freshwater > Lake | place: Tanzania: Lake...
ATCAAACCAGATATAACCGCCCGTCCGAAGGGTGATTGCTTCAATATCAACGCCGACAACAGACGCAAACACGGCACTGATGAGTTGATTTTGGCCATCAAGAGCGGGGAGGGATGTACCATCATTCGAAAGACCTAAACGGTCTGCTGCGTCAATAGTTACCAGAGTGAGGCCGTTCTCGTTTGCGATCTCGGTGAGCGGCTTGGCGGCTGCGCGTTGATCCTCGATTTTATCATGAAGATCGCGGATAGAGGCTTTTGCTTTCTCAGTTACCAATTTGATTTTGATGCTGTCGGCGACGGTTTCCAAGCTCTGCGTTGATGCGGGGATGATGTCGCTAACTGTGACAATTACATAACCGAATTGCCCCTTTATTACATCGCTTGCTTTGCCTTTCTCAAGAGCGAAAGCGGCCTCGGCGACCGCTTTATCGGCGATGGCCCGTTTTTCGATTGAACCTAGATCTGTATCAGTCGCCGTGAATTTACGTTCAGCAACAAGATCATCAAATGACGAACCGGCTGAAAGCTTTGCAGCTGCTGCCTTGGCTTCATCTTCACTGTTAAAGATGATCTGTCGAACCGCGCGTTTTTCTTGTGTTGTGTAGATTACTTCGCGATCCGCATCATAGCGCGCTTTCACATCAGCATCGAGAATGCTTGCGGGATCGGCAAGCTTCGCGGCATCTAAAGAGGCGAAAACAAATTTACGATATTCAGGGGCTTTGAAATTAGCTTTGTTTTCTTCAAAAAACTTGGCGAGCACTTCATCATCGGGAATAGCGCTCTCACCCACTTGGGTTTTTGAAATCACAAAATAGGAGATATTGCGCTCTTCAGTCGTAAAGCGGCTCATGGCATCGGTGATGAGCGATGGAGGCGTTGCTACCCCTGAAAGCCCTTGGATAATGTGTTGACGCAAATTAAGCGCACGTTGTTCTGAGATAAAGCCGGCTTCGGAGTAGCCAGACGCTCTCAACACTTCATTGAAACGTGCGCGATCAAATTTGCCATCTTGACCAATAAAATTTGGATCACTTAAAAGCGCATTGGCGATCGCCGTATCGGAGAGACCAAGTTTCATCGAATGGGCGCGATCATCAAGCGCAGCATTTGAGATCATGCGTTGCAGAACCTGCCGGTCAAGACCAAAGGCGATGGCGCGGTCAGCGGTGATGTTTTGACCGTAGCGGCGGGACAGCGTTTGTAATTCGGTTAGGAAGGCTTGCTTATAGGACTGGGCGTCAATTTCAGTACCGCCCACTTTCGCTATGCTTCTAATGCCATAACCGCGAAAGATGTCGCCAATTCCCCAAAGCGCAAAACTGAAAATCAGGAATCCAAACATGATTGTAAGGATGATCCGGCCGATCCAGCTTTTTCCCGCTTTGCGTAGCCCGTCCATCATGGTGTCAATTCCTGTATCTCTTAGTTTTCACTTTCAACGCAAGCGGTTCACCACCATCTTATGAAGGCTTGGCGCGCCCCGCAATTGGGTGCTGATTGGAAAAGCCTGCTTATGGGAAAGATGCAAGCAAAACAGTGGCTTTAGGGTTTCTTTTTGCTCGAATTTATGCCTTTCTCCGCGCGAATTGGTCAAGTTATCGAGAAAGTTCCTGAAATGTCGCAAGCAAATCGCCCCCTCGTCGTCGGCAATTGGAAAATGAATGGTTCGCGGGCCGCGCTCGCAGAACTCTCGGCTATGGGCAAAGGCTTTGACGGGGAGTTGCGCTCGAAACTTGACCTTGTGATCTGCCCTCCCATGACCCTTGTAGCTCTTGCTGCCCAAATGGCGGTCGGAACCGGCATCTCGATTGGTGCTCAAAACTGCCATGCAAAGGTTTCGGGGGCTCACACGGGCGATGTTTCGGCCGAAATGCTCGCTGATATCGGTGCGGTTGCCGTCATGGTAGGCCATTCCGAGCGCCGAACTGATTATAAGGAAAAAGATGCCGATGTACGGGCCAAGGCCGAGGCCGTTCGTCGCGCAGGGCTTATGGCAGTCCTATGCCTTGGCGAGACAAAGGGCGAGCGCGAGGCGGGCAAGGCGTTGTCGGTCGTGCGCCGTCAATTGAAGGAGTCCGTGCCCGAAGGGATACCCGCCCATCAGCTTGTAATTGGTTACGAGCCGGTTTGGGCCATTGGCACGGGTTTGGTGCCGACCGCCAAGGATGTAGAGGAGGTCCATGCCCTGATCCGCTCAAACCTCAAAAAGCTCCTTGTCAAAGGGGAAGGCAGCAAGGTTCGCATTCTCTATGGCGGCTCGGTAAAGCCGACCAATGCCAAGGAATTGCTTGCAGTTTCCAATGTCGACGGCCTTTTAGTTGGCGGCGCGAGCCTGAAAGCCGAGGATTTCCTGACGATTGCCGGGTTTTATCGGTGAAAATCGGGGGCGATTGCGGCTAGAAAGGCCGATCCCTATATGTTAGATGCGCACCCGAGGGCCGGTTGACCGGCGCAAAGGTACCTATCTCAATGCAACAGGTTTTAATTGTTATTCATCTTTTGATCGTTGTCGCGCTGGTGGCCGTGATCCTTCTGCAGCGCTCTGAGCAGGGGGCACTCAGTGGTTTGGGTGGCAACGGCTCGGGCGGTCTCGGAGGTCTTATGTCGGGTCGCGGGCAGGCCAATTTGCTCACCCGTACGACCGCCATTCTGGCAGCGGCATTTTTCGCAACAAGCCTCTTGCTTGCGATCATTGCCGGTAACTCATCGGCGCCGAAATCGGTGATCGATCAGGCCACAACGGGCAAATCGGCCCCTGCAAAGGGCGCAGAAACACCAGCGGCTCCTGCCTCGGGTGGTGTGCTTGACCAGTTAAAGCAGCTCGAAGGCCAGCAAAAGCCGGCCCAATAAGAGGGATACTTGCTTGAGCCATATCAACCGGGTGCTCAAACGCCCGGTTTTTTTATTGAAAAACTCAAAAACCCGAATGTCAGATGTGGAAAGCCGCGCTTTTTTAACCGAGCGCTTTGTAGGAATCGGCGCGATGGATTTAGAAGGAAAATCCCATGGCACGGTATATTTTCATCACCGGCGGCGTGGTGTCTTCTTTGGGCAAAGGGCTTGCATCGGCGGCTCTGGGCGCTCTTCTTCAGGCCCGAGGTTACTCGGTTCGCCTTCGTAAACTCGACCCCTATCTCAATGTCGATCCGGGCACGATGAGCCCTTATCAGCATGGCGAATGTTTCGTGACCGATGATGGCGCGGAGACCGATCTCGATCTCGGTCATTATGAGCGCTTCACCGGCCACCCTGCGACCAAGCAGGACAATATCACCACCGGCCGCATCTATCAGGACATCATCACCAAAGAACGTCGCGGCGATTATTTGGGCGGCACCGTGCAAGTCATTCCGCATGTCACGAACCACATCAAAGAATTTGTGCTTGAGGGCAATGACGTAGTTGATTTCGTGCTTGTCGAAATTGGTGGTACGGTCGGCGATATTGAAGGTCTGCCGTTCTTTGAAGCCATTCGCCAAATCGGTAATGATTTGCCGCGCGGCCATGCCGTTTATGTGCATTTGACGTTGCTTCCTTACATTCCGGCAGCGGGCGAACTCAAAACAAAGCCCACGCAACATTCGGTTAAAGAACTGCGTTCAATCGGCATCCAGCCCAATATTTTGCTATGCCGTTCGGATCGCGAAATTCCGAAAGAGGAACGTCGTAAACTCGCGCTCTTTTGTAATGTGCGCGAAACAGCGGTGATCGAAGCACGTGATGTGTCCTCCATCTACAAAGTTCCGGAAGCCTATCACGAAGCAGGTCTCGACGCTGAAGTGCTCGCGGCCTTTGGCATTGAGCCTGCACCAAAGCCCGATCTCACGCGCTGGAAAGGCGTGATGGATCGCGTTGAAAATCCGGAAGGCGAAGTGACAATTGCGATTGTCGGTAAATATACCGGTATGAAAGACGCGTATAAATCCTTGATCGAAGCGCTTTATCACGGTGGCATCGCCAATAAGGTGAAAGTGAATTTCGACTGGATTGAATCGGAAGTGTTTGAGCGCGAAGATCCCGCACCTTTCCTCGAACATGTGCATGGTATTCTTGTGCCCGGCGGTTTCGGCCAACGTGGTGCTGAAGGTAAAATCAACGCCGCGCGTTTCGCACGTGAACGAAAAGTTCCTTATTTCGGTATTTGCTTCGGCATGCAAATGGCGGTGATTGAAGCCGCGCGTAATCTCGCCGGTATTAAAGACGCGAACTCGACCGAGTTTGGCCCCTGCAAAGAGCCGCTTGTTGGTTTGATGACCGAATGGATGCAGGGCAATGAATTGAAAATCCGCGAAGCGGGTGGTGATCTCGGGGGCACGATGCGTTTGGGTGCCTTCCGCGCGCGGCTCGAAGAGGGCAGTCATATCGCCGAGATTTATGGTTCAAGCGATATTTCAGAACGTCATCGCCATCGTTACGAAGTGAATATGGCCTATCGCAAAAGGCTTGAAGAAAAGGGCATGAAATTCGCGGGCGTCTCGCCAGATGGGTTACTGCCCGAAACCGTCGAATATCCGGATCATCCCTGGTTCATCGGCGTGCAATATCACCCTGAATTGAAATCACGCCCCTTTGAGCCGCATCCTCTATTTGCAAGCTTCATCGCGGCGGCGGTTGAGCAGGCGCGGTTGGTGTGATTCAATAGTTATTGCTTCGCATTTGCTCGCTATGATGGAGTAAGTCGAATTTTACTAAAACCCTCTCTTTCAGCTTAAACGCGCATCATCAACTCGCCTTTACCTTTACCTTCCCCGTTACCGCGCGGATGGCTCCGGGCGTAATGGTTGATCTTTGTCGCAGGGTTGTTAGAGTTGCCCTGAGGTCGTGTGTGTGTATGACTCGGGGCCTAAGAAACTGCACTTAACACGGCAGTGTATCTGCCGACACCAAACTGCCCTGACGCCACCACGTCGGGGTGGCGGCGTAATGTCCAGGCTGCAAGGCTAAAAGCGCTGCGGCTATAGTTGAGTGGCTTTCTTAGCACCCCGACTCCAATGTCTTACGCTGGAGTCGTTTTCGTTTTGAGGACTTTCACCAGTGCGCCGCACCGGTGTCGTTTTCATTCTCGTGTCCGTGTTTCTCACACGCGCGACCGGTGAACGGAGGGGTGAATGCAGAAACTCAATTTCAACGAGCCGAACAGTTTCCACGCGGCACTTGAAACGCTGAGCCTCACGCTTGCTGTCGTAATGATCTGCCTTCGCGACCATGTTTCGTTCGATAAGGGCGAACTCCCTCTTTAAGCTGCGCATATTCTCTCGGCGATGCTTGAAGACAGCCACGAAGAGGTCGAGCGCCTGATTATCAGGATGGATCGCAGGGGTTAAAAACTTCGAGCGTATATGCCGTCCGGTGATCCTTCGGGTAAGCGCGCCCGTAAACATCGCCATGAGACAAAGCGTCAAATTTTTACATATTCTCTCGTCTTGCGGGCTGATCGGCGCACTGCTCGGTCACATGCTCATTCTCTGGCATGCGCCACAGGCGACGGTAGCGGAGTACGCAACCTCGCGCGAGACGATTTCGCAAATCGCGCGCTTCATTCTTGTGCCTTCGCTCGGCATCTCTTTGGTCACGGGCTTCTTGGCCATGCTGGTGCACCGCCAATATCAGCAAAAGCGTTGGGCTTGGGCTAAAGCGCTTTTGGGGCTTTCAATGTTTGAAGCCACACTTGCTGTGACACAAAGCAAGGCGGTCGCAGCCGCTGAGTTTGCCGCGCGCATTGCGCGGGGCGAAAATGTCATTGAAACGCAGCGCCTCTTAGCTGAGGCGATCCACAACGAATGGAATGTGCTTTACGCCATCCTCGCTCTCTCTCTCGCACAAACCGCGCTTGGCATTTGGCGACCCAAATTGCAGATGAAGAACGCTGCGACGTAAACATCATGGTCTTGCGCCGAAGTTAATTAATGCATCCCAAAAAAATTGTATCCAGTCGTTTCCACGATTAGTTTTTGACGGATCATATGAAGATCTTTAAGTGTAAATCAAATTGAAACTTCGTGTCCAAAAATCGATAATGAAGATATTGAAATTATGAGTTCTAACCGCCCCCTCGATCATCTCGTTCTTGCAGTTCACGATCTTGATGCGGCGGGGGCGTTTTATGAGCGTCTCGGCTTTCTGGTGGGTGCGCGCAATCGCCATCCTTGGGGTACGGAAAATCGAATCATGCAATTTGATGGCGCGTTTTTGGAATTGATCACTGTGGGTGAGCGTGCTGAAATCGCGCCACATCATCAAGGCGTCTTTTCTTTCGGCGCATTCGTGCGCGATTATCTCAAAGCGCGCGAAGGCTTTGTGATGCTGGTGCTTGCGTCATCTGACGTGCGCGCGGACAAAGTTGCGTTTGACAAAGCGGGCATTGGCGGCTTTGCGCCTTTTTATTTTGCACGCAATGCGAAAAAGCCCGATGGGTCGGAAGTCGAAGTCTCATTCTCACTCGCCTTTGCGCGTGATCCGCTCGCACCTCACTGCGGCTTCTTTGTGTGCGAGCAGCATCGACCGGAGAATTTTTGGAACAAGGCGATGCAGGCTCATCCTAATGGAGCATCGGCTTTAGCGGGTGTGACCATGGTCGCCGCAGACCCTGCCGATCATGCCGAATTTTTGAGTGCCTTTACCGGCATCCGCGCATTCTCGGCCACCTCCGCCGGCTTGCGCTTTGAAACGCCGCGCGGCATAGTTGAGTGTCTGTCTAACGCAGCTTTTGCCTTTGATTTTGGCATCGCCGTGCCGAGCGAGGGGCCGCGGCTTTCGGCCTTCACAATTGGCGTCAAAGATCTCGCATCGTTTGAGGCGCGTTTGAAGGCGGAGGCCGTCGCGTATCTCTCGCATCCAAACGCGCTGATTATTCCGCCGCATAATGTCTTTGGCGTGGTTCTCCGTTTTGTGGCCGCTTGATCGCCGCTTTCCCGATCATGAAGGGCGTTGTATACGCGCCTGATGAGCACAGATGTTTCAACCGATTCCGGCCTCGCCGCAGATCGCGGCCTCGCCCATGTTACTTTCAGCCAATCGCGCCCTTTTGTTCTGATCGCAGGTCCTTGCGCCATAGAGAGCCGTGCCCATGCGCTTGAGATGGCCTCGGGCTTGAAAGCGATTACGACCAAGCTCGGTATTCCCTTCGTTTTCAAGACGTCTTTTGACAAAGCCAATCGTACATCCGCTTCAGGCCTGCGCGGCATCGGCTTGTCGCAGGCGATGGAAGTCTTTGCCGAGATTAAATCGAGCCTCGCACTTCCGGTTTTGACCGATATTCACGAGAGAGATCAGTGTAAGATCGTTTCAGAAACCGTTGATATAATTCAGATTCCGGCTTTTCTTTGCCGTCAAACTGATCTTCTCATAGCCGCTGCCGAAACGGGTCGCATCATCAATGTCAAAAAGGGGCAATTCTTGGCGCCTTGGGACATGAAAAACGTCGTGGCCAAGATTACGGGCGTCGGCAATGAGCGGGTTCTTGTGACCGATCGCGGTACTTCATTTGGCTACAATACGCTTGTGTCCGATATGCGCGGTTTGCCTATCATGGCGCGCGACACAAAGAAGCCTGTCGTATTTGACGCCACCCATTCGGTGCAGCAACCGGGCGGGCAGGGTGGTTCATCCGGTGGGCAACGCGAATTCGTTCCTGTGCTCGCACGGGCGGCTGTCTCCATCGGCGTCGCCTCAGTATTTATCGAGAGCCATGAGCAACCGGAACGCGCGCCGTCTGACGGGCCGAATATGGTGCCGCTTTCGAAAATGGAAGCACTGCTTTCTGATCTCAAAGCCTTCGATCAAGTGGCTAAATCAAGACCGGTTGAAATTTAGCGCGCACGCGCTTTTGGGTGCATTGCAATATCCGACGAAAGGCGTATAGGGGGCGGAAATCGCCCCCCAATTCATTGCACCAGATGGAGCCGCCTCGTGACCGAGATTATTGATATTCATGCCCGCCAAATTCTCGATAGCCGCGGCAATCCCACGGTCGAAGTCGATGTGACGCTTGAAGATGGCTCGATGGGACGAGCCGCCGTACCGTCAGGTGCCTCAACGGGAGCTCACGAAGCGGTAGAACTTCGCGATGGCGACAAGAAAACCTATCTCGGCAAGGGCGTCTTGAAAGCCGTCGAAGCGGTCAATGGCGAAATATCCGATGCGCTGATCGGCCTTGAGGCGGAAAATCAGATCGCCATTGATGACGCAATGATCGCGCTTGATGGTACGCCGAACAAGGCCCGCCTCGGCGCAAACGCCATTCTCGGCGTCTCGCTCGCGGTTGCTAGTGCGGCTGCGGACGCAAGCACTTTGCCTCTCTATCGTTATGTCGGCGGCACCTCGGCGCGCATTCTACCGGTGCCGATGATGAACATCGTCAATGGTGGTGCGCATGCTGATAATCCGATTGATTTCCAAGAATTCATGATCATGCCGGTCGGCGCTCCGAATTTCTCGGAAGCGCTGCGCATGGGCGCGGAGATTTTCCACACGCTCAAGGGTGCGCTCAAAAAGGCCGGTCACAATACCAATGTCGGCGATGAAGGCGGCTTTGCCCCGAATTTGCCGTCTGCTGAAGCGGCTCTTGATTTCGTGATGCAAGCGATTGAAACAGCGGGCTATGAGCCGGGGAAAGACATCTATTTGGCTATGGATTGCGCAGCGACCGAATTTTTTAAGAACGGCGCCTATCACTATGAAGGTGAAGAGAAAACGCGTTCCATTGCCGAGCAGGCGGATTATCTCGCAAAGCTCGTTGACGCCTATCCGATTGTCTCGATCGAAGACGGCCTGTCGGAAGATGATTGGGAGGGCTGGAAGCTCGTGACCGACAAGATCGGTCATAAATGCCAGCTCGTCGGTGATGATCTCTTCGTTACCAATGTTTCGCGTCTTTCAGAGGGCATTTCGAAAGGTGTCGCCAATTCCGTTCTCGTGAAGGTCAACCAGATTGGATCGCTGACAGAAACTGTCGCCGCCGTCGATATGGCCCATCGCGCGGGTTATACCTCGGTCATGTCGCATCGTTCCGGCGAGACGGAAGATTCAACCATTGCGGATCTATCCGTCGCTTTGAATTGCGGCCAGATTAAAACCGGCTCGCTTGCGCGCTCAGACCGGTTGGCAAAATATAATCAGCTTCTGCGTATCGAGGAAGATCTTGGCTTGATGGCGCGTTATGCGGGCCGCAATGCGATTAAAGCGTTGCGTTAAGACCAGATCGCGCTCTTCACCGTGATAATCAGGAAAGCCCTCATATTGGGGGCTTTTTCTTCGTTTTTTCAATGAATTAACGATCTATTTACCGCGCTTGGGCACATACTCAATCGATGGTTGTTAAACGTCGATTCCGCGGCATTCTGTTACCCCTTGCGCTTTACCTCGCATCGGGGGCTGCGGTTTATTTCTTTATTAATGAAGCACGTTCGGGCAGTCGCGGCATTGATACGCGCAATGCGTTGCTCGCGGAAATTTCGCGTCTGACACGAGAACGCGATCAATTACGAAGCGAACGGATTACGCTTGAGCATCGAAACGCGATGTTGTCGTCAAATTCGCTTGATCCAGATCTTCTTGAAGAGCGCGCGCGGCTTATACTTAATCGCGGCCGCATAACCGATGTTGTCATCTCGCTTGCACCCTGATTTTTGAACGCGACAACAATAATTTGATGAACCACTATTAGGTTCATATAATTAAATAATTGAAACATAGATATTATTTGGATTTACCATGACTCATATTCGATGCTGATGGGTCTCGTCAATCGGCCGATTTTCGGTTAAGGATCTGTCAATAGATTAAAAACGGGAGACGGAACAATGGCGACGGCGGCTCGAAAGGCAGCACCGAAGGCGGCGGCAAAACCGGCATTACGTAAAAATGCCCTGCCACGTGAATTCTCCAAAGATGAAGATCTCAAAGCTTATCGCGAAATGATGTTGATCCGCCGCTTCGAAGAGAAAGCGGGCCAGATGTATGGTATGGGTCTGATTGGCGGTTTCTGCCATCTCTATATTGGTCAAGAAGCGGTCGTTGTTGGCGTCGAGATGGCGCAGAAGGATGGTGATCAGGTTATCACGTCCTATCGCGATCACGGTCACATGATTGCCTGCGGCATGGACCCGAAAGGTGTGATGGCTGAACTCACGGGGCGTCGCGGCGGTCTATCAAAAGGCAAGGGCGGCTCGATGCATATGTTCAGCGTCGAGAAGCAATTTTATGGCGGTCACGGTATTGTTGGCGCACAAGTGCCGCTTGGCACCGGTCTCGCATTTGCCAATCGCTATAAAAAGAACGGACAAGTTTCGATTGTCTATTTCGGCGATGGCGCGGCCAATCAAGGTCAAGTCTATGAAAGCTTTAATATGGCAGAGCTCTGGAGGCTTCCCGTTGTTTATGTGATCGAAAACAATCGCTATGCGATGGGAACATCGGTCTCGCGCGCATCAGCGCAAACCGATTTCTCGAAGCGGGGCATTTCTTTCAACATTCCGGGTGAGCAAGTTGACGGTATGGATGTGCGGGCCGTTCGTGACGCGGCTGAACGCGCCATTCAATGGTGCCGCGACGGCAAAGGTCCATACATTCTTGAAATGCAGACCTATCGCTATCGTGGACACTCGATGTCGGATCCGGCGAAATATCGCTCGAAAGACGAAGTGCAGAAGATGCGCGAAGAGCATGATCCGATTGAACAAGTGCGCGCGCGTTTGTTGAAGCAATGGAAACTTGCGGAAGATGATCTCAAAACCATCGATGGCAATGTGAGGCAGATCGTCAATGATGCAGCAGAATTTGCGACCCATGATCCGGAACCGGATCCGTCAGAACTCTACACCGATATTTTGAAATAATCCCGTCTTATCATTCGAAGGCTCATCATCATGCCTGTAGATATTCTCATGCCCGCTCTTTCTCCGACAATGGAAAAGGGCAAGGTCGCCAAATGGCTTAAAAATGAAGGCGATAAAGTTAAAGCCGGCGATATCCTCGCCGAAATCGAAACCGATAAGGCGACGATGGAGGTCGAAGCCGTTGATGAAGGCGTGCTTGCAAAAATTCTCGTTGCCGCCGGTTCGCAAGATGTTGCTGTGAACACACCCATTGCTGTGATTGCCGCCGAAGGTGAGAGCGTTGGAGAGAGAAGTGTTGCCGCTACGGAGGCTACAGCGACTCCTGTCGCATCACCGTCAGTTGCAGCGCCTGCGGTTCATGTCTCTGCACCTGTAGATGTTCACGCCTATGACGCTTCACATGAAGTTCCGGCAGGAACAGAATATGTAATGCAAACCATGCGTGAAGCCTTGCGCGATGCCATGGTTGAAGAAATGCGCCGCGATGGCGATGTCTTTGTGATGGGTGAAGAAGTCGCCGAATACCAAGGCGCTTACAAAATCACTCAAGGCCTGTTGCAAGAATTCGGCGAAAATCGCGTTGTTGATACACCGATCACCGAACATGGTTTTGCTGGTCTTGCTGTGGGCTCGGCCTTCGCGGGTTTGAAACCCATCGTCGAATTCATGACATTCAATTTCGCGATGCAAGCGATTGATCACATCATCAACTCCGCCGCGAAGACGCTTTATATGTCGGGCGGTCAGATGGGATGTTCGATTGTATTCCGTGGTCCAAATGGTGCGGCCGCTCGCGTTGCCGCTCAACATAGCCAAGATTATACCGCTTGGTATTCGAATGTACCGGGTCTTCTTGTGGTATCGCCCTCAAATGCAGCCGATGCGAAAGGCCTACTCAAAGCCGCTATTCGTAACCCCAATCCGGTTGTTTTTTTAGAGAATGAAATTCTCTATGGTCAAAGCTGTCCTGTTCCGAAACTCAAAAATTTTGTTTTGCCGCTCGGCAAAGCGCGCATCACGCGCGCAGGCACCGATGTCACGCTTGTATCTTTCTCGATCGGAATGACCTACGCTTTGAAAGCCGCGGAAGAGTTGGCTTCGCAAGGTATCAATGCCGAAGTGATTGATCTTCGCACCATCCGTCCGATGGATATCGAAACAATCCTAGCTTCGGTTCGTAAAACCGGCCGCTGCGTCACGATTGAAGAAGGGTGGCCGCAATCTGGTGTCGGTTCCGAAATTTCGGCACAGATTATGGAGAACGCGTTTGATTGGCTTGATGCGCCGGTGAAACGCATTACCGGCAAAGATGTGCCGATGCCATATGCAGCGAATTTGGAAAAACTTGCTTTGCCAACAGTTGGTGAAATTGTCGAGGCGGTCAAAGCCGTCTGCTATCGCTGAGAAGGGAAGAGATCATGCCGATCAAGGTTCTGATGCCTGCTCTGTCTCCTACGATGGAAAAAGGCAATCTCGCTAAGTGGCTTAAGAAAGAAGGCGATAAAATCAAATCTGGCGATATTCTCGCCGAGATAGAAACCGACAAGGCGATGATGGAAGTCGAAGCTGTTGATGAGGGCGTGCTGGCAAAAATTCTTGTTGCCGCCGGATCGCAAGATGTTCCCGTGAATACGGAAATCGCTTTAATTGCTGCTAAGGGCGAAAACGTTTCAAATATCTCTTCGGCTCCCGCAAATGCGCCATCCGCACCCGCACCGGTAGCTGCAGCTCCGCAAACGGCACCGACCGCTGCGCAAGCGGCAAAAACGGTTGCTGCACCTGTTCAATCGCATGGTGCGAAAAGCTTCGCTTCACCGCTCGCGAAACGCATCGCGAAAGAGACCGGTATCGATCTGTCAAAGATTGCCGGTTCCGGTCCGCATAGCCGTGTGATTGAACGCGATGTTAAAGCCGCGCTTGCGGGAGTATCGGCTCCGCGTGCGATCACAGCTGCTGCACCAAGCGCAGCGCCTCAACTTGCCACCGGTATGGCGGATGCCGTTGTCAAGCAGCTTTTCGAAGCAGGCTCTTATGAAGAAGTGCCGCATGACTCGATGCGTAAAACTATCGCGCGTCGTTTGTTGGAATCAAAACAGACGGTGCCGCATTTCTATGTGACCGCCGATATTGAGCTTGATGCGCTTTTGAAAGCGCGTGAAGAGATCAATGCCAATGCGCCGAAGGGCGCTGATGGTAAGCCTGTGTATAAACTCTCGGTCAATGATTTCATCATTAAGGCGCTTGCCATTGCGTTGATCCGCGTTCCGGAAGCCAATGTGACTTGGACTGAAAACGCGATGCTCAAACATAAACACGCGGATGTCGGTGTTGCCGTTTCTATTCCAGGTGGATTGATCACGCCAGTTATCCGCAAAGCGGATTTGAAATCGCTCTCGGTCATTTCGAACGAAATGAAAGATTTGGCGGCCCGCGCGCGTAATCGAAAATTGAAGCCGGAAGAATATCAAGGTGGTACAACTGCTGTGTCGAACCTTGGCATGTTTGGTGTCAAGCAATTCGCAGCGATTGTTAATCCGCCTCATGCGACGATTCTCGCGGTTGGTGCAGGTGAACAACGCCCTGTCGTGAAGAACGGTCAATTGACAGTTGCGACCGTGATGACGGTGACATTCTCAACCGACCATCGCGCGGTTGATGGCGCTTTAGGCGCTGAACTTCTCGCGTCGCTCAAGGGTTTGATTGAAAATCCAGTATCGATGTTGGTGTGAGCGGAAAATTATTATGGCACAATATGACGTTCTAATCATCGGTGGCGGACCGGGCGGTTACGTCACCGCGATTCGCGCCTCGCAATTGGGTTTCAAGACCGCGCTTGTTGAACGCGAGCATCTTGGCGGCATTTGTTTGAATTGGGGTTGTATCCCGACGAAGGCGCTTTTGCGTTCGGCTGAAATTTTTCACTACGCTACGCACGCATCAAACTATGGTTTGAAACTCGAGGGCAAAATGAGTTTCAACATTGCCGATGTGATCAAACGTTCGCGCGGTGTTTCTGGCCAATTAAATGGCGGCGTCGGTTTCTTGCTTAAGAAAAACAAAGTCGACGTGATCTGGGGCGAAGCCAAAATCACAAAAGCTGGCGAAGTGATTGTCGGTAAATCGACAAAGCCTGCAGTTGAGCCGCAACATCCTGTGCCGAAAGGCGTGTTGGGTGAGGGCACTTATCAAGCCAAGCATATCATCATCGCCACGGGCGCGCGGCCGCGTGCGCTTCCCGGAATTGAGCCCGATAGGAAACTCATCTGGACTTATTTCGAAGCGATGGTGCCGGATGTGATGCCGAAATCATTGATCGTGATGGGTTCGGGTGCGATCGGTATCGAATTCGCAAGCTTCTATCGCACGATGGGCGCTGAAGTGACCGTTGTTGAAGTCATGCCCCAAATACTGCCTGTAGAAGATGCAGAGATTGCAGCGCATGCGCGCAAGTGTTTTGAAAAGCAGGGCATCAAGATATTAACCGGCGCGAAAGTGATGGGTGTTTCAAAATCCGTAAACAGCATGACCGCAACTATTCAAGACGAGAAGGGCGCAACGCAATCCATCACGGCCGATAGTTTGATATCTGCTGTTGGTGTTGTCGGAAATATTGAAGGGTTGGGTCTTGAAGCCTTAGGCGTCAAGACGGATCGCGGCTGCATCGTCACCGATGGTTTGGGCAAAACCAATGTCGCGGGCATTTATGCCATTGGCGATGTCGCAGGCCCGCCCATGCTTGCGCATAAGGCAGAGCATGAAGGGGTCATCTGTATCGAAGGGATAAAGGGTTTGCCTGTTCACGCGATAGACAAGCAGAAAATCCCGGGCTGCACCTATTGTCATCCGCAGGTCGCTTCTGTTGGCTTGACTGAAGCGAAGGCCAAGGAGGCGGGCTACACGCTCAAAATTGGACGCTTTCCCTTTATGGGCAATGGCAAGGCGATTGCGCTTGGCGAGCCGGATGGGCTTGTGAAAACCATCTTCGATGCCAAAACGGGCAAGCTTTTAGGCGCGCATATGATTGGCGCCGAGGTGACCGAGCTCATTCAAGGCTATGTCGTGGCCATGGGGCTTGAGACGACGGAAGAAGAGTTGATGCATACCGTCTTCCCGCATCCGACCCTTTCCGAAATGATGCATGAAAGTGTACTTGACGCCTATGGCCGGGCGATCCATGTCTGAGGCGGCCTTGTCTTAAGGAGTTGGTCCCATGCCCGCCGTTATCGATCTTTTGAAGGATGATCCCCGCAAAAAGGGCGAATTGCGTCATCCTGAGAAAGCGCATCGGCCGGATAATCCCATTCAACGCAAACCCGACTGGATTCGCGCAAAAGCGCCGGGCTCGCCGAAATGGGCTGAGACGAATAAAATCGTCAAAGAACATAAGCTCGTCACTGTGTGCGAAGAGGCGAGCTGCCCGAATGTCGGCGAGTGCTGGGAGAAGAAGCACGCGACCTTCATGATTATGGGCGACACGTGCACGCGCGCCTGTTCTTTCTGCAATGTGAAGACGGGTCTGCCAGACGCGTTGGATCGTCATGAGCCCGCAAAAATTGCTGATGCCGTTTCGAAATTGGGTTTGACCCATGTTGTGATCACCTCGGTTGATCGTGATGACTTGGCTGATGGCGGCGCGCAGCATTTCGCTGATGTGATTTACGCGATCCGCGCGAAATCACCGCTCACAACGATTGAAATTTTGACGCCGGATTTCTTACGCAAAGAGGGCGCTTTGGAAGTGGTTGTGAAAGCGCGACCGGATGTCTTCAATCACAATCTCGAAACGGTACCTTCAAATTATCTCACTGTGCGTCCTGGTGCACGTTATTTCCATTCAATCCGCCTTCTGCAGCGCGTTAAAGAACTTGATCCGTCAATTTTCACGAAATCGGGTATCATGGTGGGGCTTGGTGAAGAGCGTAATGAAGTGTTGCAACTGATGGATGATTTGCGTTCAGCCGATGTCGACTTCCTCACCATTGGCCAATATCTGCAACCCACGCTCAAACATCATGCTGTGATTGATTATATCCACCCCGATCAATTTAAAGCCTATGAGACAATTGCCTATACAAAAGGCTTCTTATTGGTCTCGGCAACACCGCTTACGCGCTCGTCACATCATGCGGGTGAAGATTTCGCACGCCTTCGCGCGGCGCGTGAAAAGCAACTCGGGCGATAATCGACTCGAATGCCCGTCTTTAATTCTTCCCGCTCTGTGGGCTATGCGCCCGAAGATATGTTCGCGCTTGTTGCCGATGTCGAGCATTATCCAGAATTCTTGCCGCTTTGTGAGGCGTTAAAGGTCCGTCGCCGGTCTTCGCTTGACGTTGGTCGCAAAATGCTGATTGCCGATATGACGATTGGCTATAAGGCGATCCGCGAGACGTTCACTTCGCGTGTCACTCTTGACCCCGCGAATAACAAGATCCTCGTCGAATATGTTGATGGACCCTTTAGCCATATGCAAAATCGGTGGAGTTTTGTGTCGGAGAATTCAGGCACACGCGTCGAATTTTTTATCGATTACCAATTCAAATCGCGCATGCTCGGTATACTGATGGGCGCGATGTTTGACACAGCTTTCAGAAAATTTTCCGATGCGTTTGTCGAGCGGGCAGGGGTCGTTTACGGCAAACGCGATAAAAGCGCTTGAAGGGCTGCGTGAACGGCACCGTGCCTGATGGCATCGCGTGAAATGGATCCAAATCTTTTTTCAAAGACGTGCGTGTCTTGGCCTTTAACGGCTGTTGCAAAATGTATAAGGCCCACGGGCTTTTCAATACTTCCGCCACCAGGTCCAGCAATGCCCGTAATCGCAACACTCATCGTTGCTTTCGAATGTTTTAGCGCACCTTCTGCCATGGCTGTTGCGACTTCAGTGCTCACTGCACCGTAATTTTTGATGAGGTGAGGCGAGACGCCCAAAAGTTCGGCCTTGGCTTCATTGGAATAAGTGACAAAGCCGCGATCAAACATTGCCGATGATCCGGCAATCGATGTAATTGTCCCACAGACAAGTCCGCCAGTGCAGGACTCACCTGTCGCAATCATCACGCCTTTTGCGATTGCTTCTTTGACGAGTCTTTCTGCAAGATCATTCATGCGAGATCAGGCAATTCGATTGTGGCAATGGCTTGTGCGGCAATGCCTTCGCCGCGTCCTGTGAAGCCCAATTGTTCAGTCGTTGTGGCTTTCACGCCCACGCGAGAGATTTTGACGCCACAAAGTTCCGCAATGCGCGCGCGGATCGCGTCACGATGCGGGCCAATTTTTGGCGCTTCGCAAATGAGCGTAAGATCAAGATGTTTGATCAAACCACCACGAGCTTTCACGCGCTCAACGGCATGACGCAAGAAGAGGCCTGAGTCCGCATTTTTCCAAGTCATGTCGGAAGGCGGAAAATGCGAGCCAATATCGCCTTCAGCAAGTGCACCGAAAATCGCATCCGTTAAAGCATGGAGTCCGACATCGGCATCCGAATGGCCTTTCAGTTTTTTTGTGAAAGGGATGCGCACGCCGCCCAGAATGACATGATCACCCTCTACAAATGCGTGCACATCGTAACCGATGCCCGTTCTCACATCGCGCGGCCCGGAGAGACGTTGCCGCGCTTCGCTCACATCTTCCGGCATTGTCACTTTGATATTTTCTGGCTCGCCTTCAAAAATATGAACCTTATGTCCTGCCCATTCGGCAATCGAAGCGTCGTCCGTAAACTCAATGTCTTGTGCCGAGAGTGCCGAGCGATGCGCTTTTAATAGAATATCGAATTTGAAAGCTTGTGGCGTTTGCACCGCGCGCAAATCACGGCGCGGCGGTGTTGATGTAATGATACCGGAGAGGTCCGTTTTCTTGATTGTGTCGATCACAGAGATACCAGGAATGGCGGCGCCCTTGAGATAAGCGCTTTCGATACTGCGCGCGATCAAGGCTTCGCTTGCAAATGGTCGCGCCGCATCATGAACGAGAATGATGTCGGGTGGATGATTCGACACCGCAAGTGCTTCGAGTCCGGCCTTGCCGGACTCTTGTCGTGTGGCTCCACCAAAGGTCGGTTCGACCAAACGTATCTTGATTTCCGATGGCAAAGGCTCAATCGCCTCGTCATAACGCGCGCGATCATCTGGATGAATGACGCAAAGAATTTGCTTCACGCGTTTGTCGGCAGCCAACGCGCGGATCGAGCGCGTGAGCATGGTTTCGCCCGCAAGATTAAGATATTGTTTGGGAATATCGAGGCCCGCGCGTAAGCCCCGCCCAGCAGCCACGAGGAGAGCCGCGACGGAAATTCGGTCAGGGACGCTGATGAGCGAAGTCATTCCGCTTTGTTGCGAAATTTACCCTAAAACGTCAACGGAGCTTTACAGGGCTTCATAGCTTCCTCGCACATTTGTAAAATTTTTGTTTGCTGCAATGCGAAGATCAGTTTAAAACTTGGGCAGTTTCCCATGCTGCCTAATATTTATGCAATCTAATATACCTTTTTCAAGCCGCGCGGAGGATGCGCCGCCGCTGGTTGCCTTAGCGCCCATGTCCGGGGTCACGGATGTGAGCATGCGCCGCATTGCGCGGCGTTTTGGGGCTTCCTTCGTGGTTTCTGAAATGGTGGCTTCGGATGATTATGTCCGAGGCTCGGAAGAGAGCCGTATCCGCGCCGAAGGTGAGGGGATTGATTGCCACATCGTGCAACTTTCGGGCCGCGATCCACAATGGATGGCAGAAGCCGCGCGCCTGGCGGAAGGTTCGGGCGCCCATGTTATCGACATCAATATGGGTTGCCCTGCAAAACGTGTGACGGGCGGTTATGCAGGTTCCGCATTGATGCGCGATCTTGATCTGGCCGAGCGCCTTATTGAAGCCACGCGTGCAGCCACATCTTTGCCGGTCTCGGTGAAAATGCGTTTGGGGTGGGATGATGCGTCACTGAATGCCTCCGAACTTGCACGCCGTGCCGAAGCGCATGGGGTGTCTTGGATCACTGTTCATGGGCGAACGCGGTGCCAATTCTATAAAGGCGAGGCGGATTGGCGCGCGATAGCAGATGTGAAGCAATCTGTTTCGCTGCCCGTCATTGCCAATGGTGATTGCGCATCTCTTGATGATGCGAAGACTATGCTTTCACAATCAAATGCGGATGGGATTATGGTGGGGCGCGCGGCGCTTGGTCAACCGTGGTTGGTTGGGCAAATCGCAAGAGCTCTGGCGGGCGAGGCCTATCGCGAAACAGAGATCAAAGAGCGCCAAGACGCGGTCAATCAACATTATGATGATCTTTTGTCACTTTATGGTGTCGAGATCGGTATTCGCCACGCGCGCAAACATCTGGCGGCCTATCTCAATGATGCAATCGCGCAAGGGGCTCAATGGCCTGAAGCGGAACGTTTGGAACTTTTGACGTCAACAGATCCTCATATTGTAACAGAACGTCTCTCTTGTCTTTACGAGACGATTGATCGCAGAGAAGCCGCATGACAACGCTTCTCAAATCAATACAAGTAGTGGATGCCGCCGAAACCCGTGCGGATGCCATCCTGAACGCATTACCACTTTCTGTGATTGTAATCGATAAGCATGATCGCATTGTCGAAGCGAATTTATCGGCGCAAGCCTTTTTGCAGATGAGCGCTTCAATGCTCAGTCGGTTCACTCTTTCGGAAATCGTCCCCTTTGGTTCACCGCTTTTAACACTGATTGATGCTGTTCGGGTGCATGGTGGCAGCATGAGCGAATATCGTATCGATGTGGGTACGCCCCGTATCGGTCAGGATAAAATTGTCGATCTCTATGCCACGCCGTCTACTGATCATCCGGGCGACATCGTTATTATGCTGCAAGAAAAGACAATTGCTGAAAAAATAGATAGGCAATTAAGCCATCGCGGCGCTGCTCGATCTATTTCAGCCATGGGTGCGATGCTGGCTCATGAGATAAAGAATCCGCTATCCGGCATTCGCGGCGCAGCGCAACTTCTTGATGCGACTATTGACGATAATGATCGCGATTTAATCCGTCTGATTTGCGATGAGACGGATCGAATTGTGAAGCTTGTTGAGCGTTTCGAAGATTTTTCGGATGAACGCCCGGTAGAGCGCGAGCCTGTTAATGTTCATAGTGTTCTTGAACATGTGAAAAAACTCGCGACCTCAGGTTTTGCCCGTCATATAAAGTTTATCGAGACCTATGATCCTTCGTTGCCTCCAATCAATGGCAATCGCGATCAACTCATTCAGGTCTTTCTCAATCTTGTTAAAAACGCTGCGGAAGCGATCGGACCTGACGCTGTTGATGGCACGATTGAGTTATCGACAGCCTATCGTCCCGGCGTAAAAATCGCGACACTTGGATCACGTGAACGGATCGCTTTGCCACTTGAAATCACCGTACGCGATAATGGTCCGGGCGTACCGCAAGATATTGTTCAAACCCTGTTCGATCCCTTTGTGACGACCAAAACATCCGGATCTGGCCTCGGTCTTGCTCTAGTCTCAAAGATCATTCGTGATCACGGAGGAATTGTCGAGTGCGACTCACTCCCGCGACGCACAGTGTTCAGAGTTCTCTTGTCGATGCATTTAGCACGTGATGGCCGGCGTGCGGAAATTGACGGTTAAGCGATGGCGAATGGGACAATCCTTTTGGCAGATGATGATGCTGCAATACGTACGGTTCTCAATCAGGCATTGGGACGTGCGGGTTATGAAGTGCGTGTTACTGGACAAGCGTCCACTTTGTGGCGCTGGATTTCTGAAGGGCAGGGTGACCTCGTAGTCACAGATGTCGTGATGCCCGATGAGAATGCCTTTGATCTTTTACCGCGGATAAAAAAACTCCGTCCCGATTTACCCATCATTGTGATGAGTGCGCAAAATACATTTATGACTGCCATTCGCGCGTCGGAACGTGGCGCTTATGAGTATCTTCCAAAACCTTTCGATCTTAAAGAATTGCTTGGGGTTATTAGTCGAGCTTTGACGCGTCCGCGTGAAGTGATCCGTGCTCCATTGGACTCTGGCACAGATGACATTCCACTTGTCGGGCGATCGCCAGCAATGCAGGAACTTTATCGTTCCATGGCACGCTTAATGTCGACAGATCTCACCGTGATGATCAATGGTGAATCGGGTACTGGTAAAGAGTTGGTCGCTCGCGCGCTTCATGATTATGGTAAGCGCCGCAATGGGCCTTTTGTCGCCGTGAATATGGCCGCTATTCCGCGTGATCTTATTGAAAGCGAATTGTTCGGCCATGAGAAAGGCTCTTTCACGGGTGCTGTGAGCCGCGCGACAGGACGCTTCGAGCAGGCGGAAGGAGGAACACTCTTTCTCGATGAAATCGGCGATATGCCGATGGAAGCACAAACGCGTCTCTTACGCGTGTTACAAGAAGGCGAGTATACCAGCATTGGCGGTCGATCTTCGATCAAAACCGACGTGCGCATTATCGCAGCGACCAACAAGGATCTTCGTCAAGCGATCCAGCAAGGCCTCTTCCGAGAGGACTTGTTTTTCCGTTTGAATGTTGTGCCGCTTCGTTTGCCGCCGCTTCGCGAACGTATTGAAGATCTTCCAGATCTTGTTCGTCATTTCTTCGCGCTCGCAGAGAAGGAGGGCTTGCCGAAGAAGCAGATCGACACGCCGGCCCTTGAGCGCCTGAAGCGTCATCGCTGGCCAGGCAATGTTCGTGAGCTCGAAAATATGATCAGGCGCCTCGCGGCTCTCTCCCCGCATGAGACGATTACAGAGCCGCTAGTTGCCGGTGAATTGACGGAAGTGCAGCTGAGCTCATCACCGGATGCGCCCACTCTCGTTCCGAAGTCATTGATGGATTCGGTGGAGCAGCATCTGGAAGTTTATTTTTCGAAATTCAAAGGCGAACTACCACCGCCGGGGCTTTATCACCGAATCCTTCGTGAAGTGGAGGAGCCTCTAGTGAATGCCGCTCTCGCCGCCACACGAGGAAACCAGATCAAGGCTGCCGAGCTTTTGGGGGTCAATCGCAACACTTTGCGCAAAAAGATCAAGGATCTTGATCTCCGGATCATTAGAACCCTTCGATAGGCATGGTAAATAGAAATTTTCAGTTGCTTATCCCGACTGTTGCACTATTGCATCAGCATTGCAGGCGTGTTCCGCTGAGCTGCTTATTCGGGAGTGATACCAATGGCCTTAATGCGCTTTCCGGCGCGTGAGCCGGTTGCCGGTCGGCGGACCATCATTCAGCTCTCGTCATTTTGGCGGAGCTTCCTCGGCATCACCACGGTCATTCTTGCGCTTCTCTCCGCAATGGCGACCTTTTTGGTGCTTGCCAACTTTGTTCCCGTGGTTCCAACGCGCGATGTTGTGATCACGCTTTTCACCGTCAATGGTTTATTGATTGGTGTTTTGCTGATCGTCATTGGCTTCGAAGCTTCGCGGTTGATTGTGGCGCGGCGGCGCGGACAGGCAGCTGCGGCCCTTCATGTCCGCATTGTCGGTCTCTTTGCATTTGTTGCAACGGCACCTGCCATTCTTGTGGCTGTTGTTGGATGGTTGACGCTTGAGCGCGGCATTGACGTTTCGTTTTCAGGTCAGATCAAAGAGCTTCTACAAACGTCTGTTGGCGTTGCGCGCGCCTATCAAGAATTCCAATGCCGCTCGATTGGTCGCGAAGTTCGCTTGATGGCGTCTGATCTTGGTCGCGCGCGTCCGGCCTTTGATGAGAACCGAGAAGTGTTTCGTGAATATATGCGTTCGCGATCCTATTTCTTAGGTTTCTTTGTCGCGATGCTCATGCAGGAAAATTCAAATATTATTGAGCGGATCGATAATGTCGCCTTGCCAGATCTGGCTCTGCCTAAAGAGGAAGAATTTGCTGCAGCAAATGAATCAACCGACGGCATTTGTCTCTTTCAAGATAACAGCAATATCTTTCGAGCACTCGTAAAGGTTCCAAGCTTTGAAACGGAATATCTTTTGGTTGCGCGAACGATTGATCCCAAAGCCTTGCAGTTTCCGCAACAGGCAGAGTTAGCTGCACGTTATTATGACGCGCTCGCAGAACAGAAGCTCGGAGTACAAATCGCTTTCGCAAGTATGTATGCATTAATCTCCGTGATTTTGCTGCTCTCAGCCGTATGGGTTGGTTTAAGTTTTGCAAATTGGTTGATCGCTCCAATCAGTCGTTTGATCTTTGCGACCGACCAAGTAGCTACTGGTAATTATACAGTGCGTGTTCCGGTTACCACACGTGAAGGTGATCTCGCGCATTTGAGTGATACATTCAACAAGATGACAGAGGAGCTAGGTCGTCAAACAAATGATTTGCAAAAAGCTAATGTGATTATGGATAAACGTCGAAGATTCACCGAGGCGGTTTTATCGGGTGTTTCCGCAGGCGTTATTGGTCTTGATGGGGAAGGGCGTGTGACGCTTCTTAATCCATCTGCAGAGCAACTGCTAGATCGTGATCTTTTGACTCTCGAAGGAAAAAAACTTGTAGAAGAAATTTCCGCGTTTAAAGATATCTTGCCAGAGGATTTTGTTGATCGTGGGCGCCCAGTTCAAGGGCAAATCTCAATCGGTACTGCTGAACGCGAGAGAACACTGACCGTTCGTGTCACCATTGAACAGGAAAGTGAAGAGGGCGCTGGCGTGATCGTCACACTTGATGACATCACCGATCTTGTTACCGCTCAACGTACATCAGCTTGGGCAGATGTCGCTCGTCGTATCGCTCATGAAATCAAGAATCCGTTGACACCCATTCAGCTATCGGCAGAACGTATAAGACGTAAATATGGCAAAGTCATTCAAGATGATCGGGAAGTATTCGACCAATGCACGGATACGATCATCCGTCAGGTCGATGACATAAAGCGCATGGTCGATGAGTTTTCATCTTTTGCGCGTATGCCAAAACCGCTACTTGATCGTGATGATGTTGTTACGGTTATACGTCAAGTCTTATTCTTGATGCGTGTCGGTCATCCCGAAATAGAATTTTCGGAGCATATTCCGCAAGCGAAAGTGGTTACCGATTTTGATCGACGTCTGATCGCACAAGCACTCACGAACATCGTAAAAAATGCGACCGAGGCAATTGCGGCCGTTCCTACAGAAGAACGTGGTAAAGCCAAGATTGATGTCGCTTTGACATTCGAAAAACCCGGCATGGTCGCGATTGATATCATGGACAATGGTAAAGGTTTTCCTGCCGAAGCGCGTCAGCGATTACTAGAACCCTATATGACAACGCGCGCGGGCGGTACCGGTCTGGGCTTAGCGATTGTTGGAAAGATTCTTGAAGAACATGGCGGGGGCGTCGAATTACTTAATCGTCCCGACGGTCAAAGAGGAGCTTGCGTGCGTTTATTCTTCCCCCTTGATCAAATGCAAACGGGACCGCGTGCCGCATGAGCGCTGACATTCTGATTGTTGATGACGAAGCTGATATTTGCAATCTTGTTGCAGGTATCCTCGAAGATGAAGGTTTTGAGTGTCGGACCGCCGCCGATGCGGATTCCGCACTTGCAGAAATTTCCGCGCGACGTCCCAATTTGATCTTCCTTGATATTTGGATTCAGGGGTCTCGCCTGGACGGATTGCAATTGCTTGATCTCGTGAAAGAACAAAATCCTGATCTGCCGATTGTTATGATCTCGGGTCACGGAAATATCGAAACTGCCGTTGCTGCGATTAAACGCGGCGCATATGACTTTATTGAGAAGCCCTTCAAATCAGACCGACTCTTACTCGTCGCAGAGCGAGCGCTTGAAACGTTCAAACTCAAACGCGAAGTGCGCGAATTACGCATCCGCGCGCCAAAAACAGCGTCACTAATCGGTCATTCTCAACATGCAAGCCAATTGCGCAGCGCTATTTATAAGGTGGCAGCAACTAATTCGCGTGTGTTGATCACAGGTCCATCGGGTTCGGGCAAGGAACTCGCTGCTCGCATGATCCATGCGTCTTCCAATCGCGCCAGCGGCCCTTTTGTTGTGTTGAATGCAGCAACGATCACGCCTAACTCCATGGAGACGGAGCTTTTCGGGATTGAAAATGTTGGGACCGTGCCGCAGCGTATCGGGGCTCTCGAAGAAGCGCATGGCGGGACACTTCTTCTCGATGAAATTGCCGATATGCCCAAAGAGACCCAAGGCAAATTCTTGCGTGTCCTCGTGGATCAATCATTCCAACGTGTAAATGGCTCGATCAAAGTCGAGGTCGATGTGAGGATTGTTTCTTCGACCGCGCGTGATCTGGATGCAGAGGTGCGAACAGGTCGCTTCCGTGAAGATCTACTCCATCGGCTTGCCGTTGTTCCGCTTCGCGTTCCCGCGCTTGCTGAACGCCGCGAAGACATCCCTGAACTTGTGGCACATTTTATTGACGAGATTTGCAGCTCGACGGGGCAGGTGCCACGCGCGATTGCCGATGATGCCATAGTCGTTCTGCAAGCCCATGATTGGCCGGGCAATATCCGTCAACTGCGCAACAGTGTCGAACGGATGCTCATCCTTGCCGGTGGTGATCCTGAGACGCCGATCACTGCCGAACTGCTGCCCTCAGATGTCGGAGCATCGGCCCCGTCCATGGCCGGCGGGCAGGGTGGTGAAAAGCTTCTGGCGCTCCCTTTGAGAGAGGCGCGCGAGCTTTTTGAGCGGGATTATCTCGTCGCCCAAATTGCGCGCTTCGGGCACAATATTTCGCGCACCGCAGAGTTTGTCGGAATGGAACGCTCCGCACTTCACCGGAAACTCAGATCGCTCGGGATCGATTGAATCTTGAGCCTTGCGCGACTATCTGTTTTCATATGTGTGGTGGAAGTGGCTTTTACGAAGTGGGTCGGGTCGTTTCTACTTAAAAATCCGGATAAAAAATCAATAATAAGAGACTGAAATAAAATGGTAAATGACCGGGTACAAAATCTCCAAGATACGTTTCTCAACCATGTGCGGAAGGCAAAAATTCCGCTAACGATCTTCCTCGTGAATGGCGTGAAACTCCAAGGCGTCGTCACCTGGTTTGATAATTTCTGCCTTCTTCTGCGCCGGGATGGCCAATCCCAACTGGTTTACAAGCACGCCATCTCGACGATTATGCCGGGCTCACCTGTAACTTTGTTTGACCCCACCGACGAAACCGGCGCGGTCATAAAAGAGTGATCAAGACGCGCGAGAGATCATCCTTTGGCGTCTAAGCCCTATGAATTTGGCAATCGGCCCGTTTCAGGGTCCGACATCGAGCATGATGTTGCCAAAGACACGCGTACGCTCGTCGTGGGACCCTATCTAACGCGACGCCGGCCGAACACGCCCGGTACGAATTTGCGGCCAGCACAAGCACGGCTTGAAGAAGCCACAGGGCTAGCGGCTGCGATTGATCTTGATGTCGTTGAGAGCCGTCTCGTTCCACTTTCCGAATTGAAGCCTGCGACCTATATCGGCACCGGCAAGATCGAAGAACTCGCGGCGCTCATTGAGGAGCGTGAGATCCGGCTGGTGATTGCCGATTGCGCTTTATCGCCCGTTCAACAACGCAATTTAGAAACAGCGCTCAAAGTCAAAGTGATCGATCGGACGGGCCTTATTCTTGAAATCTTCGGTCGTCGCGCACGAACGAAAGAGGGCACTCTGCAAGTCGAGTTAGCGCATCTCAATTATCAGAAGAGCCGACTGGTCCGTTCGTGGACCCACCTTGAACGTCAGCGCGGGGGTTTCGGCTTTTTGGGTGGACCGGGTGAAACGCAGATCGAAGCGGACCGGCGCCTCATTCAAGAGCGCATGACGCGCATTGAACGCGATCTCGAAGCCGTGAAACGCACCCGTGGCCTCCATCGCAAAAGCCGAGAGAAAGTGCCTTATCCGGTCGTCGCTCTTGTCGGTTATACGAATGCAGGAAAATCGACTTTGTTCAACCGCATCACGGAAGCTGATGTTTTGGCTGAAAACATGCTTTTCGCGACTTTAGATCCCACCGCACGGATCTCAAAATTGCCGCATGGCGCGCCGATTATTTTATCTGACACGGTCGGCTTCATTTCCGATTTGCCGACTATGCTTGTGGCTGCATTTCGAGCGACGCTTGAAGATGTGATTGCGGCAGACGTGATCCTTCATGTGCGCGACGTTTCGCATGGCGATACCGAAGCCCAAGCTGCCGACGTTACATCAATCCTCAAAGATCTCGGCATCGATCCCGATGATCAAAGCCGGATCATCGAAGTATGGAATAAAGCTGATTTGTTAGATGAGGCGGACCGCGCGCGACTGTTTCAAATAACGCAGCAAAGGCGAAAAGAAATACGTCCCGTCCTCGTTTCTGCGCTGACAGGTGAGGGCCTTGCAGTCCTTCTGAATGAGATCGAAGCGCGGCTGGCGCAAGACACCAAAACTTATCGCATCCTCATTCCATCCGATGATGGTGCGCTTCTTCACTGGCTTTACGAGAATGCCGAAATTCTCGAAAGACAGGATGGTGATGACGGGATCATTGAGACGGCTATTCGCATCCCACCAGAGCGTGAAACGCGGTTACTTTTAAAATGTCCGAAAGCGGAACGAGTGGAAATCTAACCGCTCAAAATGCCGGATTTATACCCTCGTCTTCGCCTCGTGCCATAGCGCTTCCATTTCATCGAGCGTGGCGTTTTTTATGGGCTTATTTTTAACATCAAGTTCAGCTTCTATATAATTAAAGCGCTTTGTGAATTTACTGTTTGCTAATCGCAAAGCCTGTTCCGGATCAACTTTGAGATGGCGTGCAAGATTAACGACTGCAAAAAGCAGATCTCCGACCTCTTCAGTAATCTCAGCTTTCGATCCTGACGCCATCGCGTCTTTGATTTCGGCTGTTTCTTCCTCGATCTTGTCGAGCACCAAGAGCGGATCATTCCAGTCAAAGCCGACTTTTGACGCTTTCGACTGGATCTTTTCGGCACGGGTAAGTGCGGGTAGGGCTTCCGGAACGCCCGCAAGGACAGACTTAGAGGCCTCGCTATCAACATAACCTGCCGCTTTTCGCGCAGTTCGACGCTCGGCTTTCTCCTGAGCTTTGATGTCATCCCAAAGCATTTTGACCTCCTGAGGGGAATGAGCGTTCAGATCGCCGAAGACATGAGGATGGCGGCGGATCAATTTCTTGGTGATCGCCTCGACAACGTCGGGGAAGGCAAAGAGCTGAGCTTCTTCGGCGATGCGAGCGTAAAAAACCACCTGCAATAAAAGATCGCCCAATTCGTCCTTTAGATCGACCATATCGCCGCGCTCGATGGCGTCGATAACCTCATAGGCTTCCTCAATAGTGTATGGCGCAATTGTCTCAAAGCTTTGTTCAAGATCCCATGGGCAACCGGTTTGAGGTGTGCGTAGCGCGGCCATAATGGCAATCAGATTTTGAATGTCTTTTCCGGCTTTGGGGGATGACATGAAACATATTTCCCAGTTGCTTTGGATCTATCTTTAATTCGCATAATAAACATTATGGAACTAATTTAATATGCACTTATATTCAATATGTTGTACTAAAAATTACCACATACTAATTAAGCAAATTAGACTCCCTCGAGGACAAGTTTCATTCCATCGAAAGCGGGCTCAATATGATCAGGCAAAGTGGCTTTTAGCGTTTCATAATCGAGATCAAAATGAAGATTGGTCAGGATCGCCCGTTTGGGTTTCATGCGATCAATCCACTCTAAGGCCTCCGCAACCGTAAGATGCGATGGATGTGGCCTGTGGCGTAAAGCATCGATAATCCAGACATCGAGACCTCGTAAGACCTCGAGACTTTCCCCGGGTATTGCATGGAGATCGGGCGTATAGGCAACCTTTCCAAAGCGAAAGCCGAGCGCATCGATATCCCCATGATGGACTTCAAAAGGCATGGCCTTGATCACTCCCCCTGGGCCCTCAACGACAATTTCATGCCCCTTTGTGATCCGCATTGCGTGTGTAATTGGCGGATAGTCACTGCCGATTGGCGTCTCGAAACAATAGCCGAAGCGCTCTCTAACGACTGTCGATGTTCGCGTGTCCATATAGACGGGCATCAAGCGTCGCATATGCATTACGGCGGGTCGAACATCATCGATACCATGCAAATGGTCTGCGTGCTCATGTGTGAGAAGCACGGCGTCCAGACGCTCTACGCCAGCGGATAGAACTTGCTCGCGATGGTCTGGAGGTGTATCAATAATGACAACCGTTTGACCGTTAGGCCCCATTTTCTCAAGCAGGATCGAACAGCGGCGTCGGCGGTTTTTTGGATTATGTGGGTCACACGCACCCCAGCCCGCTACCGGTCGCGGCACGCCACCGGAGGAGCCACAACCAAGAATGGTCAGCGTTAATGTCATGCCGCTTGAGGCTCCTCAATTGGTCGCCGTGCCTTGGAGAAAAGACGGAAGAAATTATCAGTCGTTACGCGCGCAAGTTCGGCAACCGATACGCGCTTAACCTCAGCCAATATGGCATGAGTCTCTGTCACATAAGCAGGCTCGTTGCGTTTGCCTCGATGAGATTGCGGGGCGACATAAGGTGCATCTGTTTCAACCAAGAGATGATCAAGCGGTACAGATGAAGCGATGACACGAAGTTCGTCTGATTTTTTATAAGTGAGAATGCCAGAGAATGACACAGCGAGACCCAAGGCGACACCAACTTCAGCCAAGCGCCGGCCCGACGAGAAGCAATGAAGTACGGCTTTGAACGAACCCTTCCCCATTTCCTCTTGAAGCGTTGCGATCATCGCATCATCGGCACTACGCGAATGAATGACCAAAGGGAGTTGCGTGACGCGGGCTGCGCTGATTTGCTTGCGAAAGACTTGATCTGCGCGATCAGGGGCAACGCGATCATAAAAGAAATCAAGTCCCGCTTCGCCAATTGCTATGCATTTTGGATGTTGCGAAAGTTCAATATAGCGATCAAGCGGTACATCCGGTTCTTCATTGGCATGGAGCGGATGTGTGCCCACCGAGCACCAGATATCAGGATCACTCTCCGCAATTGCTTTTATGCGATCAAAATGTTTAACCTCTGTAGAGACAGTCAACATAGATTTCACACCTGCATTTTTTGCACGCACAATGATGGCTTCACGCTCACCTTCGAAGGGCGGAAAATCGAGATGACAATGGCTATCTACAATCATGATCTTTGATATTCAATTCGACAAATCGCCTTCACTTTCCACATAGCGTGGAAAGATCGCTTGTGGCGCTGGCAATGCGACCCCTGCCCCAATTTGAGCTTTTGCATTTACGAAACTAAAGTCACGATTGGCTTGATCAACCCCTAAGAGGTCCAAAAGTTTTGACGAAGAGTGAGGCATAAAGGGTTGGGTCATCAAACCAACTATCCGCAAGATTTCAAGCGTTACAGCAAGAATCGTTTCGAAACGAGCAAGATCTGTCTTTCTCTTCGCCCAAGGCTCCTCTCCTGCAAAATAACGATTAGCATCCGCAACGACACGCCAGATATCTGCAAGGATATGATGAAGGGCAAATTCGTCAATTGATTTGCGTGCCTTTTCAATAAGCGCATAGGCTTCATCCAAGATCACGCGATCTTGATCTAAAAGTTCGCAAAGCTTCGGCATCTTTCCATCAAGATTCTTTGCAATCATTGACAATGAACGCTGGGTCAAATTTCCAAGGTCATTGGCAAGATCCGCATTGATACGATTAACGATCGATTCATGCGAATAGTTACCATCTTGTCCAAAAGGTACTTCACGCAAGAAAAAATATCTTAATTGATCAACGCCGTAATGTTCAGCCAAAGAGAATGGATCAATGACATTTCCAACTGACTTCGACATTTTTTCGCCACGATAAAACAGAAAGCCGTGACCAAATATACGTCGTGGGACTTGCAAACCCGCCGACATCAAGAATGCAGGCCAGTAAACCGCGTGAAAACGAATAATATCTTTACCGATGATGTGAACATTGGCTGGCCAAAAAGCTGCTCGACTCGACGTCTGATCTGGCCATCCTGTTGCGGTAACGTAATTGGTAAGCGCATCGACCCACACATACATCACATGTTTTGGATCGCCGGGAACCGGTATCCCCCAGTCAAAAGTCGTACGGCTCACGGATAGATCGCGCAAACCCGATTTTACAAAACTAATGATTTCATTTTTGCGTTCGACAGGGCCGATAAAATTTGGAACTGAATTATAGAGCGCTAACAATCGATCTTGATAGGCAGAGAGCCGGAAGAAATAGCTCTCTTCTTCTACCCATTCGACGGGCGTGCCTGTTGGGCCGCAACGGATGCCATCCCCTCCAAGCGTTATTTCATCTTCAGCGAAATAGGCTTCATCGCGCACCGAATACCAGCCGGCATAAGAATCTTTATAAATATCGCCGGCATCAACCATTCTTTGCCAAATTTCTTGACACGCTTTTTTATGACGCTCTTCGGTCGTACGGATAAAATCATCATTCGATGCATTAAGCGCCTTGGTCATCTCGCGAAACACTGCTGCATTACGATCTGCCAAGGCTTGCGCCGACATCCCTTCTTTGACAGCGGTTTGAAGCATTTTCTGACCATGCTCATCTGTGCCGGTCAGAAAGAAAACCTCTTTTCCATCAAGCCGCATGAAACGCGTAATCGCATCAGATGCGACCAACTCATAAGCATGGCCAATATGTGGCCGCCCATTTGGATATGAAATTGCTGTTGTAAGAAAAAAGCGCTCTTTATTGTTCATTATACATTATCCTATGCGGTCTATTAACCTTTTTATTCATCATAAAGCGCGCGCGACTTTCATAGCATCGGCAAGATCATTCATCATGGTGATAAAAAAAGGTCTGCGGTCGAGATTATAAATATCGGTCATTCTTGAATTGATCGTGAATTTTTCCCAAAGATCAGCCAAAGCACTTAAGTGGTGATGTCCTTGCTCAGCATCTTTGGAGCAAGTCGAAGCCATCCATTCGTCAACCGTTTCGAGAAAGAGTGCAAAACTTTCGGCACCATCTTTCTTGGTGAAATGATCAGCCATTATGAGAAGATGTTTACGGTCAAGCTCCGGTAGACTTTCGAGCGTGCTTTCAATATCATGGATCATCGCCATGCGTTCGGCATCAAGATAGGTCAAGGCACGTTTTATAGAACCAGCACCACGACGCGCGGCTTCACGCAAAAGCTTCTGATCATCAGCCTCAGAAACAAGCATGAGTGCTTTCATCATATCGGCATCCGACAAAGGCTTGAAACGCACCATATGGCAACGCGAACGAATGGTCGGCAAAAGACGACCCGGATTATGTGAAATCATCAAAAAAAGCGAACGAGGAGGCGGCTCCTCGAGCATTTTGAGCAACGCATTCGCAGCGCTTGATTTCAAATCATCAAGTGGGTCGATGATCGCAATTTTCCATCCACCCTCGCCTGCGGTTGACCCGAAAAATCCAAGCATTTTGCGGACATCTTCTACCGGTATCGAGCCTGATTTGGTTTTCTTCTCGCCATCGATTTCAGATTCGAGAAAAAATAAATCCGTATGCGCGCGCGCATTAACGCGTCGTGCTGACGGTTCATTAGCAGAAACATCAAGAGACTGCGCCGCGTTTGTACGCTCAACTCGATGATCGGGATTACAAAGCAAAAAACGCGCAGCTCTTAGTGCAAATCCCGCTTTGCCGATTCCTTCGGGGCCGGCAAGAATCCAAGCATGCGGCAAGCGTCCAGATCGATAGGCTTCAAGGAAACTGCTCTCGATCTGTTCTTGCCCAATCAATGCATGATCATGTGTGTCCTGAGACGATAACACATCTGTTGAAATTGAAGTTTTACTGGCTTTTTTGCTCATGTGTGTCGCCTCTCAAACAAAGAAAAGCGCTCCGAGAGCTTTTTTAAGATTTCAATTTCGATTTGTTCTTCATCACCTAATGCAGGAACAACAACGATACGATCAGGATCGCGTTCTGCGAGATCCAGAAAGCCCTGGCGCAATTTTTTATGAAATTCCAGCGATTCAGATTCAAAACGATCAGCTTGATGAGACCCTCGCCGTTGAGATGCACGAGCCAATCCCGTCTCCGGCGGTATATCGAGAATGATCGTTAAATCCGGTTTTGTTTCAGCAACAACAAGCGCTTCGAGCTGTTCTACAACCGCACTTGGCACAGCGCCTAAAACGCCTTGATAGACGCGTGTTGAATCCGAGAAGCGATCACATATAACAACGTCACCGCGCGCCAGAGCTGGCCTGATGAATTCAGCTAAATGATTAGCACGCGCAGCATAGAATAAGAGCGTCTCGGTTAACGCATCAAGCGCAGGCTCTGTCCCGTCAAGAATTAGAGCGCGAATAAGTTCAGCGCCCGGTGTGCCCCCGGGCTCACGCGTTACATGTGTCTTGATCGAGCGTGCTTGGAGACGCGCGTGAAGGCGTCGGATCTGGGTGGATTTTCCCGCCCCCTCTCCGCCTTCAAAAGTGATGAAAAGCCCTTGGCTTAACCGCGCCTTCATGACCATGTCCGAAAATCGAAAAAGATCCTGCCGCCTGTCGGTAAGATCGAGTCGATCCGGTTGTTCTTCGCCGACGATGCGACGAAGCGCAATAGCTTAACGCAGCTGGAAGGTGTTTTGCGCTTTTAAGCCATCAATGGCTGGGCTGGCGGCCGAGAACGCCTCGGTGGGTAGATAGAACATGCCTGGACGCGGAACAGGCATAGGCGGGATACTGGCTGTTTGAACCGTATCTTCCGCCGTAGCAGAGGGTACAGCCAAGAGTGGCTTTGGTGAGATCAGGCTGACAGTGCGCACAAGCCGCGGACGTGGAACCGGAAATGGCACATCACCGTCGATAAAGCTTTCGGCGTCATTCTGCGCGACGAGTTGCGGCAATACCGGTTCGGTAGCAGCCACTTCGGTAGCAATTGCATCCTCAGCTGACGCGACTTGTACCGGCGCACGGGCATCCCCGATCAGCAAAGCAGGTTTGCCGTCTGTTCTCAGACTTGCGAGCAATTTGTGATCATCACTGCCTTCAAGCGGCGC
>Ga0194118_10001458_pt1 | contig 33782 bp, 31 predicted proteins | sample TA2MahsurfametaG_2_FD_148662 | JGI IMG/M metagenome (GOLD analysis project Ga0194118, IMG submission 148662) | Freshwater microbial communities from Lake Tanganyika, Tanzania - TA2015013 Mahale N5 surface | ecosystem: Environmental > Aquatic > Freshwater > Lake | place: Tanzania: Lake...
ATCACAAACACAAACAGCGGAACACAGAGGGTCAACAAATGAGCTACCACCAATTTATTGACCACGAAGGTTACGAATACGGATCTTTTGAAGTGTTCTACGACATAGCCTCGCTTACGCTCACAGGTAAACCAGTTCAAGAAGGCTTTTACTGGTGGCCTTGCTTCCCTGGGTGTATCCCAGACAGTGATCCTATGGGTCCTTTTGATACTGAAGAGGAAGCTATAAAAGACGCACAACAAGATTGGTAAACCTTTATCACTTTTTCCTTCACTTTTTTACCAATGATCTCTGCAACCTTTGACCGCTTTGACATTAAAGAGGCTCACTATCTGTTCTGGAGTGAATACCACTCCGGGATGTTTTCCGAGGGATATATCAAACTCTGTAAGGCCTTATCTAATTTCAAACCAGCATCATCTTTAGACTGGGAGTCACTCTCTGAGAACGGTAAAAATATTTATAGAAACCTTTGCGATCGTGAGTCTGTAAAATGTGAATACGATTCTCTTAAATATCTTCTAGAAAAGAACAATTGGGATATTGATGATAACTGTGTGGAGTGGTTTCTAGATAATTACAACAACTGCAGAAAGGATCTCTGCAATTACGAGACTTCAGATTTTGTGAATCTAGATATGTGCTACACAAAAGATCTCATAAATTTCTACAACTCAAACCAAAAATCTGTTCTTCATTGGTGCGACCAGCTCTGCGAAACTTACGGCTACACTTCAAGGCTTCAACTTTTAGAAGGTCAAACAATAGAAGATCCTGACGATTTTGCAACTGGTTTAGTGAACTCAGCGATGACATATCTCGGTTGTGAACTTTACCGATTGGTAGAAGATGCCCGATAAGTTATGGGATCTGTATCTGAGTTTCTATACCATTTGTTTCTGTTTTGTATCCCTATTCTGTTTACTGTTCTAGGCCTACTTAGGGCCAACTGACTACAATAAAAGGGCCTCTAAATAGGGGCCCTATTTTATAGCTAGGTGTTATTGAGAATGAGTCGCAATAGCAGTAATAAAAGTACATTTGTACTGTTTGCTTATTGAAAACGAGAGTCAATAGCAACAAAACCTGGGTTCGGTCTTAACTACTATCACGCCACGGGGTACGCCACGGGACACAAGCTAAATTTCCTTTAAATTGCTTTTAGCGCTGTGTCGGTGGCAATGCTAATCCCAGCTAATGCCAAAGAGAAGTTCTACGCACCACTCAAGCAAGTGGCAGCTCAATACGTTCCACTCCTGATGGCACGGATGGCGGTGCTACAAAATCGAGCCAATCAAGCGTTGGAATTTCTGGATGATGAGGAAGATGAGGAGCGAGAGTTGGTATGGATGGATGACGCAGAGCGAATAGTTGCTGTTGCAGAGGCACAATCCGTCCTTCATAAGTCAGTAGTAGAAGCAGGGATGTGCCAATCGTTAGTCGGAGCATTTGCTGATCTTTTGGAGAATGATTACCAAAAACTCAGGGAAAGCCGTTGTGCGTTTTTAAACGAGGAGGGTGAGTTGGAATCGCTATACGAGGATGACGAATCAAACAGAGGCTTTAGCTGAAGTTGTTTGGTTAACCATCAACCTTACCCCAGGAACAGCGAGCTGCGACACTGGCCTCTCTAAGGACCTCTAAGGCCCTTCCACTACCCACCTGCTCCATCCACCCCAAAAGCACGCTCCAAGTGGCATAGAGACGCTCTGGGGCGTCAATCAGAGAGTTATTGAACTGGGTATTGTCCCAATACGCCACGAGGCATCGGTTAGTGAGGTCGTCAAGCTCAGCTTTGTCGCACATCTGGTTGAGTTCTTCCTCTGTGTAATGGTCAGTCATAGTTTCTGAGCTCCTCAGCTAAATCAAGAAGTGCTTTACGAATAGTTGCACCAGTAAATTCACAGCAACTTCTGGCATACAACTCATCTTCTGGTATCACTTGATCTGCAACAGCACAAAGTACATCAGCAACTACACCCCAAGGAGGAGCTTCTACATCAAGCCAATAGGCATTGAGTAAAGCTTGAGCTGCTTGTGATAATTCACTCATTAATCATTACCTCACCACACAACTTTTCAATAGCAGCTAGATACCCATCCCAATAATCTTTTTGTTGATCACCAAAAGCTTTCTTGTACTGCTCACGAGCGTAATCATATTCATCAAGAATGACTGCAACATTAATAGTCAGAGGTTGTAAATCCACTATCACTTCACTCCCCAAACGTTAGGATCGTTTTGATCATCTTCTGTAGCTTCAAAACGTTCCAACATTTCATCTAAGAACACAGCTAGTTCTTCTTCAGTCATTGTTACTGGAACTTGACTGGGATCCAAAGGATTCATTAAGTGGCCCTTTAAATGGTGGCTAAAGACCTCTTTAAGAAAGACTTTTTAAGTGTCTCTTTAAGTGCCTTCTAAGTTGACGGCTAGAGACCTCTTTAAAACCTTTTTAAGAAGGTACTTAAAGGTACTTAGAGGACCCTTAAAGGGCCACTCAAAGCGGCCACTTAAAGAGCTGTCCTACGGCCTCTCCTTGGTGTAAGCCCTCTGAGTACCGTCTGTGGGTCCTTTTGACGCTGAGTCCCGTGCAACTTCAAGGCACTTTGACTGGCTGGATTCCCAGCTTCACCGAAACCCCTACCTACAACAATGAACCGTGTGACTTCCGTATCAAGGTTCTTGTACAAGACGCAGAAGAGATTGTTGAAGAAATCTCTGACCTCTACGACGCAGCATGTACCTGGTATCGTGACCAGACGGGGAAGAAAAGTTTTTATGACGCTCCGTTTGAGATGGCTAAAGACGGTTCAGCCGTAATCAAACTGACGGCCAAGCCGAGCTATGGGGAGTTTCCGTTGCCTGTGGTAGACAGCGAGCTGCAACCTTTGGCTCCTGATCTGAAGCTGCGTGAGGGCTCTGAGATTCTCGTAGCCATCAAGCCGATGTACATCCCTCGTAAGGCTCCTCGTGGGGGTATTCGGCTGTGCCCTAAGGGTATTCAGGTGTTGAAGGCTGTGACTGGTGCTGGTGAGGATCGTGGTGATTTTGATATTGCCAAAGCTTTTACTAAGCAGTCTGGATTTAAACAATCCAAACCAAACTTGAAAGAACTTGCTACTGTATCTGGCGAAGATCCTGACTTTTGAGTAGATGGCCCGACGATTCCATAAGTACGGCAAACGCCAAGCAGATGGTTTTCGTTCGGGCTTTGAAGGCAAAGTAGCCGATTACCTCAACGCAACAGGGATTAGCTGGGAGTATGAACAGTACAAGTACGACTTGCTAATCCCTCGTAGTTACACCCCTGACTTCGTTCTCAGCAATGGGGTAGTGCTTGAGGTAAAGGGTTACTTTGATTCGGAGGACAGGAGACTGATCAAGCTGTTCAAGGAGCAGCATCCATCAGTTGATATCCGCATGGTCCTACAAAAACCGCATCAGAAACTCACCAAATCAGGGAGTATGACCTACGCCCGTTGGTGCGACAAGTACAGTGTGCCCTGGTGTGAGGGTCCGATCATCCCATCTAGCTGGTCATAGCAGTGCTATGATTTTGCCGGACAAGTGAAAGGACACCGAGACCTCTGGGGCTGAGTTCCCTGGAGGTCTCTTTTTATGTCCCGCGTTGTTCGCAGGTTGAACTGCCCCAAATGTGGGTCACGCGACAACGTTGCTTTGTACGACGACGGTGGTGAGCACTGCTTTACCCCTGGTTGTACCTACCACGTTTCAGGTTCTTCCGCTTCCTTCACGATGTCTACTTTTGCAACTAATGATTCTCACATTGAGATCGAACCCCTTGTCGGTTCATACAACGCCATACCAAGTCGGAGTATTCCAGAGGAGACGTGCAAACTCTTTGGATATTTCAAAGGTACCTATGGCGACAGTGAGGCTTACTTCTGGCCCATCTACGACAAAGATCGTCGTCTTACTGGCTACAAGATTCGTAAGCCAAACAAGAACTTTGTCCAGCATGGAACCAATCCTGACCATACGTTTCTCGGGCAGGAAAAGTGGAGTGGCGGCAAGCTGCTGGTTATCTTTGAAGGTGAGTACGATTGCCTCAGCTACGCTGCCACGAGGAGGAGTTGGCCGTGCGTCTCGCTACCGAATGGCGCTGACTCTGCGGAGAAATCAATCAGGAGCAATCTCGATTGGTTACTGAAGTTTGAAGAAATCATCCTGTGCTTTGACAGCGATGAACACGGGCAGAAAGCAGTCAAGAACGCAATCCAATTACTTCCGCCTCGCGTGGGTAAGATCGGCAAGATCGAGAAGTACAAGGATGCCAATGAAGCCCTTGTAGCAGGCGACAGTAAAGCCATCATGCAGATGGTTTGGACTGCTGCTGAGTACGAGCCTGATGGGATTATCAGTGGCAGCAAACTGCTTCAGATGGTCCTAGAAGACCCAAAGACTGAAAGTGCTGCGTATCCCTATAAGTTCCTTAACGACAAGCTTCATGGTCTGCGTAAGGGGGAACTCGTTACTATCACAGCTGGCTCTGGCATTGGTAAAAGCACGTTCGTTTCTGAGATTGCGTATGACCTGCTTACCAAGCAAAACGAAACAGTGGGTTATGTCGCTTTGGAAGAGAACATTCGACGAACTGCTCGGCGCTTCGTCGGTATGGATCTTAATTATCCTGTCCACATTGATCGAGGTCACTTCACTGATGAGCAAATTGAGGATGCGTTCAATCGGACTCTCGGAACGGGTCGGTTATTTCTGTACGATCATTTTGGCTCTCTTGACCCTACCGTTTTGCTTAACCGCATACGCCATTTGGTTAGTGGTTGCGGGTGTAGTTGGATTGTGTTCGATCACCTTTCAATTCTTGTCTCAGGTTTGGACCAAGGGGACGAACGTAGGGCGATTGATCAAACGATGACAAAACTCCGAAGCTTTGTTGAAGAAACAGGCTGCGGGATGCTTTTGGTGTCACACTTACGCCGCCCTACTGGCGATAAAGGCCACGAGAACGGTGCTCAAACATCCCTTTCACAGTTACGCGGTAGCGCTGCTATCGGCCAACTTAGTGACATCTGTATTGGTCTTGAACGAGATCAACAATCTGATAACAATTCAGAAGGAACAACTGTACGAGTTCTTAAAAATCGTTTCACAGGTTGGTGCGGCGTTTCAGGCACTGTGAAATACAACGAAACTACCGGCAGAATGTTGGAGCTTTCTGGCAGTAACAAGCCGCAACAATTCGATGATCATTTTGAATCCGACTTTTGACGTTCACATCTCCGAGATGAATCACCTTAAGGTGACAGCTCTTGCTGCTACTGAAACCGCCAAACGAGTGTGTCAGTCCTTTTTCAAGTCCAATGACGCCTGCAACCAACTCAACTACGGCCAGCTTGAGGACTTCCTTGACTTCTGCTACAGCCGAAACCTCAAGGTCTTTCTCGATGGTAACGTTCGACGTGGAGACCAATGCTCTCAAGATTAGGGATGTTACTAAAGTCCACTGCTGTGCAGTATCTGACGGCACGAACACAACTCTGTACAAGAACGCAAAAGAGTGGATTTCGATTCTTGAAAATGCGGATGTATTGATTGGTCACAACATTATTCAGTACGACATACCAGCGATACAACAGGTATACCCTTCTTTTAAACCAAAAGGCAAAGTCGTCGATACGTTGATCCTTTGCCGGATGCTTTACCCCGATATCCTTGACCGTGACTTTCAAAAGAAGTGGGAGGGGATGCCAATACAGCTTTATGGTCGCCACAGCCTTGAGGCTTACGGCTTTCGACTGGGCTATAGCAAGCGTCACGCTGGTCTTGAAGACTTCAGTGTGCTGACTGATGAACTGGCTGAACGCTGCGTCTGTGATGTTGAACTGAACCTTAAATTGTGGCGCAGGTTGCAACCGAAGGCTGACGACATCCCTTGTGCCGTTGACCTTGAGATGCGCTTTGCACAGCTCATCGCCCTGCAGGAACGATCTGGCTTTGGTTTCAATGTTCAAGGGGCTTTGGAACTTGAAGCTCAGATCAACGAACAACTGAATACTCTTGGCGAACGATTGAGACAACGGTTCCCGTTCGTTGACGGAGGGCTCTTCACGCCCAAGCGAGACAACTCGTCACGAGGTTATGTAGGTGGTGCAGCAATGTGCCGTCTTACAGATCTCAACCCAAATTCTCGGGATCATGTCGCTTGGGTGCTACAGACACTTCTGGAGTGGAAGCCAGAGGAGTTCACCAAGGAGGGGAAACCCAAGTTGGATGAAACAATTCTGTCGAAGATCCCTGGGGCTGAAGATTTTGTTTCACACTTCACGCTCCAAAAGCGATTGGGTCAACTCAGCACAGGCAACAATGCTTGGTTGAAACTGGTGGAAAGTGACAACAGGATTCACGGCAGTGTGATTACTGTTGGATGCGCCACCGCTCGCTGTAGCCACGTCAACCCCAATATGGCCCAGGTACCTGCTGTCAGGTCAGTCCTGGGACCGGAGTGCCGAGCTCTGTTTGGACCTGGCCGCCTCGGGGGAGGTAGAAGCACCAAACAGGTTGGCGTGGACCTCAGTGGAATTGAAGCACGTTGCTTGGCTCACTACTTGTGGCCGTTTGACGAAGGTAAGTTTGCGAACGAAGTACTGAATGGCGATATCCATACGGCCAATCAAAAGGCCGCAGGACTCGCCACCAGAGACCAGGCAAAGACATTCTTCTATGCCTTGATGTATGGAGCAGGGGCAGAGAAGCTAGGTCTGATTACGGGTCAGGATGGAGCAAAGCTGAAGCGGAAGTATTTCCGCAATATGCCCGCTTTGGCTTCGCTTTCTAAAAGAGTAATAGCAAAAGCAAAAGATGAAGGCTTTGTTAAGGGATTGGACGGTAGACAGATAAGAATCCGGTCCTCACATAGCGCTCTTAACTTCCTACTTCAGAGCGCAGGTGCCATCATTAGCAAGCTCTGGTACATCACCTGTTTTGAGGAACTCTTAAAGGCAGGATTTGAGTACGGGGTTGATTGGTTTTTCCTGGCTCACGTCCACGATGAAGTACAGTTCGCAGTCGCAGCAGAACGCGCAGAAGAGCTTGGACTCATTGCAGTCAGGTCTTCTCGCTTGGCAGGAGATGCACTTGGACTCCGTATTGGAATTGATTCGGAGTTCAAAATCGGAGACACTTGGGCCGAGTGCCACTAAGACTTGCAAAATTTGTAAGCAAGACAAACCGCTAGATCTGTTTGGTCGTAACGGCACTTGGAAACGCCCTGAGTGCAAAGAGTGCTACGCCAAGCTGCTTAGGGACTATTACCAAATTCGTAAGAAACAGAAAGTACCTGAACTAGGTGCGCCGTGTGAGTGCTGCGGATCCACTGAACATAAGTTGCATTGGGATCATTGTCATGAAACCCATGAGCATCGTGGTTGGATTTGCAATAACTGCAACACAGGTATTGGCAAGCTTGGTGACAATATTGAAGGCGTCCTCAAGGCTGTGGACTACCTAGCCAAGGTCAATAAGCTAGGAGCCCACCAAGGAGGTACTGATGACTTGGCTGCTGCTTGACGCAGACATGCTGCTGTTCCAAGCAGTTGTTGCCGCTGAAGTTGAAATTGAATGGTGCCCAGACATCATCACAACTCATCTACCTATCAAAGAAGCTCAATTCTTTTTCAATGAGCTACTTGAAACCAAACGCAACCAAGCACAAGCTGACAGATTCACGCTTTGTTGGACTGCTAATGAGAACTTCCGTAAGGACGTTGCACCCACCTATAAAGCACACCGTACTCGTTACGATCGTCGCAAGCCTGTGGGGTATAAAGCAGTACGACGTTGGGCTGAACAGCAGTTTCCTTCCGAGTGCTGGCACCGATTAGAAGCTGATGATGTTCTTGGCATCCTCGGCACTCGTTATCAAGACAAAACCATCATCTGGTCTGGAGATAAAGATCTTAAACAGATTCCTGGTCTTCATTTAGATAACGATGGCAACATCTTTTACATTTCCCAACTTGAAGCTGATGTCTATTTTTATCGTCAGGCTCTTACCGGTGATTCCACTGACGGCTATCCTGGTTGCCCTGGGGTGGGACCGAAAACAGCGGAAAGAATTATCGAGGAAGATGGATTTGAAGAGGCCTCCGCATGGAGAGCTGTAGTTAGCCAGTACAAGAAGAAAGGGTTAGGTGCTGACTATGCCTTAACCCAAGCTCGCCTTGCTCGTATCCTTCGTGACTCTGAGTACACATTTGATGAAATTCAACTATGGACCCCGACTTCGATCCCATCCGTCCCAGCCACTACGCTTTCGACGAGGGAGTAATTGAATGTATTGATTACATTGAAAGCCACGCTTTTGATTTTGTTGAAGGCAACATCATCAAATACGTCACTCGGTACCAACACAAAAACGGTACTGAAGATCTCAAGAAAGCCCGTTGGTATCTCGATCGCTTGATCAAACGACAAGAAGAGTGGGATGCCCAATGGAATAACCATCAAAAACTTTACGAAGAGGTTGTTGCCGATGATCACTTCCAATTCCGAGTTAGTTCGGACCTGGATGCAACGAGCGGACCAGTTAACCAATCCTGATAACGAACAGCGTGAACAACAACTTGCGTATGTCGAAGAAGAGTTTTACGAACTTCTTTATGCATATCGCAACGAGTCTCGCGCACAAGTTATTAAAGAAGCCTGCGACCTACTATGGGTCACTTATGGTTTGCTTCTTACCTTGGGTGTGGATCCTGATTCTGCTTTCGATCGGCTCTACACCTCTAACTGGTCCAAGTTTCCTTTCACAAAAGTGGATGGAAAAGTCCAGAAAGGTCCCAACTATCAACCCGTTGACTTCTCAGACTTATGAAGCCTTACGATGAACTGCTGGCACAAATTCCTAACGGCGCTTGGCAATATGTCGAAGCCGAATACGAGGAAGATGATGACGGCACTGGCTCTATTCAGTTCTATTGGGACGATGAAGAGCATCCTGAACTCAAGCCTCTTTCCCAGCTTGATGAAGATCAATGGGAAGATTTTGTAATCACTTCACTTCAACGAACAATTGACAAAAATGAAACTGACGAAGGCGACTCTGAATCCGGCGATCGCAATGACCGGGAGGGTGGAGAGTTGGATTGAGAATCCCACCCGCCGTTATCCCGTTAGTTGTACTGTGTTCGTTGTGGAAGACACAATGGACGAGGATGCTGACGGTCTTGAGGGTTCTTGGCAATTCGTCAGTAAGGCTCTCCGGTATGGCGCAGGGGTTGCTGTTCACCTTTCTAAGCTTCGTGCAAGGGGTACTAGAAACACTCACGGAATGGTTGCTTCAGGCCCTTGTGGGTTTATGGAGATCTATTCCAAGTTCAACGAGATCCTTCGTCGCGGCGGTACCTACCGAAATGGTGCGGTGGTTGCTCATCTTGACGCAGATCATCCTGACATTTTGGAGTTTGTTAATTACGATCGCGGTCGTATTCCTTGGATTAAACGTTGTGTCAATGTTGATCCTGCAATTATCGACGAACCAAACAAGCTAAAAGCAATCATGGATGCTGCCCGTAAGGGTGACGTTTGGATTGTTAAGAAGCAATACGACGCAAACGGTGAGCGCATCTATTCCAATGTGTGCCAAGAGATTCTGCTGAAGTCTCGGGACACCTGCTTGCTGTCTCATATCAATTTGGGTCTCACCAAGATTGATGAGATTCCTCAGGCGTTTGTTGATGGCATGAAGTTTCTTTGTGAGCTGTATCAACAAACTGGTGTTGATGAGTCTGGTATTTACAGCCGCAAAGATAACCAAGTTGGTTTGGGTGTTCTTGGTCTGGCAAATCTATTGGCTATTGAAGGCGTGACCTACGAAGACTTTGTGGTTGCTTTGCGTCGCAAGAACTTTGGTGTTGGGTCTGTTGAAACCAAAGCTGGAGAGATTGCTCACGCTATCTTCCTGGGCTTTGTAGAGGCCTCTAAGGTGGCTGCTGACTACAACATGTCCCGAGCGTTCACTGTGGCCCCTACAGCCTCTTGTGCGTACCGCTATGTGGATCGTGAAGGGTTCACTACAGCCCCTGAAATCTCACCTCCGATCAGTCGTGACGTAGATCGTGATAGTGCAACTCTTGGTGTGCAAAGTTACAAGTTCAACCCCAAATGTGAAACCGCTGAACAAGTTGGTTGGGATACATTTTTTGAGTTGAACTGTGAGTGGCAGCGGTTGATGGATAGCACATCCATGGCTCATGCAATTTCTATGAATTGGTGGTCTGATATGACAACAATGGACCGTCAATTTATGTCACGATGGTTGAACTCCCCCTTGAAGAGTTTGTATTACTCTCTTCAAGTGATGGCCGACATTCAAGATAAATCCAATGCCTACGCCGCTATTAGCGATGTAGATGTTGAGGATTACCTTGCCAATTTGTTGGAGGGAGATTCAGCACCCGATTGCAACTGCGCCGAATGAACCCGTATCAGAAACTGCTCGCTCGTAAGCGCACTTGGACTCCCATTCAATCAACCGCTGGCAAGCTAAAAGAGGGCTCGGAGGAGACAATCTTCCGGGCTCTTGCCCTTCGTCACATGGAGCTTCCGGTTGGTGATTTTATCCAAGACGCTTGCTCTAATGAAATTCCTGAAGCCTCCCGTGCGCTTCTTGAAAGCAACATCAAAGATGAAGAGCGCCACGATCTTGCGCTGGGATATATCACCAACGCATTGGGCGTGGATGAACAAGCCGAGAAAGAAGCCTTCCGACTACGGCAAGCGTGGATTGAACATCCAGATCATCCGGTCCTCAAAGCAATGGTGGCCGAGCGTGCAATCTTTTTCGTTCTCCTCCCGTTCTTTCGTTTTAACGGTGATGCTGGTCTCCGAACGGTAAGTGCTGACATTAGCCGTGATGAACAAGTACACGTTGCAGCAAACAGTCTGGTGTGCCGTGAGCTTGGTCTCACTGTGTCTCCTAGTTTGGATCGCCTCAGGAAGGCAACCATTAATTGGGTGATGCAACCCCTTTTGAAAGTACATACTGACAAATATCTTGATCGTCAGTTTTGGCTGGATCAAAGTGACAGTTTGATGTATTCAGGTAAAGCTGAAGGTTTGATTGAAACTCAGCGAGCTCGGATGCCTGCGTTTTTTGAGACCAGTAACTCTGATCTTCCCAGCTACGCTTGATGCATATGGGGTTTGATTATGGCGTTGATTACCCAAGACCAATTTTTTGAGCTTTGGTTTCCTACTAGTTATTGGGCTCAACAGTTTGGTGGGACAGGAGATCCAAATAACAGGCGTAACGCTCGTGAATCTCCTAACGGTAGTCGTCAATTTGCAGCAGCTTGGGAAGCGTATAACCGCGATCAAATAGCTGCTCAAAATCCTAGAAGCGTTCTTGATACCCCTTACACATTTAACGAACCTGCACCTGGTTTTACGCAGTGGTCAGGTCCTTGCTATGACGCTAATTGTCAAAGGCTTAGGGCCTCCATTGAATCTAGTGAGCGAGCTAATTACGCTTCTTGGCAAACTAGAAAAGCACAGGCAGAAGCAGCAGAACAACGTCGGTTGTATGAAGTTGCTTTGCTGCAACAAGCTGATATAAAAGCTCAGCAATATGAAGCAGAACAAGCTGCAAAATTTTTGGCTACTGAACAGCAAAAAATTCAACAAGACCTTGTACTTGAACAGCAAAAAATTGCTCAACAACAAAAACAAGAGCAGTCAAATATAGAAGCTCAAATTAATGCTTCTCGTTTAGCTGCACAAGAAGAACAAGCAGCAATTAAACTTCAATTTGAAAGCGACAGAGCTTCTATCCAACAACAACAAGCAGCTCTTCAATCCCAATTTGAAAAAGAGAAAGAAACAAACGAAAAAAGTATTGCAGCAGCAGCAGCAGAAACAGCAAAGCAACAAATAATAGCCAAGCGTCAAACAGCTCTTAAACAAGAAGCAGCCTCAACACCTACTACCAAATTGACTGCACAGCAAAATCAAACCGCTGCTACAGAGCAAACACGCCGTCGTAAAACAATGATTGGTCAGCCTGGTGTATCTGTCACACGGGTTAGTGCAAGGTCTGGCGTTGGTGGTTATGGTGGTACAGCTCCTGCCAGAATTAACCCGACTGGTCTCAACATATGATTCCTTACATTGAAGCTGAAATTATTCAATATCTTGACGCTATTTATCCAGATAAAGCACCTGACCTTAGTATGGAAGAGAAACTTATCTGGTTTACTGCTGGACAAGTATCAGTTGTAAGGCATCTTAAAGAGCAGCACAAGCTCCAAGAGGAAACTAAGTATGGCTAAGGCTAAGGACAGCTCACTTAATTCAGTTCTCTCAATCCTTGGTTTGGTTGGAGCTGGTTTTTCTGCCTACCAAGGGTTTCGTGCTGCTGAACAACGTAGTACTGAATTTCGTGCTCAACAAGAACAAGCTGCAAGGCAATATTCTCTAGCTCAACAAGCAACTGAAAATCAAACTCGTCTAGTTAACGAGCAAATTGCAAACCTTCGGTCTAGTCTTGCTCAACGGCAACAAGAATTTCAAGCAGCACAAACTGCTTATACACAACAAGCAGAATCCAGCCGCCAACAACTTGAGCAAGCAAGGAGTTCTTCTGCTGCTCAGTTGACTGCTATGCGTGAATCGGCTGCTGAACAAAGCCGTCAGATGCAGTCTCAATCAGAGTCTCAACGTCTGGCTTTTGCTGAACAAACCAAAGCTCTTCAAGAACAAACGTCTATTCAACGTGCTTCACAAGAAGCTCAGCTTGGTATTGCTCGTGAACAACTGGCTTCGTATCAAGCTCAAGCTGTTTCAATGCAAGAGCAAGCTTTGATCGCTCGTCAAACTGCAGAACAACAAATGTCTCAGCAACGCACGGCGGCTGCGGCTATGTTGCAACAGCAAAAGATTACGTCTGCCATTCAGCAACAGCAAGCTGCAGCTCCTCCTGTTGGTAGCCGTGTTCGTCAACGTGCTGGCACTCCTGCTGCAATGCGTACTAGTTTGGAAATACAATCGCCTGTTGCCGGTCTTGGCATTGGGGCAGGTTCATCTAACGCGGCTGGTGGTTTGAATGTCTAATGCTTCGGCTCGTTATTCGGCACTAGAGCCGGAGAAATCAATTTATCTGGATCGAGCAATTGAGTGCAGTAAGTACACTCTGCCGACTCTAATTACTGATAACGACCGTAGTACTGGTAAAAATCTTTACACCAAAATCGCTACCACCTACCAAGGTCTTGGTGCTCGTGGCGTAAACAACCTGGCTAGCAAGCTGTTGATTGCTTTGCTGCCTCCTAACCAAGCTTTCTTTCGTCTCTCTGTAGACGACATGAAGCTGAAGCGGGAGCTTGAGAACTACAAGGAACTGCAATCAGAGTTTGATCAGCAACTGGCTTTGATGGAACGTTCCGTCATGCGGGACATTGAAGAGTCTGGTGATCGGACTGCTTTGTTTGAAGCGCTAAAGCATTTGATTATTGGTGGTAACGCTCTGCTGTATGTAGCTGAAACTGGTACCAGGGTTTATCCGCTTAAGTCTTTTGTATTAAACCGTGATCCTGAAGGAAACATCCTTGAGGTTGTGGTGCGTGAGGAAGTTAATCCTGAAGTTCTTCCTGAAAAAGTTACACCTAAAGATAATGAAGGAAAACTTGTAGACCGTACTGTTTTTCTGTACACCCACGTCACTTGGGATTACAAAAAGGATCGTTGCAACTGGTATCAAGAGGCTTACAACAAACAGATAGGCAAGACCGGTTCTGTTCCTATTGAGAAAAGCCCTTGGATTCCCCTTCGTATGTTCCGTGTAGCTCATGAAGCTTACGGACGCGGGTATTGCGAGGAGCTTCTTGGTGATCTGAAAAGCCTTGAGTATTTGTCTAAAGCAATTGTTGAGGGTTCTGCTGCTGCAGCCAAGATCATCTTCCTCTGCAATCCAAACGGCACTACTCGTCCTGATGCTCTTGCTCGGGCTGCCAATGGATCAATTGTGGCGGGTAATCCAAATGATGTGGCTCCTCTGCAAATGCAAAAGCAGGCGGATCTTACGGTTGCTCTTAACACCATTGCTCGCATTGAACAGCGACTAAGCTTTGCATTCCTGCTTAACAGCGCCATTCAAGCTGGGACTTCTGGCCGTGACCGTGTGACGGCTGAAGAAATTCGTATGGTGGCTCAAGAACTTGAAGCTGGTTTGGGTGGTATCTACTCCATCCTTAGCGTTGAGCTGCAGCTTCCTCTTGTTAACCGCAAGATGGCTCTTATGGAGCGTCAGGGTCGTTTGCCAAAGCTGCCTAAAGATATTGTGAAACCTCAGATCACCACCGGTCTTGATGCTCTTGGACGCGGTAACGATAAAGCCAAGTTGATTGAGTTCTTGCAAACCATTGCTGGCACTCTGGGTCCTGAGGTCATGGCTCGTTACGTTAATAGTCGTGAACTGATCACCCGCCTTGCTGCTTCTGATGGTCTCGATACTTACAAGCTGATTAAATCAGACGAAGATCTCATGGCTGAAGAACAGCAAACAGCTATGATGATGCAGCAACAAATGGCCGCGCAAGATCCTAATAACGATCCTGCTAAACAGGCCGCACTCATTAAAGCTGAAAATGACTCAATCCGGGCAAGTCAAGAGGCCGTTGGCGGAGGAACCCCTGGAGGTTTCTGAGGCTCCAAAAAAGGCGGAACCTAAATCCAAAATGGATCAACTGATTGAAGAGCTGAAGGCTAAAAAGCCTGAGGTGTATCAACAGTATGTCGCTGCTGCTAAAAACAAGCGACCTGTTTGGATCTATCCTGATCTGACCGTTCGGATCGGTTGATCATGGAAGTCATCGCTGACAATTTTCTGGCTCAAGAAACTGGGCCTTATAGCGAGCAAGATCTGCAAGCTCTTCAAGAGGCTGAGCAGCAAGAGCAACAGCAAGAACTCATTGGTGGCAAATTCAAAAGCCCTGATGATTTGCTGAAGGCTTACCAAGAACTTGAGAAGAAGCTTGGTGGTCGTACTGGTTATGAGAAAGCTGAGGGTGAACCTGAAGCTGATCAAGACCAAACTGCTGAAGAGCCTGTTGTTCTGTCTCAGGATGAAGAAGCCACCATTCTGGAAAGCATTGGTGGTGAAGAAAACTTTAGTGCAGTCCAGCAATGGGCTAAGGAAAACCTTGAAGCTGGTGAGCTTGAGGCTTACAACCGTGAAGTTAATAGCGGTGATTACTACCGAGCTCGTAACGCACTGCAGTCTCTGTATTATGCGTTCCAAGAAAACTCTGGCTATGAGCCTGAGCTGATTGGTGGAAAGCTCTCTACAAATAGCAGTGATGTGTTCCGTTCAAGCCAAGAAGTAATGGCTGCTATGAGTGATCCTCGCTATCTAAATGATCCTGCTTATACCCAAGATGTGCAGGACAAATTAATCCGTAGCGACGTTCTCGGTCCTAGGGGTTAATATTTTATTAGCGAACGTAAACATTGTTGCCGCTGAGGCGATAACAACATTGATATGCGAGCGCCCGTAAACAGTTCCATTAACCAAACTAACGATGCCTGACCTCAACGCATCTCTTAGCCGGTTGGGGAGTATTAATGGCGTTCAATACAACGCTGGCTCTGCCTCCGGTAACTTTGAGCGCGAAAGCGCTAACTTCCTCAAAATCTTTTCCGGCGAAGTTCTGACCACGTTTAACCGTGAGACGATCTTCAAGGATCTGACCATGAAGCGCACCATCTCTTCGGGTAAGAGCGCAAGCTTCCCGATTACCGGTCGCTTCTCTAGCCGTTACCACCGTCCTGGTGATTTCATCACCGGCCAAGGTAACAAAGGCATGATCGGCGAAAAGATCATCACCATTGATGACCTGCTGATCGCTGATGCTTCCATCTATGACCTGGATGAAGCCAAACTGCACTGGGATGTTCGTTCGATCTATTCGACCGAGCTTGGCCGCGCTCTGGCTCGTGCCTATGACCAGCGTCTGGCTCGCACTCTGCTGGCTGCTACTGAGTCTGACGGTCGTATTAAGGACTGGGATTCCAAGCGCTTCCAACTGAATGGTGGTACTTACGTTTCTGTGAGCACCAACACCATTACCTTGAGCGCCAACTTCCAGACCGCTGAACTGACCTATTGGGCTGTGGGTGAAGTGGTTTACGGTGAGAACTCTGGTTCTTACGGTGTGATCACCACTGCTCCTACCAACGGTGCTGCCACCTTTGTGATCAACCCGATTGGTTCGATTGGTACCGGTACTGGCGTTGGCTTCCAAGTGGGTGAGCGTCTGTTCGTTCTGAACTCGATGCCTGGTGGTACTTCCTTTAGCGGTATTGACCTAAACGGTGCTGCTGACCGCAATGCCCGTGGTGATCTGATCGTTGAGAACCTGTTCAAAGCTTGTCAGGCTCTTGATGAAAAGGATGCTCCCAAGGAAGGCCGTGTGTGCGTCCTGAGCCCTGGTGCTTACTACGACGTGCTCAACAGCGACCGTGCCATCAACACTGATTTCAACGCTGCTGGTGGTGCCAATGGCTCCATTTACCAGAACCGCGTGGCTTCTGTGGCTGGTTTCCGCCTGCTGACCTCCAACCACCTGGGTATCAATAGCTATACCGCTAACCAGACTTACGTTGGTCAATCCAACCAGTCTGCTGTGACCCGTGGTGAGCGTCCTAACTACATCAACGGTCGTGACGGTTCTGACGGTCAAGCTGCCGCCGGTACCTGTGATTACTACCAAGATGAGCAAGGCAACACCTCGTCCATCGCTAACTGCTTCGGCCTCTGCTTCACCAAGGAAGCTGTGGGTACTGTGTCCTTGAAGGACGTTTCGATGCAGATGACGGGTTCTGAGTACAAGGCTATGACTCAAAGCACCATGATGGTCGCTAGCTATGCCGTGGGTCACGGTATCCTGCGTCCTGAGTGCTCTGTGAGCCTGCTTTCCGATGGCAACCCGTATTGATTAACTAGCTTCTAGTTAATTACCAATACAATGAGGGGAGGCAGAAATGTTTCCCCTTTTTTGTTGCAATAATGGCGACTAGTAAACTCAGTGCAGTTAACACTCTTCTTGCCATTATTGGCGAAGCCCCTGTAAACAGTCTTAACGCTCCGTTGACTGGTGATGCAAGTCTTGCAGAGCGTACTTTGGATGAAGTGAGCCGTGAGGTTCAAGGAGCTGGATGGTCTTGGAACACGATGCTGTATGACTCCATTCCTCTGGACGCTTCTACAGGTCAATCCCAGCTTCCTAGCAACACCCTTGCTATTCGGTTTAACCCGATCTCTTACCCCTCTCAAAGGTTTGTTCTTCGTGGTCTTAGGATTTTTGATCGCGTTAAAAATACATACGATTTGAGAGGTAGTCTTGGTATTTCAGTAACTGGTGGTACTAGTGACCTTGTGGCTGAAATTGTTGAAGAACTTGATTGGGATAGTATTCCTGAGACTGGTCGTAGGTACATTACGATTCGTGCAGCGCGGATGTTTGCTAATCGTGCTGTGACCTCCGCAAGTCTTGAAACGTACACTGGAGAGGATGAAGAACGAGCCCTTCAGACCCTCAAGCGTACTGAAGACATGGCTCAAAATTACAACTACATCAGCGGTCCTGACGACATGTACGGTGGCCGTGTGATCACTAACTTTGGTCCTGATATTCTGAGCCGCTGATGTCACGAGAACTTTTTAGCCAAATTATTGGTCCGCTTAATAAAGGTGTTAACCAGCAAGCTGACAGTTTTGTGCTGCCTGGTTTTGCCAAAGTTCTTGAAAACGGTAACTGTGACCTTGTTGAGGGTTTAAAGAAACGGCTAGGTTCTGTGCCTGTAAAGCGTATTGATACGCTGACTAAAAACGCTGGTGGTCTTGCCCTTACCAACCCAATCAAATGGAACGAAGCGTGGGTCTTTGTCTATAACCGTAGTAGCAGTGAGCGTTTTATCCTCATTATTGCTGACGATAGCCGTACCGTTTCTCGTACTGGCAATATTACTAGTGGGTCTGCAGTCGTAACGTCTGTAAGCTCCATGACAGATTTGTTTGTCGGAGCTGGTGTAACAGGTAGTGGTGTACCTAGCGGAACGACCATTGTCGATATTGATACTGCTGGCTCTCGCATCACTCTCAGCAAAAATGCAACTGCTACGACAACTGGCGTAACTTTGACGGTTGAATCCAGTTACACCTTTGTTAGTGGCATTTCTAATGTTGAACCAATTAGTGGCATCCTTCCCACTGTTGTTCCTGTTGAGCAAACTTTCTCTAACGTCAGCTCCACCAATCTTGGCTACTTGCGTGGATCTGGTCGTGCTCGGGATCGTTTTAGAGCTACGTCATTTCAGGATTATGTCTTTGTAACTAATATTCAAAAGAAGACTGCGTATGATCCTGCTGAAACGCTGACTCGCTATAACATCGGAGTTATCAGTTCTGCCTACCAACCCATCAAAGCTCAAGTATGGGTAAAGCTGGTTGATTACGATACTGAATATTCAATCACTGTTGAACTTGATAACAGCACAGTAATTACTGGTAAATATTTAACTCCTTCTCTTACTGACTCTGCTGGTGATCCAAACGTTGTTAGTTCTGCTGATATTGCTTCACGTTTAGTTTCATTTTCTGAAACAGCAACTGGAACTGTTTCTAACGGCAGTACAACAATAAGTAGCATCAATGCTACTGATATCAAGAAAATTTACATAGGTGATGTAATCAGTGGTACTCATATTCCTGCTGGAACTACCGTAGTTAGCAAAGCAGCTACCAGCATTGTTATAAGTGCTGCTGCTACTGGCAGTGGTTCACATACTTATACTTTTGGTCATGGTCTTGATCAAAAAGATTCTGGAAACGCTTTAACTTTTACAACTCAAGATTCTCAAATTTTGATTGGTCTTTCTAGTTCTTCTCGCTATATCAAAAGTATTGTTGCTGCTGACGCTCGTGGTAATACGTTAATTGCTGGTTTTTCTAATCAAGTTACTAACGTCACAGAACTGCCTTCAACCTCTTGGGAAGGCTATACGGTGCTTGTAGCGCCCTCTGGAGCCTCTGATCAAAGCTCGTACTACCTAAAGTTCAACGCTGAGAACACGACCACTAACGGTACCTTTGGTCGTGGTGTCTGGGAAGAGACTGCTGGGTGGAATTCTAGAGGGCTTTTAGACGACAACACGATGCCCCATGCGTTTGTCTATTACAGGAACGCTAGCGGCCTCACTCGATTTACGTTCCAGCCTTTTAGCGGTACAACTTATACCGACAGCACCGTATCCATTGCTTTACCAGGGTGGGAACAACGACTGGCTGGTGATGAAGATGAACTTCCTGGTCCATCGTTTGCTGGATACAGCATCAATGACCTTGTGTTCTTTAAGAACCGCCTTGGCTTTGTCAGCGGTGAAAACGTCATTCTGAGCGAGTCTGGAGCGTACTTTAACTTTTGGCAACAATCAGCTTTACAAGTTGTTGACAGCGATCCTATTGACCTGACTGCTGTCAGTAACGACGTTGCTGTGCTGAACTATGCGTTGCAGCAGCAAGATGAACTTGTGTTGTTTTCTAACGAAAACCAGTTCCGTCTGTACTCAGGCGATAACGTGACGTTCAGTCCTGAGACAGCCTCTGTGGGTCGTATCAGTTCCATCAGTATGGAGCCAAACGTCAAACCAGAGCAAGTTGGTCCTCAAGTGCTGTTTCCAGTTAAAGAGGGTGACTTTACTGGTTTTCAAACTTTCATTACTACTGACCGTACTGTTGGTATCAACCTTGGTCAAACAGCAGTAATCACTGAAACAGTACCTAAGTACATTCCTAAAAACATTGATTCTCTTGCTGTAAGTCGTACTGATCAGTACTTGGTGGCTTTAAGTAAAGATGATCCAGATGCGCTGTATGTGTATCAATTCTTTTGGGAAGCTTCTAGTGGCTCTTTAACCAACAGACAGAACGCTTGGCATAAGTGGACCTTCCCTAACAAAAACATTTATTGGTGTGATTTTGTTGAAGGCACCCTGTTTAAGCTGACAAGCTATAACAACAGCGGCACTACTGAGTATTACCTTGAAGGAATCAACGCCTCAAGACCGCCTCAAGATAGCGCTGAGTTGTTCTTGCTAGATCGTCAGATCTCTAGCTCGATTACTACGGACATTGGTACAGCTAGCTTTAGTTACTCTGCAGCTACCAACAAAACAACCGTTACGTTGCCCTACAGGACTGTTAACACCAGTCAATTTGTCATTATTAAACAAAACGCAGGTGATGCAAGCGAAGCTAAGAAGCGTTGGGTTGTGGCTACTAGTGTTCCTGCTGGTGTTACGAGTTTTGTTTGCGATAGCCTTGGTAACTTTTCAAACAGCTCTTGGGTTTTTGGTGAGAAGTTTACGTTTACTTACCGACCGCCTCAACTTATGCCGTATAGCCGAACAGCAACCGAAAACACTTTTATTGGTAATCGTACTGGTCGTTTGCAGTTGCGATATTTGGATGTTTATTACAACGATGCAAGGTATTTCACTGTTGAAGTAACGCCTTATTTCCGTGACAAGGTGACTTATGAATTTGACCGTAGAGACCCTCTAAATGCCAACATCGTAATTAGCGAGGAAGAAGCGTTTGAAGAAGCTAAGTACAGAGCTTATATCCAAAGCAAGAATGACCAAGTTACAGTGGAGCTAGTGAACAACAGCATCGACCAGGCTAAGTTCATCGCTCTTGAGTGGACTGGTCTTTACTTTGATGTTGCGAGGAAGTACGGCTAATGGCTTTGAATTTTCCTAGCTTTGCCGAGACAGCCAAGTTAGGCAATATCGGCTATGGCGACGTTGTAATCGACACCAGCCCCTTTATTCAAGATATTAATATCAACACTGGTTTTGACTGGGGTAGCTTTTGGGACTTTGGTCAGGCTCCTAAATTTGAAATTGATTACGGCGGTAGCTTTAACCTTCCTGCTCTTCAAGGTGCCGGTGCTTTAGCCCCTCTGCCTGGTTTAACGTCTGGCGGTGTTGGCGACATTTTTAAAGGTATTTTTGAGCTACCTTCTATTCTTTCAATTGGTAAAGGTATTCTTCAAGGCGCCACTGCTGTAGCTGCTTATCAAAACCGAGCTGCTGAATCTCAGATGGCTACGGCTGCAGCAAACCAGCAGTATTGGGCTCAGTATGCTGATACCGTTGCTCAAAACTACCGTCAATATCAAGTTCAACTTGAGTCTTATTACAGGGATCTTGATTACGCTCAACGTAAGCGGGACTACGAATCTCAACTAGCCAAGCAACAGGCTGAGTACAAAGGTGCTGTTTCTACTCAAGCTTTCAAAAACTTTGAACGACAAATTGCTGATCTTGAGGGTCGGTTCTACGAAGAGGAAGCTAAAGAAACGATTGAACTAGAAAACATTCGTATTCAATCCATTGCTGCTGCTAGTAAAGCCAAGGCTAAGGGTCAAGCTGGTCGTTCTATTGAGCGCCTTAACAATCAGTATCACCAGCAATATTTGGCTAATCTCAGCAATAGGGAAGTTACCCGCAATTACCGGATTGCTGATAAAACACGTCAAGCAGAAGCTTTGGACGTAGCCCGTCAAAACACTTCTAATCAAATCCAGTTCTACACACCTCAACCAATTCCAGATCCCGTTAAACCGCTGGCTCCGCTGCCTATCACGGCTGTGCCTCCTACGCCTGAAACGATGCCTTCCGGTACAGCGCTTACGATTGATTTAGCAAACATTGGACTTGAAGCTCTCAAGAACTACCAGTCCATGCAACCTTCTGCACCCAAACCTATCGGCCAATGACAAGCAGTTTTGGTATTACCCCGCAACGTCAACTTCGTGACCTTGTAGCTCAACCGGCTAGACCTACTGAACCTGCTCGTCCTGCTGAAACTCCAGGCACTCCTGTACAGGTTGGCGGTCAGTTGCTGTATGGAGCTAGCTACAAACCAGGTTCAGGTGCTGAAGCTATTAAAAGTATTCAAGACTTTTTAAGCAGTGAAGGCGCGTTCACAAAACTGACTGACAATTTGTTTGAAAATTATAAACAGCAAAAACGCGACGAAGCTACAAGACTGTTGCAGCAAGAAGCTACTGCTCTGCGTGATTCACTTGAAAACGCAAAAGAAACAAAGATTCTGTCTAAGGCTGGTGATGAAAACCTTGCCCGTCAAAATCGCCTGAGTAATCCTTGGGTTAACTTTTTCTATTACGACACCAAAGCTTCTAACGCTGGTAAACAAGTTGCTGTTGATCTGGCTAGTTGGGGTACTAAACAAGCTGAACGTCTTGCTGAAATTGATAACCCAGCAGAACGTGCAGCACTTATTGCAGCCAAAGTTGATGACCTGCTAAAGCCGTATTCAGACGTTCCTTCTGCGTTCCGCTCTGCCAAGATTGACCCGCTTGTTAGTTCAGCTTTGCTGGATGTTAAGAAAAACGTAACCAACAAAGTCTTTGAGCGGCAAGAGCTAAAAGATCAACAAACTGCTTCTGACATATTTGTTGGTGAAGTTCGCCTTGGTTCTAAGTTTGTAAAAGGTTCTTTTGGTTCTCAGGCTGGTACGGTCTTTGGTGAGCAAAGCTTGCAAAATGCTTATACCAAAGCGCGTAACCAGTTTGTAATTAATCGTGGTTATTCAGAAAAGCAATTTCATGAGCTTTTGTTCCGCCTAGCTCCGTCTTTGTTTATTGATGTTAATAAAGATGGTTACAGCGATCTTGGTGAAGCGTTTAGTTATTTAAATTATCAAAAAGCTTGGGAAAACATCAAAACAGCAGATGGTCAGCCAATCCTTAATCTGCGTAACGCTAAAGGTGAAACATTTAGACAAGTCCTTTTGGACGGCGCTGTTCAAGCTAATAAAGCACAAGAAGTATTAGATGCTTCTATTGAACGTGGCATCCAACGCACTCAACGTGAGTGGAAGCGTAACTTTAACGATGAGTCTACTCAGTTCTATGCTCAGTTTCCCAACCCTAGTGACCAGCAAATTACTGACCAGCGAGAGGCTCTCAAAGCTCGCAACCGTCAGTTAGCTGCTAGAGGGTTGCTTCCTGAGGGTATGTCAGTGGCTGATGCTGACGAGATGGTTGATAAGACTTATCCGTTCCGTACCGTTACTCTGAGCCCCACAGCAGAAGCGTTCCTTAAGCAAGAAGTAGATGACCTTGTAGCTCAAGGTGCTACTGAACTGCCTGGTGACCTTGCTGCTCGTGTTGAGGGTACTTCTGTGATGGCGTATGCCATTAATAAGTTTGGTGATGCCCGTCGTGAAGCTTCTAATCCCAACACCACTAAAGTTCGTGATTCTTTGGTTAAAGAACTAACCAAGGGTCTTGAAGCAAACTTCTTTGCCAAAGATGAGCAACTCAAAATGGTGGCTCAAGAGGACAAGGTTGGTGAAACTAAAACTCGACTAGCAAGACAAGCAGCTTTGCAAGCTTCTCAACGTCTTCGTGTTGAAGGTTCTCGCTACATCAATAACAAACTATATGAAGCCAGGCAGCGAGGTGAAAACATCAATGATCCTGCTGTGCAACTCAGGATTCTTGAAGATGCTAAGCGTTATTTCTATAACCAGGCTCCATACAGTAACGTTGACTCTTACTACAGCCTTGGTATTACTGATCTTGGTAAACCAAACCTAAAAGGTCCTGCACTTGGTAGCTCTAAGCAACGTCCTGACGGTAGCTGGGAGATTAGCATCAACGACACTGATAACCGTGGCACTTGGGCTTCTCTTGCTCGTAATACCTTTAAAAATGCCCCTCAAGCTCGGGAATATCTCAAAAACAACTTTGTTCTTAACGAGCGTGAACTAAACGAGGTTAACTACGCCTTGGCTAGTGGCGATACTTCTCGTCTTAGTGCTAGCACCCGTCGTAGCTTGGCAAACGTTCAGCAAGGTTTTAATAACAAAGTAACGATTGCTGAGATTGTTCAACAGCAAGCCAGCCGTTATGGCCTGTTGGATCAACCTCAGTACCGAGCAAACGCAGCCAAGATTCAAGCAGCTGCTAAAGCTCCTGTTGCTGGTACTGGTACCGCTCCTCGGGATCTGCAGCTTTATGTGTATAACTTTCACCACAGTCACTCCCCTAACAAAGCTGTTGATTTTCAACTTGAACGTGGTAACAGGGCTCAAACAGCTAATCCCATGCCAGCTCCTATCAGTGGTCGTGTAATCCACGCAGGTCCTGTCAGTGGTTATGGAAACACAGTTGTGATTGAAGCTGACTCTGATGGTCCTGGTTATCGCAGAGGGGAACGATTGTTGCTTGCTCACGCTGCTCGATTGTTAGTACGTCCTGGTCAACGAGTAAGTCGTGGTCAAAATATTTTGATTGCTGGTGACATGAGTCCTACTAACAGCAACCCCGGTCGTTCTACAACCGGTCGTGGAACTCCTGGTCACCTTCATAGCCAATTATTCCGCGCTGGTACTGGGTTCCCTAGTCAGATTGATCAGTTTGAACAAGCCAGGCAGAACGATTTTTTTAAGAAAGCTGTTTACCCGTTGTTCCGCAAAGTAAGCGATCCCAACAGACGTTAAGTAATTTCTAGTTATATCCGTTAGTTTGGAGGAAGCGCAGATGCTTTCTCTTTAAATGCCATACGTTCCCCTTCGTAACGGTCAAAGTCTTTTTGTAGCAGATCCTGATCAGGCAGAACAGCGGTATCAACAAGAATGGAATCAGGGTGGTGCTACTTCTCAAGTAGGTCAAGCCACCCAAAAAGTAAGTGCTACCCCGAAACCAGTAGCAAAACCTAAACCCAAGGCTGCACCTAAACGTGGCTTTGATCTTGGCCGCTTTATGCAGCAAGCAGGCGCTGAGGTTGTCCGAGTAGTTCCTGAAGCTGTTCGTAAGCTGTTTAACGATCCAATCGCTGCAGCTCAGCAAGTTGGTGCGTTGACTCAAGGTATTGACCTTGGCTCAGCCCTCTCTGCGGGTCCTATGGGCGGTGGTATGCCCACTGTGGAGACTGACCGCAAGCTGGTAGAGCAACGTCAAAGGAACGCTCAAGCAGCCATAGAAGCCCTTCAAAGGACTGGTAAAGACCCTGAAGGCTTTAGCTATGGCATCCGCCCTAACGTGCCTGTTCTAGGCCCTTTGTTTAGCGAAGACAGCGAGTTTGTAAAGAAAAACATCAAACCAAAGACTTGGGGTGGTCAGCTAGCTGCTGGTGTGTTTGCCTCTATTGGTGGTGACAAGGGGGTTAGCAAATTGCTTAAAGCTCCCTCGATGATGGGTAAAACTGTTCAAACTGCAGACAAGCTTGTTGATGTTTGGAAAGCAGGTGATATCAAAAATGGTGCAAAAGTAATTACCAGCTTCCTGGTTAAAGACGTTATTCCTAACGCCATTCAGGATGCAATGTTCTTTGCTCCTACCCCTCCTGCTGCTGTTCAAAAGCAGTTGGATGAAATTCAAAAGCTTCGTACTCCTGAGCAACGAATTGCTGCAGCTAAAGTTCTGCGAGCTACTAGCCCTGCAGAGTTTGACTACGCCTTTGAGCAACTGAAAAACGTCAGTGCTGGCGCTGCTGCTCTTGGTGTACTTCGTGGTGGGTTCTACGCAGCTAATAAGTTCCTGAAGAAATCAACCTCTGGTATGCCTGTTGCTCAGGCGTTTGAAGAGGCTGCTAATGAAAGTGAACCGGTGCTGCGTCAAGCTTTGGAAGCTGAAGGGCTGCTGCGAGCTAATGAACTGCGTGAGCAGCGCCTTGGTGATGTAACTTCTCAGCTTTATCGCAAGATTGAAGAAAACGTTGCTGATATTGCTAAAGGTGGCCGTGCAGGTGCTGAGTCGTTTCTAACCAAACGTAATGAGCTGCTGCCTGAAACTGAAAACATCCTTGCTGATCTTCAAGGTGCTCCTGACCTGACACCTCAGTTGCAGCAAGTTGAAGTTGATATTGCTTCTGCTCAGAAAATTCTTGGTGTTAAAAGCGCCGATGAACTAACTGCAAAAAGCTCCATGATCCAAGAGCGGCTTGCTGGTTATGAAGCTGCTATTGCAAAAGATCCTGACTGGATTAATAAGAGCACTGGTACTGGTAAGCGAGCTAGTAAAAATAGTTCCAAGCTGCGTAAAGCTACTGAACTTGCTGACCAGATTGGTTTGCTTCAAGACCTGTACGTTCAACGCTCGCAATTTGAAAGCTCAAACCTTCAGCGTTTGGCAAAAGAAGGTGAGCTTGAACGGCTGACTGTTGACACTATGACGGCCTCTATCGGGTTCCGTAACAGCCTGAACGATGCTCGTACTTTGGTTAACGCTCTTGATGAATTAGACACTGAACGCGTTCAACTGTTGGAAAGCCGTAACTCACAGTTGTTTGCTGAAAACCGTCTAGATGAGATGGATTTTGATTACAGCATTAAAGATGCTTACGGCGAAGCCTATGGGGAACTTAAAGACCTCCTGAACGCTGCTGAAGCTGCTGTAATGACTGGCAATCTCAACGAAGACTTTATGCGGAGGTTTGTTCAACAAACTGATGCAATCCACAACAAAGTTATTGAAAACGGTGGTCTTGCCCCCATCGTTCCTGAGATGCCTGGTGGTGTTGATATTGGTGATGAGATTCCTGTAACCACTCAAGCTGAAGAAGCTATTGATCCTCAAATTGGTCTTCCGCGTGACCCTGCGCCGATTGCTAACCCTGTACCTATTACCAAAACCGATCAAGGTGAATTGGTCATTGATGCTGATGCTTTGGCTGAAAAGGAGTTTCAACAGGCTCCTCAGCTAGATGAAGTTGTTGGATCTGTTGCTGATTTGATTAAAGAGACCAGCAAAAATCTTAAGATTCACCAAGATCCAACTGAAACTAAAGAAACTATTGAAGAGTTTGTTCGTGGTGTAAACGACATTATTACTAAGCAAGGTGAACAAGTTGTTGATGATTTGCGTAACGGCACTGATCTGGCTGAAGATGTAACTCAGATCTACAGTTCCAACGCCAACAAATATACAAGCTCTCTTGAAAACTCTGCTGCTGTTAAACAAGCCATAGATAGTCTTGAAGGTCGTAAAGCAATCCTGCCTCAGCAATACGCTATTACCATCAGAAAAATGGCCACACTGCTGGGTAATAACTCAACAGTTAGAAAGATTGCTGCCTTTGCTGAGTCTGAGGAATTTGGTAAAGACATTCAAAAGAACTTGAATAAAATCATGGTTCCTGTAGCAATGCTGGATGACAGTGCTGCTGCAGCTCTTCGTGATGCCCGTAACCTGCGTCAAATTATTCGTGGTGAAGAGATTGATGGTTTGGATCGAGTCGCAGCCCTTGCTTACGCCGCTGACAGTTATAAGGTGTTGATGGCTAACGCAAAAGCTATTAACTCGCTGTTCTATGGCGTTGGTAACGCTCTAAGGCTGTTTGACCGCCGTACTCGCCTTGGCTTTTCTACTCAAGATCCCAAAGCACTGTTTAGTGAACTGAATCAACAGCTTGCATCTTTTGGTGATAGTAGCGAGTTTGCTGATGCTGCAGCTAAAGCGGCTCAAGACGCTAAGGAAGAGATGGATCAAAATATTGGTCAATTCTTTAACAAAGTAAAAGCTGGTGAAGATCTGACTGATGAAGAGTTTGAAGGGTTTGAAAACCTGATTGAAAAGCTGTATCAAAGTCAAGGTGACTACGAACGTCTTAAAGAACTTGAGATAACCGGTACTGCAGTGTTGTCAAGAATACAAACAGGTACTGTGTTGTCTAACCCAGCAATGATTGCTTCTATTCCAATTCAAGCAATTCCAGACCAAATGGTTCAGTTGCTTGGCATGGCAGCTCCAGTGCTTACTAATAAAGCAGCTAAATGGATTACTGGTAAAAACTTTTCTGCAGCCGAATACCTCAAAGAGGCTCGCGTTTCTCAAGAAACTTTAATGCAATTTCGTTTTGTAATTGGAGATGCACTTCAAGCTACTTACAACCGTTTTGTATATGGACGATCAATTACTGATCCAGCTCAAGCTGCTGACGCTGCCTATGACCTAGCTCGTCGTTCTGGGTTGCGCCGTGAAGAAGCTATTACTCAAGATCTTGCTGTTACGTCTTTTAAAACTCCGTTCTTTAACTATGTTCTTGAAAAAAGCGAAGAAAACGAAAAAATCTTTGATCGACTTAATAAAGCTCGTGTGATGACAAAAGTCTTCCACGATTATTTTATGCCTGGTGAAGCTTGGAGTAAGCGTAGCGCTATTGGTCAAGCAATCAGCCTTCCTACTACCGCTTTGCGTGGTATGGGTGTTGGTAAAGAAAGCTACTACCCAGGTGGTGAGGATGTAAACCTAACAATCTTTAACCAACTGTCCGCTACTGCTGATGAACTTTCAACTTCTTTCTTTGTTAACGCGGGAGCACGAGCACGAGCAATTATTGAAGTTGAAGATCAAATTGCTGCTGGAATGATTCAGCAATCTGATCGTGCTGCTGAAATTGCTAATCGTCTTAATAAAGAAGCTTCTGATATTTATCAACCAATCAAAGTTGGTTTTGATCAAAAAACAATTGGCTATGCCGTTAACGATCAAAAGATGCTGCGACTTACCAGAGCTATAAATTTAACGGAAGAGTTGACGGGTCCTCTTGGTTCTATTGTTGATGGACTTAACACTTGGCGTCAAAGAAGTGATTTACTAGGTTTCTTTGCTCGTGACATTTTTCCAATTATTACGTCACCTGCAAACGCCATTAAACGAGCTGTAATGATTGCTTATGGCGGTGAAGTCATTCAAGCATCTTCTGATGTTGCAAGAGCAGGACTTTCTACTGGATTTAAGAATTTGCCTGAATCTGTTTCTGATCTTATGCCGCCTGATATAAAACAAAAAATTATTAACTTTGAAAGTAAATATATGAGCAGTGATCCGGTTGAACGGAACCTTGCTCAAGGTGCTTTGGCTATGGCTGTTGGTATTCAAGCTTTGGCTTGGTTTTTGGTGCGAGACGGTAATCAAGACATTACTGGTGGTCTTGAAAACTCTTATCGAGAAACGGAGGGGGCTGTTGAACCTTATACCTGGAAACTTTTTGGAAAACCTACTCCTTATCGAAATTTGCCTGTACTTGGAAACGTATTGGCGTTTCATGCAACTATTCGTGATTTAGTTGAATTTGCTCCTGGCAGAGATACTTCAGCTTTAATTGGCTTGTCAGCAAGTTTGCTGGCAAACGTAATTATGGAAACTCCAGCCATTGCTGGTTTTGACAAAATTATTAAAGCGTTAAATTCAGGAAGCCAAGGTGACATTAGTCGGATGCAGAAATTTCTTTCTGAATCTGTAGCCAAAGCTGGTGATCCTTATCTCAACCTTCGTAAGGTAATTGTGCAAGGATTTGATCCTCGTAAACCAGCATCACCTGTTAGCAAGTTTGCTACTAGCAAGTTTTATAGCAGAGGAAAAATTGGTGAAAAGGGCATTTCACTAGAAGATTTTAGGAATAGTGTTGCTGATTCAATGTTTGCAACCTTTGGTATTGCTACTGAGTACAACCCAATTGCCATACTCACTGAAGCAACAATGGCTGCAATTACTAAGGATCCTGAATTGCGCACAAGGTCCCGTAAAGCCCTCTGGTACGGCACTCCTGGTACTACCGTCAACGCTAATAACGCTGGTGTTTGGTACCCCATTCAAGCTGTCCTAGGCCGCTATTGGGCGTTTCCCAACAAGATAGAGGAAGATCCTGTGGCTAAAGAAATGGTGTACAACCTTGTTAGCCCTCCTCGTAAAACCCTGTACCACAGCGATGGAGTTGGTATTAACGACAGTGTGTTGAACAATTTCAATCATTTCTTGAACAGTGAGTTTACGTTTTACGCAAACGGTAAACAGTACAAGGGTACTCACAAGTACCTCAAAGAACTGGTTACCAGCAAAGAATATACTCAATACCCTGGTGTCGATAGCCCTTTCAAAATGGGTCCATTTGGTTTAGTTCAAGATGCCAATTGGAATCGAGAAGACAATATGCGGAGTGTGATTCTTAAAAACGAAGTAAGTAAACTTATAGGTATTGCTAAGGAGCAATTTTTGATGGGAGACCTACCCGGTCAACGCTACAAAGCGCCACCCGAAATGAAACAAATGATTCTCAACAACCGTCTGACCGGAGGCTCTAACTAATGGCTTACGCATCTATTACCTATACCAGTGCATCTGGTACCACGTTTGCTCTTACTAACAGCGGCGGAGATCCAATTGAATATTTAAGGCAAAACGACATCAGTGTCACTGTCAACGGTGTACTTCAAACCCTTACCACTAATTACACCTTTAATGCTGCTGGTACTGCCATTGTTCTTAACACTGCAGTAAGTAGTGCAACGGTTGTTATTACTCGTACAACTGACATTGCTGATGCCACTGTTAGCTTTACGGCTGGTTCTACGCTGACGGCTCAAGACCTTAACAACTCTGATAAACAGAATCGTTTTGCTCTTCAAGAGTTTTCAGATACCTATGGTGCTTTGACCACTGGTACTGGTAACCTCAGTGCTCTTGCTGGCTTTATTGGTAGCGCTGAAGCCTGGCTGTCTGACAACGCTCACGCTCCTACTACTGGTGCCGTTGATTCCCGTGTAGATAGCAAGATTGATACTGCTTTAACAACTGATGTTGTTGCTGGTGATTCAATCACTGTTACTGATAACAGCCCTAGCAGTGGTCAAATTACCATTGGCGTAACTAACGCAAGTATCTCTACTGCCAAGCTTGTAGATGCCAGCGTTACCACTGCCAAAATTGCGGATGCAAATGTAACGACTGCAAAAATTCTTGATGCAAACGTTACTACCGCAAAGATTGCAGATAGCAACGTAACAACTGCAAAGATTGCTGACAGTGCAGTTACTAGTGCCAAGATTGCAGACGGAACTATTGTTGCTGGCGATCTTGCTGCTGATGCAGTAACGACTGCCAAAATTCTCGATAGCAACGTAACCACTGGCAAAATTGCTGATGGTGCTGTAACTACTTCCAAACTGGCTGACAGCTCTGTAACTTCAGCAAAAATTGTTGATGGCACAATTGTTGCTGGTGACCTTGCCAGTGATTCTGTAACCACTGCAAAAATTGTTGACAGCAACGTTACTACTGCAAAAATTAACGACAGTGCTGTTACTACAGGAAAAATTGCAGATAGCGCTGTAACTGCCATCAAAATTGCTGATGGTGTTATTACTAGTGCCAAGCTAAACGCCGCCACTGTTGTAACTGCTGCTGAGCAAGCTGCTTGTACGCCTGATGATGTAACGTTCTTTACCACCAGTGCTTCTGATGGGCGTTATGTGAACGTCACTGGTGATTCCATGACCGGTGCCCTAGCTATGGGTACTAACAAAATTACTGGTCTTGGTACTCCTACTGCTAACGCTGATGCGGCTACTAAACAGTATGTAGACACTGCTGTAGCTGCTGGTGTTGGTGACGCTGATTATGGTGATATCACTGTTAGCAGCAGCGGTACTGTTTGGACTATTGACAGTGGTGTTGTAACTAGCGCCAAAATCGCTGACGGCACGATTGTCAACGCCGATGTCAACGCATCTGCCGCAATCGCTGGCACCAAGATCAGCCCTGACTTCGGCAGTCAAAACGTCACCACCACTGGCACGGTTACGGGCGCCAGCTTGTCTCCGACCAGCAGCACGGTCCCGTCAAACGGTATTTATCTACCTGCCGCAAACAGCGTAGCCATCAGCACTGGTGGCACGGGAAGGTTGTTTGTTGATTCAAGTGGTCGAATTAAAGTTGGCGCTAGTGCTGCAGTTGGCGCATTGAATGTTCGCGCCGCAACGAATGGCAATTTGCACGTTGTGGACATAAGTACAATGACCGGATCTGGAACCGGTGTTGGTCTGGATGTGCAAAATGACATTGGTAACATAAATGACTTAGCCATTCGCGGAAACAATACCACCTTTAGGAACGCTTCCGGCGAAGCGATGCGCATCACTTCCGCTGGCCTTGTAGGCATAGGGAATAGCAACCCTCGCGGGACTATTCATGTCGGCGCAGATCTTAATAATGGAGCTACAGATGGTGCCGCTATTAACCTTAAGCAGACAAGCACTACTGCTGCCACGGGAATCTATCTGGAAAGATCAGCAGAAAGGAGGGGTTATTACATTTATTTAGGAGGAGATCAAGACAGTCTTAATTTCCAGCGCAATAACTTTGGAACAAAATCAGATGTAATGACACTAACCCGTGATGGCCTCGTAGGGATTGGCGTTACGAGTCCTGGCACTGCATTGCATTTAGGCAATAGTTCCACTCTTAGGATCAACAATCCAGACGGAACCCGAACTCTAGATCTTTTTGACGATGCCAACCACGCCGAAATCAAAGCCACTTTTGATCCAATTCGCATCAATGCTTTTCATAGCACCGGTTATGTTCGCTTTGATACCGACAATCAAGAACGCGCCCGTATCGACGCCAGCGGACGCCTGTTAGTTGGCACGTCTAGTGCCCAAGGGCTAGGCAAGATTCAGGTTGAAGGTGACGCAGACGGAGCGAAGCTGTATTTGCGCCGAAACATTACCAACTCGGCGATGACTACCTCGGGTCAAGTTGTTCTAGGCAGCATTGACTTTGGTAATACTGACGGTGCAGTTGGCGCAAGGATTCAAGCCAACAATGATACTGACTCTGGTTGGGCAAATAATGATTACCCGACTAGGCTAGTGTTCTCGACTACTGCCGACGGGGCTAGTTCTCCGACGGAGCGGATGAGGATTACGCAAGATGGCGTCGTTCAATCTTCAAATAATACGACTAACTTTAGGTGCATCAATACAGGTGCAAATGGCACAGCGCTGATCTACTTTCAGACAAACTCTGCTGAACTAGGCAAGATTCGAATTAACGGTGCAGGCATTGCATACGACACAACATCCGACTACCGGCTTAAGGAAAACATCGAGCCCCTCACTGATGCCGTTGCCCGCCTGCAAGCGCTTAAGCCTTGGCGCTTTAACTTCACTAGCCACCCCGATGTAACTGTTGATGGTTTCCTTGCTCACGAAGCACAGGAAGTTGTGCCTGAAGCGGTTGGCGGTGAAAAGGACGCAGTCGACGATGACGGCAACCCTGTCTACCAAGGCATCGACCAATCCAAGCTGGTGCCCCTGCTGACCGCTGCGCTGCAAGAAGCCATCGGACGCATCGAAACACTTGAGGCTGAAGTAGCAGCTCTCAAAGCCGCGTAGTCCCCTTCACTTCTATGCCTGACTCCACCGCCTGGGACGAATACTGCGAAGCCAGTCTTGATCTGAGCAATCAGGACGATATTGGTGATCCAATGCAGGCGCCTCCCATTGATGATGGACGGGCAACCGTCCTAGTCACGCCAGTCGATTGCACCTAAACTCACACAGAACGGATCTGCATCATGGCTGAATCAACTCCAACTCCCACCACGATCTTCACCTGGAAGATTGCGCAACTGGAGCGTGAATGTTCTGACGGCTTTGTGTTCACGTCGCATTGGTCTCTTGATGCGACTGACGGTATTTATTCCGCCGGCGCATATGGTTCTGTCGGCTTTCAACGCCCAGAAGAGCTGATTCCTTACGCTGATTTGACAGAGGATCTGGTGGTGTCTTGGACACAAGAAGCCCTAGGTGGCGACGAAAAGGTAGCCGAAATCCAGGCTGCCCTTGAAGCCAACATTGCTGAACAGCGCCAGCCCACTAAAGCCTCTGGCGTGCCCTGGTGACACCGAGGCTAACAGTGCACTAAAA
>Ga0194118_10001467_pt1 | contig 33586 bp, 34 predicted proteins | sample TA2MahsurfametaG_2_FD_148662 | JGI IMG/M metagenome (GOLD analysis project Ga0194118, IMG submission 148662) | Freshwater microbial communities from Lake Tanganyika, Tanzania - TA2015013 Mahale N5 surface | ecosystem: Environmental > Aquatic > Freshwater > Lake | place: Tanzania: Lake...
CGCATCGAGCAGCCCGTCGAGCCGTTGATTGTCGTCTATGCGCACTTCGAAAATCCAGCCGTCGCCATACGGATCTGAATTTACTTGACCGGGGCGTTCAGCCAACATTTCGTTGATTCTGACCACCCTGCCAGGCAATGGCGAATAGATATCAGAAACGCTTTTCGAGCTTTCGATCTCTCCGCAGGTCTCCCCTGCGCTGAGGCTCTGATCGAGGCGGGGCAACTCGACGAAAACTACCTCTCCGAGGGCATCTTGCGCGTAATCGGTGATCCCGACCCGAAAATTTTCGCCTGAGGCGACGACCCATTGATGATCTGTCGAATAACGACGATCATCCGGAATTTTTAGCGCCACGAATTCAAATTTATCGCTATATCGCTACATCGCTAATCTCGCGATGCCCGACCGATCCGTAGATTTTCACGAATTTTGGGAATGTATGCAAAGGCCGTGAGATACGACATGATCAACGCAGGCACGGCGAACACCCATGCGGCAACACGAACTTGCTGCCAGTAACGCCCTTCGTCGGCGGCGAGCAGCATTAACGGCACGGCGAACATCAGCAAGAACGTATAGCGCTTACCCCAAATGCTGACCGCGAAACGCCGCATACCGAACAGTGTCGCGGTCGCCATCGAGGCGGCGACCGCTATTTCACGGGTGAGAATCGCAACCGCCAACCAGACGGGCATCGACTGGTCTACGACGATCGCCACAACTCCGACGATGAACAGTCCGCGATCAACGCTCGGGTCGAACACGCTTCCGAAGGTGCTCTGTTGATTGAACCGCCTCGCCACCCAGCCGTCGACCCAGTCGGTTGCACCAAGGCCGCCGAGAATCCATGCAGCACCCGCCCTGTCGTCTAAACCGAACAGAACCCAAAGGAATATCGGCAAACACAGAAGGCGGGCCAAGGTGATCAGATTTGGCACGGTCAAGATGCGGGTCGACGGCACGAGCCGAGCGTACAACTCTGGCGATGACCTACGCTTGCGCTGTGGCAAGTACGGTTTTCACGCGAATCATCAACTCGGAACTGCCCGGAACCTTCGTGCACCGCGACGACAAGTGCGTCGTTTTCATGACGATTGATCCGATCACCACAGGCCACTCGCTGGTCGTGCCGATCGCCGAGGTCGATCAATGGACCGATCTCTCAGAGGACTTGAATCGACACTTGTTCAAAGTTGCTCAGACCGTCGGCGAGGCGACGAAGCGTGCCTTCAATTGTGAGCGAATCGCGCTGGTCATCGCGGGATACGAGATTCCGCATTGCCATCTGCACGTGATACCTAGCAACTCGATGGCCGACCTGAATTTTGCCAATGCACGAACCAATGTGCCCCGCCCCGAACTAGAACAGGCGGCCGCTCGGATCATCGCCGAGTTGCGTTGACGCTCGTTTAGATCGACGCTCGAGTCGCTGCGTCGGCTCTGACGTCAACACCGAGTTTTCGGCGGCCACGAGCAGCTCGAGCGGGGCGACCGTCGAGTCGCTCAACCACTCGTCGACTGCAGCTTTCTCAAGCACAACGGGCATTCGATGGTGAATCTCGTGCAAGGCCGAGTTCGCCTCGGTCGTGATGATTGTGCAAGTTCTTAGCACCGACGAATCAGGTTGTTTCCAAGAAGTCCACAAACCAGCCAGAGTCATCACTTGAGCGTCGGCTCTCGAGATGTAGAAGGCCTGCTTGTGGGGCTTTTTCGTTTCGGTCGGCAGATTCTTCCACTCATAAAACCCTTGAATCGGCAGCACGCAACGATGTTTCGCGATCAGATTGCGAAAACTAGGTTTCTCGGCGAGTGTTTCAGAGCGGGCGTTGATCATGCTCGCCATTCTCGTTTTGTCTTTCGACCAACTCGGCACAAGCCCCCACGACATCGGTTCGACGACCCGTTTTGCGTCGTCAGTGCGCAAAACGTAGACGAGCGACGTGGGTGCGACGTTGAAGTTTTCGCCCAATTCGGAGCCAAGAAAATCCGCGAGGTATGCGCGCGCGAAATCACCCCCGCTCGAGATCGAATTGAACCTTCCGCACATCTGGCTTAGATATTCAGAAAATTGGGCGAAGCGAATATCCACACCAAAATCGGCGTTAAGACAAGACCCGGCAGCAGAGAGCCAAGGCGGATCTTCTTGATTTCGAGAAGATTGATGCCAATGGCGATGACCGCCAGACCGCCCGCACTGAACAATTCGGTGCGCATTCGATCGGTAAGCAGCGCATCGAGCGATGTGCCGAAAACAGTGAGGCTTCCCTGAACGACGAACACGCTTAACGCACTGAAGATCGCGCCGATGCCGTAGATCGCCGAAAAGATGATCATCATGAAGCCGTCGAGGGTGCCTTTGATGATGTACAACTGGGGTGTCTCGCCGCTCGCGTCTTCGATCGCACCAAGAATCGTCAGTGGTCCGACACAGAACAGAAGCGACGCCGTTACAAAACCGGATACGAAGCGGTTGTCGTTCGTCTCGCGAGCGAAGCGTCGACGCAGGAAGTCGCCGACCGAGGCGAGCCGATCCTCAATTCGCATTAATTCGCCGAGAATCGCACCGACGACCATGCCGACGAGCGGAAAAACTATGTTCTCGGTTTGAAGCACGTCGCGCAGACCGATCGCCAGCGTCGTCATGCCGATCACCTGAACGATGATCACGCGAACACGCTCAGGAATTCGGTCACCGATCAAAAGACCGAGCAACCCGCCCGCGACGACAGTCGCAGTGTTGATCAGCGTGCCGAGCCCGGCCATCGTCGTCAGTTAACCGACCGGCGTCAGCGGGGCGCGATTGTTGGCTATCGCCACGGCGTTGTTAGCCGCCAACATCGCCATCGCGTCGCGCGTCTCGACCGTGGCCGAACCAAGATGCGGCAACATCACGACATCGTCGCGATGCAACAACCCACTGTTTATCTTTGGTTCAAATTCGAAAACGTCCAAACCCGCACCGGCGATCTGCTTGCTCTCGAGTGCGTCGACCAAGGCCTGCTCGTCGACGATCGGGCCACGCGCAGTATTGACAAGAAAGGCCGTCGGCTTCATTTTCTCGAACTGCGCCTTGCCGAACAAGTGGTGTGTCGAGTCGTTTGAAGGGCAATGAATTGAAACGACGTCGCTTTGGCTTAACAGGTCGTCGAACGAAACTCGTGTCGCCGACAATTCGGAGGCGATCTTCGGGTCGATCTCGCTTCGTGAGTGGTAGATGACCGACATGCCACAGACCTTTGCTCGGCGCGCGGTGGCGATGCCGATCGCCCCCATGCCGACGACACCCAAAACCCGATTCATCACACCGGCACCGAGCATGTAGTGCATGCCCCACTGCCACGGGGTCTGACTGCGAATGACCCTCTCGCCCTCGGCGAGCCTTCGGGTGGTCATCAAAATCAACGCGATCGCGATATCTGCGGTGGCGTCGGTGAGCACGCCTGGCGTGTTGGTGACCAGCACATTGCGCGCCTTGCATGCAGCAACATCGATGTTGTTGTACCCAACGGCGACATTGCAGACAGCCTTAAGGTTTGATCCCGCCGCCTCCAACAGTTCGGCATCTACTTTTTCGGTGAGCAAAGTGACAAGGATGTCGGCGCCGGCAACCTTGGCCAACAGCTCGCCCCTGCTCATCGCCGAATCTTGCGACCACGCATCGGGCTTGAAACCCGCGTTTTTGAGGACCTCGAGGCCCGCTCGAGGTATCTTTCCGGTGACGACGATTTTCATTGCTACTTCGATGAAACCCAGTCGTTCAGTCGCGAGAGTCCGCGCTCAATTTTGTCGTTGTCGATACCGCTGTAGGCCAGGCGAATGTAGTTTCCTTTCTCGCCGGGCAACGGACGACCGAAATGCCGGCGCGTGCAAAATGACATCCCCGAATTGTGCAGAGCCGCCAACGCGAAGTCGGCCAAATCGGTGTGACCCGTGCGCGCCATCGTCTCTGAAATCTCGGGGAAAACATAGAACGCGCTGTTCGGCGTGTGCACTCGAACGCCGGGGATCTTCTTCAGGCCGGCGATTGTCGCGTCGCGTCGCGTCTTCAACACCCGAAGCAATTCGTTGGCGCCCGACTGATCGCCGTTGATCGCCTCTACCCCGGCCCACTGAACAAACTGGGCGGTGCAACTCTCTTCGTTCGTGTTGAGTTTCGAGATGCGCTCGACAAGATCTTTCGGGCCGATCGCGGCACCGAGTCTCCAACCGGTCATCGCGAACTTCTTGGAGAATGTGTAGAGGATCACCGTGCGCTCGAGCATGCCTGGCAGAGAGACGATGCTCTTGCTCTCACCCGCGTAGCGAATGTCGTAGTAGGCCTCGTCGGCCAAAACCCACAGGTTGTGCTTGATCGCCAAATCGGCGAGCGCCTGCCGCTCGTCGTCGGTCATCTCGGCCGCCAACGGGTTTTGCTGGTCGTTGAGCACGAGCGCCCTGGTCTTTTTCGTGATCTTGCTCTTCAGATATTCGAGATCGATTTGAAAACCCTGAGGGGTGTCTGAGTATCGATACGGCACGGCGACACCGTCGTTGAACTCGATCTGGCTCTCGTAGATCGGAAAGCCGGGGTTCGGATACAAAACCTCGTCGCCGGGATTCATCACAGATCGCAAGAACTTTCCGATCACGGGTTTGCCGCCGGGCTGGACGGCGATGTTCTCGGGCAAGAAATTGACATTTCGCTGCTTGCCGAGGCTCTCGGCGAGCGCCTGACGAAGAGGTGCAATACCGGCGTTGGGACAATATCCAGTCTTGCCCTCGGCGACCGCGCGACGCATCGCCTCTGAAACATTTGCGGGTGTCGGCAGGTTCAAATCACCGAGATGAAACGGGAAAACCTCGTTGCCCTTCGACAACCAGTCGGCGGCGGTCGCCGCGACGGCGAATGCCGTCTCGGTGCCAAGACGCTCCAAACGATCAGCCAATTTCATTTTCAAAACCTCCGCGATGTCTGCCGACATCAAATGATATGTGAGTCGGGCTGGGGAGATTTGAACTCCCGACCTCTTGTCCCCCAGACAAGCACGCTAACCAAGCTGCGCCACAGCCCGAATTGCTGTTAACAACCTCACTAAAGGTATCTCAGATAAACAGCGACACAAACCGCCATGCCAAATAAACGACGAGCGAAACCACCAAGAGTTTGAAGTGCCACGGTGCCTTCTCGTCTTCACCGTCCGCGCGGGCGATCGCCTTCAAGTCGAGCGATCTGGCGGTAACCCGCGAATCGATGATCTTTCCGTTGACATCGAATTGTGCGATCAGCGCGCCACATTTCGGGCAACATCCGGTCGTCGTCAGCGCAGTGGGCACGAAATATTTTGCGCAGGGCTCACACCATGGCATTCGAACCCAAGCCCCCCTACTCTGATCGTTTTCGCACGCGAATCTTTATCGGGGTCGAACCAAATTCAAAACCCTCGCGTATCGCCCGCTCGAGGTAACGCAAATAGGTGGAGGGCAACTCTTTGTTGACAAAGAGGGTGAACGTCGGCGGATCCGAGGCGCCCTGCAACGCATAGAGCACGCGCGCACCGCTCGGCGCCGGTTGTTGCTGTTGGGCTCGAGCGATGACCCTGTTCACGTCGCGCGTCGGGACTCGGCGGTGGTATTGCTCGATCGAATCTTGCAGCACCGGCAGCAGCTTCTGCACGCCCTTGCCGGTCAACGCCGACATTTTCAGGACAGGCGCATCGCCGACGAAAAAAAGTTTGCGACCGATTTCGATGTCGACTTCGTCCCGTTGATCGGCATTGAGAATCTCCCATTTGTTCAAAACAACGACCACAGGGCTGCCACTTGCGTCGATTCTCTCGGCCAATCTCTGGTCTTGGCTGGTTATGCCCTCGGTCGCGTCGATCACCAAGAGCGCGATGTCTGATTCATCGACGGCGCGAAGCGCGCGCACGAACGAGTAATACTCGGTCGAGTCGTCGACCCTGCTGCGCCGACGCATGCCCGCCGTGTCGACAAAAGTGATCGGCCCATCGGGGGTGGTGACGACCGTGTCGATAGAGTCGCGCGTCGTGCCCGGCATGTCGTGCACGACTGAACGGTCGTGGCCGACGAGACGATTGAACAGGGTGCTTTTGCCGACATTTGGACGGCCGACGATCGAAACCCGTGGAATTCTGGGAACCTCGGTGTACGCCGGCTTTTTCTTGGCCACTTCCACCTCGTCGCCCTCGCGACGAGGAATGCGAATCAAAACCTCATCAAGGATGTCGCCCGATTTTCGGCCGTGCAACGCCGAAACCGGGTAGGGATCGCCAAGACCCAGCGAAAGAAACTCCCACTTGTCGAATTCTCGTTTGTCACTGTCGACTTTGTTCGAGACGACCAGAACTTCTTTGCCGCTCGTTCGCAACCACTTGGCGATCGCCTGATCGTCGTCGAGAACACCCACCGTCGCGTCGACGACGAAAAGCACCAGGTCCGCGTCGCGAACCGCGGCCTCGACCTGGCGACTCACCTTCGCATCGAGCTCCGAGCCGCCGGGCATCCAGCCGCCCGTGTCGACGACATTGAATTGACGCCCCTGCCACTCGACCAAGCGCTCGAATCGATCTCGTGTCACCCCCGGCTCGTCTTGCACGATTGCCACCTGCGAACCGAGAAAGCGATTGAAAAGCGTGCTCTTGCCGACATTTGGCCTGCCGACTATGACAACAGTTGCAAGCGCCGAAGTCATCTCACAAGTTTACAGTTGCACTTTCAAGGTAATCTTCGGATGCATGGCCGGTGTCGAGAAAGTTGTGCTCGCTGCGCCGCGCGGGTTTTGCGCCGGTGTCGAAATGGCGATCAAAGCGTTGGCGTGGATGGTGCGAACCTTCGAGTCTCCGATCTACTGCTACCACGAAATCGTTCACAACAAGATCGTCGTAGATCGCTTCAAGAACTTGGGTGTCGTCTTTGTCGATGACCTCGACGAGATTCCGGCTGGTCGACCAATAATGCTCTCGGCGCACGGTTCGGCACCGCAGGTCGTGGAGAATGCCCGGTCAAAGGGTAGTTATGTTGTCGACTCTGTTTGTCCGTTGGTGACAAAGGTTCATCATGAAGTCAAGACGCGCGCAGCGAAGGGATACCACATCGTCTACATCGGTCACGATGGTCATGAAGAGGCCGTCGGCACGATGGCGGTGGCGCCCGAGTCGACAAGTCGGGTCGAAAGTCTCGACGAAGTCGCGCAACTCGAGCAGTTCGAGCAACCCGTGGCGGTTTTGGCCCAGACAACGCTCTCTCACCGCGACTGGAAAGATGTCGCCGATGCGGTGCGGGTCAAGTATCCCGATGTTTGGTCACCCGGCAAAAGTGATCTTTGCTTTGCCACCACCAATCGACAGAGCGCCCTGATGCAAATCGCCGAGCGATGCGACTCGATCGTCGTGATCGGCTCCGAAAACTCTTCGAATACCCGCGCACTCGAAAAGCTCGCCCGCGAATCGGGCTGTAGAAAGGTTTTTCGTGTGAACGAAGTTTCGGAACTTTCGCCCGGCATCTCTGGGGTGGTCGGCGTAACGGCTGGCGCATCGGCGCCGGAAGAACTCGTTACGGCGATAATCGAACGCCTGAACCCGAGAGCCGGTGTCGAGGAAGTGAACATCGCCAGCGAGGACGAATACTTTCCCCCGCCGCGCCACCTTCGCCAGTTGCAAACCGCGCTCGAGACGGTTGCGACGGTGACCCTTGGTGCCGCGATGGACAGCCGCAAAATCGTCGATGACCGTCAGGTTGCCGCCAGCACCGTTTTGGCGCAACTCGCTGGTTGATGACGTCGCGCCTAGTTTCTCGGCACTTCGTGCCAGGGTTTGTCTCGGTCCACCCGCACATCGCCGGGTAAACCAAGAACTCGTTCGCCCAGAATATTTTTCATCACCTCGGTGGTTCCACCCTCGATGCTGTTGGCGCGGCTGCGCAAGAACGCCTTGGGTATTGAGTCGAAACTCATCGCCGTTTCCGGGCGCACCATCGCATAACTGCCGTACAACATTCCTTTGGCCCCGAGCAGGTCGACACAGAACTCATAGGTGTCTTTGTTCAATTCGGCGCTGGCAACTTTGCCGATCGAACCCTCCGGTCCGGGTGTGCCCATGCGACGGTTTTGCCCGGCGCGAATATTCGTCAGGCGCAACACCTCGGCTTTGATCCAAAGTTTGACCAACTCGTCTTTGACAGACGAATCTTTTTCGTCCTCAGGAAGCGACTCCCACAGTTTCATCGCCTCGCGAATCGGGCCACTCGCCTTGCGCGGTATCGCCCCGCCGATTGCGACGCGTTCGTTCATCAATGTTGTCAAACTCACCCGCCAACCGTCGCCAGGCTGACCCAGCGTCTCGCTGAGCGGAATTCTCACATCGGTGAAGTAGACCTCGTTGAACTCTGCCTCCCCCGTCATCTGCCGAAGAGGTCGCACCTCGACCCCCGGCGCCCGCATGTCGACCACGACCGCCGTCAGCCCTGCATGCTTGACCGCCTGCGCGTCCGTGCGAACGACGAGCAAACCGTATTTCGAGAGATGGGCAAGGGTCGTCCAGACCTTCTGTCCGTTTACAACCCACTCGTCGCCGTCACGCACGCCCTTCGAAGAAAGCCCCGCAAAATCAGAACCCGAACCCGGTTCTGAAAAGAGTTGACACCAAATTTCTTCTCCTGTGAACAGCGGCCGAAGGTACTTCGAGATCTGATCACCCGTGCCCCACTGTGCAATCGTCGGCGCGCACATGCCGTAACCAATCGGGTTGCGCGCATAGCTCGAAGGACCATCGGCGGCTGCGACCGCCTCGTTGACTACCTTTTGAAATTTCGGCGATGCCCCGAGGCCACCTCTTCCGACCGGAAAATGAACCCAGGCCAGACCAGCGTCGAATTGCGCGCCTAAAAAATCAACGGGCTTCGTCTTCGCGGGCGGAAAACGTCGCAACAAATCGGCGACCAATTCGCCGACCTCGCCCTCTGAGATCGCTCTTTCGGTTTCGACTATCGCCATGGTTGCTCCATGAGTTTACGAGACGACAGCAATCTAGTAGTTTTCGCTCATGTTTCCCGGGGCGATAGCCGCAACTGCGCCAGATCGCGCCGCGATAATCATGGCCAACTCTGGTCAGACGATCTCGTTTGGCGAACTTGACGAAGGCGCGAATCGACTGAGCAATATTCTTCGAGACTCGGGGTTGCAGCCTGGCGACCACATCGCCCTTTGCCTCGAAAACCATCCGCGCTATTTCGAGATTCTCTGGGGTTGCCACTACGCGGGACTCATATATACGGCTTGCTCGTCTCGGCTCACGACCGACGAGTTGAGCTACATCATCAATGATTGCCAGGCCAAGGCATTCATAACAAGCAAATACAAAGTCGATCAGGCCCGCGAAGTTCTCTCGACGACACCAAATGTCGCACTCAGGTTGATGCTTGACGGCACGGTCGACGGCTACGACTCTTACGAGAAAACGGTTGCAGGTGCTTCCGCCGAACCTTTGGCAAAAAGGCTGGACGGTGTCGACATGCTTTATTCGAGCGGCACCACGGGAAGACCAAAAGGCATCAAGCTGGGTCTGCCGATGACCGAACTCGGCTCGCCGACGAGCCTAAGCATGCTGTGCTCGATGCTCTTCAACATCGACCAGAACACTGTCTACCTTTCACCCGCGCCCCTATATCACGCGGCCCCTCTTCGGTTCACGATGACGACCCATCGTCTCGGTGGAACGACCATAATCATGGAGCACTTCGACCCGACCGAATATTTGCGCCTTGTCGAGCAGCACAAAGTCACTCACTCGCAACTCGTGCCGACGATGTTCGTGAGAATGCTCAAACTCGACGACACGACTCGCGACAAATTCGACACTTCAAGCCTGAAATGTGCAATCCATGCCGCCGCACCGTGCCCGATCGAGGTCAAGCGAAAAATGATCGACTGGTGGGGGCCGATTATTCACGAATACTACGCGGGCAGCGAGGGCAATGGTTTTGTCTATTGCAATTCTGAACAGTGGCTAAGCCACCCCGGCACGGTCGGCGTGGCGATCAACGCGACGGTGCACATCTGCGACGACAACGGCGTCGAACTGCCCGTCAACGAAGCGGGCACGGTGTTCTTCGAAAGCAAAGTCGACTTCGAATATCACAACGACCCCGAAAAGACCAAGAGCTCACGCGACCCGCTCGGTCGTGGATGGACGACCTTGGGCGACGTCGGTTATCTGGACAAGGACAATTTTCTCTATTTAACTGACCGGAAGGCGTTCATGATCATCTCGGGTGGGGTGAACATCTACCCCCAAGAGGCCGAGAATATCCTGATCAACCATCCGAAAGTCGTGGATGTCGCCGTTTTCGGCGTGCCCAACGAGGAATTCGGCGAAGAGGTGAAGGCAGTGGTGCAGCCGGCGACGATGCCATCCTCGCCCGACGAGGCAAAGAGGCTCGAACAAGAACTGAAAGAGTTTTGTCGGCAATCTCTCGCCGATTTGAAGTGTCCGCGATCGATCGATTTTCGACCGGAGCTTCCCCGACATCCGACGGGAAAGCTCTACAAGAGGCTGCTCAAAGACGAATATTGGAAAAACGCGGGTCGCGCGATCTAGAAATAGACGCCCGCTTGATGACCACGAACTGAACATGCATCCGTTTCTTCGCCATGCGACCCCGATCGCGTTCGCCCACCGCGGTGGTGCGAGCGAGGCCCCCGAGAACACCATGCCCGCTTTCCAAAGGGCCGTCGACCTCGGCTACATATACCTGGAGACCGATGTGCACGCCACGGCGGACGGCGTGCTCCTGGCGTTTCACGACGACGATTTATCTCGCACCTGTGGCAAAGACGGATTCATCAGCGAACTCGACTACGCCGAGGTCAAATCGGCGCGCGTCAACGGTCTCGAACCGATTCCGTTGTTGGAGGACTTGCTAGTCGCATTTCCCGCCGCCCACATCAATATCGACTGCAAGTCTGATCAGGCGCTGCAGCCTCTCATCAACCGACTGGCGAAAGGCGACATCTTCGATCGAGTCTGCATCGGGTCGTTCAGTGACAAACGCCTCAACGAGCTGCGAAGTCACTTTGGTGGTCGCCTGTGCACCTCGATGGGCCCTCGCGATGTGGCCAAACTTCGACTTGGAAGCTGGCTCAACCGCGAGCGAAAATTCACGAACATCCATGCCGCGCAGGTTCCGACGAGTCAAGGTGGCTTGACAATAGTCAATCAATCGTTCGTCAGGGCGGCCCACGACGCGGAAATTCAGGTTCATGTATGGACAATCGACGACGAAGCCGAGATGACCCGACTACTCGACCTCGGGGTAGATGGCATAATGACCGACAGGCCCGAAACTTTAAAAAAAGTATTGATCGAGCGCAACGCCTGGCGGGGCGCTTGAGATACTCTTAGCCCATGAGAGTAGACGCAAATTTCTTCTGCACTGTACCGATGGACGACGCGGGCAAAGTCGCACCGACCGCCCGTCGCTATGGCAACGACAGCGTGATCGAGTGTTACAAAAACCTGGTCGCTTGGGCGAAAGTCGCCGACGAAGTCGGCATCGACACGATGTGGTTGACCGAGCACCACTTTCAATACGAAGGTTACGAAGTTCTGCCCAACCTGATTCAATTCGGCCAACACCTCACGAGCGTCACCAAAAACCTTCGTCTCGGTCAGATGTTCAACGTGGTGCCGCAGTGGCATCCGTTGCGTCTCGCCGAAGACTTTGCGATCGCCGACATCGTCACCGGCGGCCGAATGGAGTTCGGTGTCGGGCGAGGCACCGTGCCCCGCGAAGCTTGGAGCCTCGGCACGGTAGTTGCGTCGGGTGACAACGCGATGAGCGCCGAGCACGACCGCATCAATCGTGAAGTTTTTGAAGAGAGCCTCGAGATAATCAAACTCGCCTGGTACAACGAGCGTTTCTCATATCGCGGCAAACACTTCGTGTTCCCACCCGACGAGATCCCCGATCGCGGAAGTTATGTCGATGATCTCACCCTGATCCCAAAACCTTTGCGCACGATCGATGTTTATCAACCGGTGACCTCCCCTGAAACGATCGAGTACGTCCCTCGCGTCGGACACAAAGCCGTCTACTGGTTGCAAAACGCGGAAAGCCAGAAGCAAAAGTGGGACCGCTACGCCCAGATTCGCGAAGAGGTCGGCAGCCCTGTCGCCCCCGGCGAAGACCGCACTTTGGTGATGAATATTCACGTCGCCAAGACGCGCGAAAAAGCGATGGTCAAGGGCAAACCGGGTCACGACGAGTTCGCGAATTTCCTTTCGCCCTACGGCAGATTTTCGTCGTATCGCAATCCAGACGGCAGCAAAGTGGCGTTCAACCACTGCCCCACGGTCGAAGAGTCGAACGATCAGAAGATTCAAATCGTTGGTTCGATCGACGATGCGGTTGACACGCTGGGTTTCTGGCGCGACCTGCTCGACCTGAAGAACATCTGCTTCTTTTTCGATTATCCCGGCGTAACCCGAGATGAAATGATCGAGCAGATGCACCTGGTGACCGAAGAGGTGTTCCCGAAGTTGGGCGAAAAGATCGAGCGTCGCCCGCTCCCGAATCTCACCCCCCTCGTCTAGTTGCAATCGTTGGGCTTTGCCCGAACATCATGTTGCTGAAGAATTGCCGCCTGGTCGACGCGGCGAAGCGCGATGTTCGCGTCGAAAAGTCGATAATCACCGAAGTCGGTGAAAATATTCGACAAGCCCCTGCCGAAACTGTCTTCGATGCGGAGGGAATGATCCTCACCTCCTCGCTTGCCGAACCGCACGCGCACCTCGACAAGGCGTTTTTGGCCGAGCGAATTGAAAACCCGAGCGGTGATCTGATGGGCGCGATCATGGCCATGGAGTCGAGCCGTGGGTTGATAACCGTCGACGACACGATCGCCAGGGCGGAACGAGCAATTCGACTGATGGTCGGCAATGGCGTCACGGCAATCCGCACCCACGCGGACGTCACCGAGTGGAACGATCTCGACTCGGTTGAGGCTTTGTTGGAAGTCAAGCGCCGAACGAGCGAAATCGTCGACTTGCAGATTTGCGCCCTTTTAGGTTGGCCGTTGAGTGGTTCTGACGGCAGGCATAATCGCGAACTTGGAAGACGCGCGATCAAGGCGGGGGCCGACATTCTGGGTGGATGTCCGCACCTCGACGAGGATCCTTCAGGGGCGAATATCGCGCTTCTTGAACTTGCCGACGAGATGAACTGCGGGCTTGACTTGCACACCGACGAGCACACCGATGCCAATCGCGTATCTCTAGAAGACCTCGCCGAACGGGTGACACAGACGGGTTTCAAAAACGCGGTGACGGCTAGTCACTGCGTGAGCCTGGCAATGCAGAGTCACGATACCCAGAGGCGCATCGCCGAGAAGGTCGCCACAGCCGGTATCTCCGTGATCGCCCTGCCCCACACGAACTTGTTCCTGCAAGGACGCGAAACGACGACTCCACAGCCCCGCGGTTTGACCGCCGTCGCGACGCTTCGAAAAACGGGGGTGCGGGTGGCGATCGGCGCCGACAATCTGCAAGATCCGTTCAACCCGATCGGTCGCGGAGATCCGCTCGAAAGTGCCGGGCTGGCGATCTTGACCGCGCACCTTTTGCCCCAAGACGCGTTCGACGCGGTTTCGTCGGTGGCTCGCCAAGTCATGGGTCTCGACACCACGACTATTTCCGTCGGCCAAACGGCGAATCTGATGTTGACGAGGGCCGCGGGCCTGCGTGAGGCGATCGCCACGACAGCCGAACGACCACTGGTGATGCGCAACGGCGTGGTGGTCAGTTCGCGTTTGGCTGCAGTTAATTGATCAACTAATCTCTCAACGTGGCTGGGGCGCTCGGGTTCAAGAATGTCGGCATGACGTTTCCCGACGGCACAAAGGCGCTCGGAGGTGTCAGTTTCGACATCAATCCCGGTGAGTTTGTGACCGTAGTCGGCCCGTCTGGATGCGGGAAATCGACCCTTTTGCGGATCGCCTCGAACCTTGAGACCGAAACCGAGGGCAAGTGCGAGATCGACCGCAACAGCATCGGCTACGTATTTCAAGATGCGACCCTTCTGCCCTGGCGCACGGTTCGAAAAAATATCGAGATAATCGCCGAACTTCACGGCATAGATAAGGCCGAACGCGAAAAACTCGCCCAAGATGCGATCAACCTGGTCGGACTGACCGGTTTCGAAGAGAAATATCCGCGGCAATTGTCGGGCGGCATGAGAATGCGCGCTTCGTTGGCCCGTTCGCTGGTGATGAAGCCGCGGGTCTTTCTGTTCGACGAACCTTTTGGCGCCCTGGACGAGATTACCCGCGAGCGACTGAACGACGAACTCTTGCGACTGTTCCAGATCGAGGGATTCGCCGGGTTGTTCATCACACACTCGATCTCCGAGGCCGTCTACATGTCGACGAAGGTTCTCGTGATGTCGGCCAGACCGGGTCAAATCATCGGAAGTTTCGATATACCGTTTTCCTATCCCCGAAGCCACTCTCTGCGCTATGAGGCCAAGTTCGGCGAGATCTGTGGTGAAGTATCGTTGGCACTCAGGGGGGCACTTAATTGAACGCGTCCAACAGCATCAAGGTGGTCAACACCGTCGATCAGTCGGTGCCGCCGAGTCTGCGCGTCGACGACGCACCCCGTGAGAACAGCGAGCGCAACCTGGTCAGCGACTTCGCCGGACCCATTGTCGTATTTGCTTTGTTCATCGGAGTTTGGTATCTGCTCTCGACCCAATTGCTTCCGCCACAGAAGCGATTTTTGTTGCCGACACCTCATCGAGTCGTCGAAGAAGGTTTTTTGACGTGGTCGGCCGGCGAACAACGCGGCTTGAAGCCGATACTGCGGTCACTCTGGGACTCGGTGAAAATCGCCATCATGGGTCTGGCGATCACGATCGTCATCGGCACGGCGCTGGCCACGGCGATGGCCACCAGGCGCTGGATGGAGCGGGCTACGTGGCCATATTTGGTCGCGCTTCAATCGGCACCGATTCTGGCCATGACGCCGTTGATTCGAGCTTTGATCGACGGCATCACGCTGCAGCGCATTTTGGTGGTCGTCTTGATCGCGTTTTTTCCGATAGTCAACAACACTTTGTTCGGCTTGCTCTCGGTCGACAAGAGTCAGCACGAACTCTTCACCCTGCACGGAGCGAGCAAACTCACCAGGCTCAGAAAACTGCAGTTTCCCGCCGCGATGCCGAATATCTTCGTGGGGCTGCGCATTTCGGCGGGTCTGTCGGTGATCGGTGCCGTTGTCGGTGACTTCTACTTTCGACAGGGCGGCGTGGTCGGCATCGGCGCGCAGATTGATATTTATCGCGGTCGCCTTTGGGGAGCCGAGTTGGTCACAGCGATCATCATGGCAAGCGTTTTCGGTTTGGTCGTATTCATTTTGTTTGGGTTGCTTTCAAAAGTGGCCATAGGCAAATGGCATACGACCACAAGAGGTCGGTGACGGTCTCTTGACGAAAAATAAACAGAAATACGAAGAAACGCAATTGAAAGTAATGGATAATTGCTCCGCAATTATCAGACCCCAGACAAAATAGGAGAAACAATGAGGAGAAAAGCAACAGCACTCTTCGGTGCTCTGTGCTTGGTCGCTCTCGCCGCTTGCGGTGGCAGTGACGATGACACGGTAACTGAAGAGACGACGGCCGAGACGACGGCACCAGCAGAAGAAGCGGCCGAGGCCGTCTCGCTCGCAGGTGTGTGTCCAGACACGGTCACATTCCAGACCGACTGGAACCCAGAATCTGAACACGGGTTCTTGTACAACCTGGTCGGCGAAGGATATGAAGTCGACGCCGCAGGTCTTCGAGTGACCGGACCATTGGTATCAAAGGGTGCCGACACTGGCGTCAAGGTCCAGGTTCGCGCAGGCGGACCAGCCGTGGGCTTCAGCTCACCGACATCGTTGATGTACCAAGATCCAGATATTTTCCTGGGCTTTGTCAGCACTGACAGTGCGATCCAAGACTCGGGTGAATTCCCGACCATGACGGTTGTGGCTCCGTTCAACATCAACCCGCAGATCATCATGTGGGACCCGGCAACCTACCCGAACGTCAAATCGATCGCCGATCTCAAGGCGACCGGCGCGAAGGTGCGTTACTTCGGTGGTGCTGCATACATGGAGTACTTCACGGCGAACGGAATTCTTGATAAGGGTCAGGTCGACGGCAACTACGACGGCACACCAGCCAACTTCGTAGCTGACGGTGGCAAGGCTGCACAGCAAGGTTTCGCCACTTCAGAGCCTTACTACTACGAGAATGTTCTGACCGACTGGGCGAAACCAGTCGCCTATCAGACGGTTCACGACGCAGGCTGGACGGCGTACGCCCAGTCGCTGGGCGGCAAGCCCGATGTAGTCGCGGCCAACGGTGACTGTTTGAAACTTCTCGTGCCGATGATCCAGCAATCACAGGTTGACTACGTGGCGGACCCGTCGCGTGCCAACGCCCTGATTCTGGACCTCGTAGCCCAATACAACAATGGTTGGTTGTACGACGCCGGTCAGGCTGCTGCCGCAGTTGAACTTGGTCTCGCCAACAAACTCATTGCCAACAGCCCCGACGGAACCTTGGGCAGCTTCGATCTCGATCGAATCACCAAGTTCATCGAGGTTGCCGTGCCGACCTACACAAAGATCGGCGCGAAGATGAAAGAGGGCATCACTGCCGCTGACATCGTGACCAACGAATTTATTGATCCGAGCATTTCATTGCCATAACGATCAATAATCAGTAATTGATACCTCGGGGGGCGTTCGCGCCCCCCGAGTGTCATTTCTGGAGAGAATTATTGGCTATTTGCCGAAGTTGAAAGTCGAGACCTCGGCGAGGGCCTCGGCGAAGTTGTCGACGGCCGAGGCGAACATCTTGGCGCCGAGTTCGGCGGTCGCGAGCGTCGGGTCGCCGATATGGCCCTCGACGAAAAAATCGTTCGAAAGCCAGCCGAAACTGACCGCGCCGCCAAATCGAACATGCTTGTTCAACGCGATCTTCTCGGGAACTCTGCGAACCGCCTTCGACATCTCGACCAAATCTGGGCGCAGATGCAACATCACCGAGGTTTCGTCGGTGCCGCCGTGAATCCCCATACCCAGTTCGCTCTTGGCAGAGGCACCGCCTTGGTCGGGCGGCATCGACGGGTGGGCCGTGAACACCTGCAGACCGTAATTAAGTCGCAATTCGCGGTTCACGACGTTCAGCAGAGCCGAGTTGCCCCCATGGCCGTTGAGGAAAACGAGTTTCTGAGCGTTCGTTCGCGAGATACAACGACCAATGTCGTCGAGCACGCTGAGCATCGTGGTCGCAGATAGCCAAACGGTGCCGGGCGCCCAGGCGTGTTCGTTCGACTTCGTGTATGTCAGGGTCGGCAACAACCAGACATCGAGGCTCTCACCCACTCGCGCCACGGTCGCCTCGGCAACTGCGGTGGCAACGACCTCGTCGGTGTTCAACGGCAAATGCGGGCCGTGCTGCTCGATCGCGCCCAAAGGTTGAACAAAAATCGACCGCGATGTGATTTTCGTCGCGATCTCTGGACCGCGCAGGTCACCGAGACGACGAATCGACATACCCACGACATTCACCCTATCTAAATGGCAATATGTATCGTGGCGTTTTCAACCAGCGACAGCAACTTCGACTCGATTGTCATCGGTGGTGGTCACAATGGTTTGGTTTGCGCCGCTTATCTGGCCAAAGCGGGCCAGAAAGTTCTCGTGGTCGAGGCTCGCGCCGAAGTTGGTGGCACCGCCGCCAGCGAAAAGTTCGCGGGCGTCACGGTAAACATCTGCAACTGCGACCATCTCACATTTCGCACGACGGGCGTCATCGAAGATCTTGGGCTGGAAAGTTTCGGCTTGAAATACCTGGATGTTGAACCCACGCAGATTTCGACCTCGTGGGACGATCGCCGCATCTGGCCACAATTTCACGACCTGAACAAAACGCTCGAAGTGATCAGGCTGATGTTCAAAGACGAGGTCGACGGCTACGAGCAATATGTCAGAGATGCGACTCCGGTCGTGAAGATGATCTTGGCGGCGGCCAGCGAACCGCCGACCCGTCCGTCGCTGATCGGCAAAGTTTTGAAAAGTCGAGGCAAAGGTGTTTCGACAATGTTGAATTGGAGCAAATTGTCGTCGGCCGAGGTATTGCGCAAATATTTCAAGTCCGAACTTTTGATCGCTCCCGCACTCGTCACCGGCCCGACAGTTTGGGGGGTTTCACCGTTCACGCCCACGACGGGGCTCGGCGCGCTCACCTATGCGATGCGCCATGTGGTCAAGGTCGGTCGACCCATCGGAGGCAGTGGCATGGTGCCGCTGACCCTGCGCCGAAGCATTGAATCGAATTCGGGCCTCGTCATGACCAACGCCCGCGTCGCCCAAATTCTTTGCGAGGGCGACTCGGTGCGCGGTGTGAGTCTTGTGGACGGTACCGAAATTCTCGCCAAGACGGTGGTGTCGGCGTGCAACCCACATGACACTTTCTTGCGATGGTTGAAAAATCCCCCTGCTTCGGCAAAGACGGTGATCCAAAAATGGAGGGACACCCCGCACCACGAGGGCTATGAATCAAAGATCGACGCGCGAATCACGAAATTACCGATTTACCGAAATCTCGACGAAAAGATGTTCGCTCGTTTCGGTGCGGACCCGAACGCCGCGACCCTGATCGTCAGCCCATCGACGCAGCAACTTCATCAAGGTTTTGAAATGATCGCTCGCGGGGAAATTCTTAACGAACCTGCGATGCTCGTGAACATTCCGTCGGTGCTCGACCCATCGATGACCAATGCAACCGACCATGTCTTTAGCCTTGAGGCCCTTTTCACGCCGTTTTCCTACAAGGGAGGATGGTCGGCCGACGACGAACCGCGACGATGGCTGACCAAGTACTCAGAATTCGTCGAGCCGAGCTTCATGAATTCGATCGCCGAATGGCGGTGCATGACCCCCGCGCGGTACGAGTCTGAGTTCTTTTTGCCAAAAGGTCACGCCACGAGTTTTAGTGGCGGTCCGATGGCCGCGCTGCTCAACACGCAACCCGAACTAACCCGCTATAAAACTCCGGTCAGGGGTCTGTTTCTCACGGGTGCCGCGACATTTCCTGGGGCCGGAGTTTGGGGCGCGAGCGGAAAGAACGCCGCCCTGACGATTTTGGCCGAAGCCTGAGGCCAAGACGGCTGAAATGCCGTCGGCTGGTTGCGAAACTCAGGCGTCGCGAACTTTGAAGTCGCGCACGGCGACGGGTTCTTTGTCGCTCCAAGGGAAGTTGATCCATTCGTCGGTCATCTTCCATACGTATTCACATTTGACGATCGAGTGCGGCTTTTCGTAGAGCACGGCGATGCGCGACTCTTTGACTTGGTTGTGGCAAAAATCGTTGACCAACTTCAAAGTGTGCCCCGTGTCGGCGACGTCGTCGACGATGAGAATGCGCGAGTCTTTGAGATCGACGAGGTTCGGCACCGGGGGCAACACGATCGGAATCGGCAGGCGCTCGTCGACACCCGTGTAAAACTCGACATTGAGCGTGTAGGTGTTTTTGACCGAGAGGGCGTAGCCCAAAGCGCCGGCAGCCATCAATCCACCGCGAGCGATCGCCAGAATGATGTCGGGCTCGTAACCGTCTTTGGCGACTTTCATCGCCAATTCGCGACTCGCCACGCCGAAGGATTCCCAAGTCATGATTTCGCGGGCCTGGGACAAAATTTTCTCCTTCGTGTGAAGTCCAAATTATAGAACATCGACCGCCACCCCGACGGATTTCGTCAAGACGCGAATGTTGACTATTTATAAAAGTTTGGCAGAGCGGCAAAGTATCGGGGCCAGCTCTTGGCCACGACCTTCGGATCGTCGAGGACGATGTTTGCGATTTCGCGCTGAGCCAGGGCGAACGCCATAGCCAGTCGATGATCATGGTGCGTCATCAACGTTGCGCCGGCCAGCAAACCGGGCTCGATTCTGAGACCATCGGGCTTGTCACGAACTATTGCCCCAAGTTTGCGCAGTTCGTGCGCCAGATCGGCGATGCGATCGCTCTCTTTGCCACGGATGAAACCGACACCCGAAATCTCGGTGGGGGTCGTGGCAAACAGCGCCGTCACAGCCAAAGTCGGCACACAGTCGCTGATCTGAGACATATCCACATCAATGCCTTTCAGCGGAGCTGACTTTTCCCTTCGAATCCTCAAGCCCGCGCTCGTTTGCGAAACTTGGCAGCCCATAGCGGCCAAGACATCGACGAACGCGACATCACCCTGAAGGCTCGCGCGCGAAAGGCCTTTGACCGTCAGGTCTCCCCCGCTGATGGCGCAAGCCGCAAACGGATAAGAGGCCGACGAGGCGTCCGGCTCGACCGAATATTCGGTCGCCGAGTACCGACCAGGTGCAACCCAGATGTGGTTGTCAGAGAAATCTACTTGAGCGCCAAATGCCCGCATCACACCGACGGTCATCTCGATATAGCCGCGCGAGACGACTTTGCTGCCGAGCAAAATCTCCAGACCATTTGGCAAATATGGAGCGACCATCATCAACGCGCTCGTATATTGGCTCGAAACTTCGGCGCCGAGTTTGACTGCCGACAACATGTTTACGCCGCGAGAAACAGTCACGGGCAGGTGCCCGGCCGATCTCGTCGCATCAACAGAGGCTCCGATCTCGGCAAGCGCGTCGTGTAGTTGGCCCATCGGACGCGAGCGCAAAGACTCGCCACCGTCCACCGTCGTCTGGCCGCGCCGCAAAGCAGCAAGCGCGGTAAGAAAGCGCGAGGTCGTGCCGGCGAGTTTGGCATCAAGCACCACATGGTTCGGGCTTTCAAGATCGATGCTGCCCGAAAGGACGATGTTTTGATCAGAACTTGCCGCCGTGACACCCAGTCTTCGAAGCGACTCGATCATCGCCTCGGTATCGTCGCCAGGAGCACAGTTGGCGATGTTCGACGAGCCAGTAGCCAACGCGGCGCAGATCAGCGCCCGATTCGAGATCGACTTTGAACCTGGTACTTCGACTACGTGTTCTGGGCCAAATTTCGTCATGCGACGCTTTGAATCGTTGGACGAAACTTGCGCGCGAGAAGCCCGCCGCGAAACATCTCTGCGTTCTCCCTTTCCACGATCATCACCAAGATGCCCCTATCGCCTTCGACCGAATGCGAAACCTCGAAATTGGCGATGTTGACCCCGAGGTCGGCGGCGAGTTGAAAAATCTCGGCGGCGGCACCTGAACGGTCGGGAATCGGCACGCGAACTTCACAGACATCGACCAGTTCTTGCACTCGACCGGGAAGGTTCGCCCGCGCCGCTCGCGCGGTCGACAGACGACCCAACAGCGCGTCTGAATCTTGCGTCTCGACTATCGATTTCATCTCTGAAAGCCCCAAGATCATTCCGTTAAGGGCCTCGAGGATCGCGTCTTTGTTCTCGCGACAAATGTCGATCCAGATTGCGGGCTGGCCCGATGCCACGCGTGTCATGTCGCGAAAGCCTCCCGCAGCCAGACGCAAAACGGCGACATGCTCTTCGGCGGTCAGATGCGCCAGACCCATCAGCGTGGCAGCCGTCAAATGCGGAAGATGACTGACCACGGCCACCAGACGATCGTGTCTTTCTGCGTCAAGCACGACTATTTCAGCGCCAAGCAGTCGAATGATTCTGGCCAGCGACTCGAACGACGAGTCGGAAGAACTCGCTGTGGGGGTCAGCACCCACACGGCTCCTTCAAAGAGCGATTCATCTGCGCCGTCGAGACCGGCCATTTCGCTGCCCGCCATCGGGTGACCGCCGACAAAACGCGCATCGCTGACACTGTTGACCACCGAGAGTTTGACCCCGCCCACATCGCTGACGACGCCGGTGGTCTTTTCGAGAGCCAACCTGACCTGACCCGGGATCGAACTCACGGGTGTGGCGACAAAACTGATTTCGGCATCGGGATCGATGCCGATCGTGCTGATGATGCCGCGCTCGAGAGCGGCGGTGGCTTTCGCGTCGTCGCTGTCGACACCTGAGACGATGAAACCATGCTTGGCGAGAGCAAGCGCGAGGGAACCGCCGATCAAACCAAGGCCGAGGATGTTCGCTTTGCGATTCGCCATCGCCAAATTCTACCTATCGCCTAGTTTTTGGCCGCACGATTTAATGCAACGACTTCGTCAGATGACAATGAGCGCCACTTTCCCGGAGCGAGAGTTCGGTCGGTCACCGAGCCGATTCGAACCCGAACCAGACGCTCGACGGGATGCCCGACCGCATCGCACATTCTTCGGATTTGGCGATTTCGTCCCTCATGAATGACGAAGCGCAACAACCCCGGTTGTATCTGGCCGACCGACGCAGGTGCGGTCAAGCCGTCTTCCAGCTCAACACCTTCTCGCAGTCGCTTCAGCGCTGGCTCGCCGACGCTTTCTTTCGGACACTCGACATGCACGAGATATTCTTTCTCGACGCCGAAACTCGGATGCGTCAAACGATGCGCCAACTCGCCGTCGTTAGTCAATATCAAAAGACCTTCCGAATCGGCGTCGAGTCGACCGACGGCAAAAACACGGGGCTCGCTTGGCACGAGTTCGATCACGGTCTGCCGCCCATGAGTATCTTTTGCAGTCGTGATCACGCCGACGGGTTTGTTCAACAAATAGTAAACGAGCGACGGCGAGACCCCGACATAGACACCGTCGACTTCGACGCGATCATTGTCGACGTCCACCCGACAACCCAGGATCGCCGTGTTGCCGTTGACCGTGACGCGGCCCGCTTCGATCAGCGTCTCGCATTCTCGGCGGGAGCCCCAACCCGCTTTGGCTAAAACTTTTTGTAGTCGCTCGCCGTCACTGTTCGTCGGGAACGACACGCAGACTTCTCTCGAGGGTTTCGACGACGCTCGCATCGGGAATGAAATCGGCGATGCTGGGCAGATCGTCGAGCGAGGCGATACCGAGGCGCTCGAGAAACAGCGGCGTGGTGCCGAACAGCACCGCCTGGCCTGGTCCGTCGTCACGCGAGACCTCGGTTATGTAACCGCGGGCCTGCAGGGTGCGCATCACCGCCTCGGGGTCGACACCGCGAATCGCGGCGATTTGTGTGCGTGAGAGAGGTTGCTTGTAGGCGATGATCGCCAAAGTTTCGAGAGCAGCCGAAGAGACTCTCGCGTGCTGACCGTCGAGCACGAAACGTTCGACATATGGGGCAAGTTCGGGATGCGACTGAAATCGATAGCCGCCAGCGACTTTCACTAGTTGAAAGCCATGACCCGCGGCCTCGTAGGTCGTAGCCAGACGATCACACAGCGCCTCGACGGTCGACTGTGATATCTCGAGCAGTTGCGCCAATAGAGCCGGGGCGACCGGCTCCATCGCAACCAACAGGATCGCCTCGAGTGCTCGCACGATTTCCGGGTCGAGATTGCCTTCTTCAGCAGACATGGTCATCCCTCGTAGTTGTCGATTGCGATCGATTCATCTTCAACGCCCAACCAGACGACTTCAATGTCACCGAAGCGCTCGACCTGGTCGAGATCGACACGACCCTGTTTGAAAAGTTCAAGAATCGCCAAGAATCGCACCACTATTTCGATCCGGTCGCCAATACCCACGACCAATTCACGAAAAGTCGAACGTCCCGCGCTTCGCATTTGATCAACCACGGTCACGATCGCGTCGGCGACGCTCGCTCGGATCGGCGCGACATGCTCGAGGCCGATGACTTTCGGCGCCTTCGGAGCGGTTGCTCGCAAGAAGGCCCGCTGCACACGCAACGGGCTGACACCTTCGAGCAAATCCGGCATCAGACTGGCGAAACGCTCGTCGGGCCCGGCCACCCTTGGAAAACTCAGGTCTGCCCTGCCGACCAAATCGTTGAACACGGTGGCGACATCTTTGAACGTTTTGCAATCAAGCAGTCGGGCCAGCAACAAATCACGCTCTTCCCAGAGGGCCAATTCGTCGTCGAGGTCGCCGTCATTTTTGCCTGGCAACAATCTTCGGGTTTTCAGTTCGATCAGTGTCGCTGCGATAAGCAAGAACTCGGTGGCGACGTCGAGGTCCATGTTCTGCATCTTCGAGACCTCTTCGAGATACGCCCCGACGATGTTCGACAACGAAATCTCGTGTATGTCGACCTCTTCTTTGAGAATCAGGTGAAGCAGCAGTTCGAATGGTCCTGCGAAAGTCGGCGTGGAGACTGCGTATTTCATCTCTAGCGAGATTACCTCCCCGTCGCGACCTAAGTCGGCAAGTAAGGTTGTCGCGTGACTCGCGTTTTGTCGTGCATTCAACCCACCGGCGAGGTTCATCTCGGCAACTATTTGGGTGCCCTGAGAAACTGGGTCGAAGGACAGGACAAAGCCGACGTTTTTCACGGCATCGTCGACCTGCATGCGCTGACCGTCACCGAAAAACCGGGCGTCATCGGCGTGAATACTCTGCAACTTGCGGCGATGCTTTTTGCCGTCGGTTTGAACCCGGATGTGGCGACGGTTTTCGTGCAGAGCCATATCGCCGCCCACAGCCAACTCAGTTGGATCATGGAGTGCACGGTGTCTTTCGGCGAACTGAGCCGCATGACACAATTCAAGGACAAGTCGGCCAAGCGAGAGGCCGAATTCGTCTCGGCTGGCCTGTTCACATACCCCGCCCTTCAGGCCGCCGACATTTTGCTCTACGACGCCGACGAGGTGCCCGTTGGCGACGACCAGCGGCAACACATCGAGATCACCCGCGATATCGCGATCAGGTTCAACCATCGATTCGGGGAGACTTTCGTGATCCCAAAGGCGGTGACGCCAAAAAGCGGCGCCCGCGTGATGGACCTGCAGAACCCGACTGCCAAGATGTCGAAGTCGGGCGACGATGACTCCGGCGTCATTTACCTGCTCGACCCACCGAAAACGATAGAAAAAAAATTCAAGCGCGCGGTCACCGACAGCGATACAGACGTGGTCTACGACCGCGAGCGAAAGCCCGGCGTCAGCAACCTGCTAGAGATTCTTGCTGCGGCGACAATGACCAGCCCCCAACAGGCGGCCGAGAAATATTCTCGTTATGGCGACTTAAAGATGGGCAGCGCCGAGGCGGTTATCGCGATGCTCGAGCCGATTCAACGCCGCTATCAACAACTACTGCAAGACAAGGCCGAGTTGATGCGACTTGTGCACAAAGGCAACTCGAGGGCCGAGGCTGTAGCGGCAAAGACGCTTGCACGGGCCCAAGACGCGATCGGTTTCCTCGGCAAGACCTGAAACAACAGGCATTAGACGGGCGCAAAACGATTCAGATTTTGTCGGCACGACGCAAAGCCGCCAAAGTATTTGCCATCGACGAGGTTGGGTCGGAATCCGCAGAAAAATCTGCGCCCACCAAACGGTAAGTCTGTTCTTCGCTGCCGATTTTTTTCAACATCGTCGCACCAATGCGCTCATGATCGTGATACGCGGCGAGTCTCGCGTTTCTCGGGCCGATAATCGTCGCCACGACGCGCATCAAAATGCCGAGATCGCTCTGCAATTTGCCGACATCGTGCAGCAAAACCGCTCGGCGTTCGGCGACCGACGCTTGTGGCAACAGGGCGCTGAACCGCGCCAAAACTTTGAGACTATGTCGCTTGTCGCCGAGGCGCATCGACGACCAAAGCGCAAACTCGGGTTCTGATAAAACAGATTTAGCAGTAACGATCTGTTTTTGATGCAGTGGTCGAAAATCTAATGCGTAAAAAAATCTCTTTGTCAGGTGTACCAGGTCGATCTTCATTTGAGTTTGGCTCGTGGATGCGACTCTCGGTACATCTCATATAGCACCTCATTTTCGACCCGTGTGTAGATCTGTGTCGTGCTGACCGATGCATGCCCGAGAAGTTCCTGAACCACCCGCAAATCGGCCCCATGCACCAACATATGTGTCGCGCATGAGTGGCGCAGCGCGTGGGGTGAGATTTCGGTGATGCCGCCGAGTTTGGCATATTTGCGAACGATGTTGAAAACGCCTTGTCGCGAGAGCCGCGTGCCGTGCACCCCGAGGAAAACCGCGTCGCTATCTTCGCGACTGTTCCACTGCTGTGGCACCAATGCGGGTCTACCCCCGAGATCGAAATAGTCGCGCAGGGCGTCGTGGCACGGTCCTCCGAAGGGCACTATCCGCTCCTTGGCCCCCTTGCCAAAAAGTCGCACCAATGAATCTTGCATGTCGATGTCGCTCATCGAGAGATTGCAAACTTCGGCGACGCGCGCTCCCGTGGCGTACAAAAACTCGAGCACGGCGCGATCGCGTCGTGCGAGCGAGTCGACACCCCGCACCGATGACAGCAACAGCGCAACCTCGTGTTCTGAAATCGCCTTGGGCAAACTGCTTGGTACTTTGACCCCGTCGACCAACGCGGCGGGGTTGTCGGGTCTGATCCCCTCTTGACTGAGATATCGATAAAACATTCGCACGGCCGCAAATTTTCTCGCTACCGACTTGGGTGCTTTGCCGCTTTTGCGCAGATGGGCGACGAATCTTTCAATGTGCGCGGGCGTGGCCGAAAGCAGGGTGACACCTTGGGCTTTCAGCCACGAGATAAATGTTCGAATATCGCGTTGGTAGGCCGAAAGAGTGTTCGCAGAACGACCTTGTTCGACTCGCATCCAGGTCATGAATGATTCGAGCGGGTCGGATGCCATCGCGCGGTTTCGCTTTGAAGAACCTATAACGACCTATAGATACGAACCGAAAAACTGGGCGACCATCAACAGACCAATCACCGTCTTGCCGTCGGTGATCTGACCCGTTTTGGTCATTGCGAGCGCGTCTTGAAACTTGATTTGTTCGATCGTCATGAATTGCTCCTCTGGACCATGACGATCGGTCTTGGTGGCGTACAGATCGGTGGCTAAAAAAAGTCGCACGATCGAATTGCTGATGCCGGGTGCCGACTCGTGGCTGCCGAGGCTGACCAGCGTCTTGGCGCCAAAACCCGCCTCTTCCTCCAATTCTCGACGGGCGGTAATGGTTGGATCCTCTCCTTCTTGGTCTCGCATGCCAGCGGGAATCTCGAGGGTGTGTCTCTGAAACGGCGGGCGATATTGACGCACGAGCAAGACGCTTCGTTCACCGGGTTCACCGAGCAGAGCCACCACCCCGACTGCGCCAGGCGATTTGACGAACGTACGGGTGAACTCTGAGCCCACGGGATCTCGAAAATTGGCTTGCACCAGCGACCATGCCGCCCACTCGTGAACGGTTTTTTGCCGTTTCAGTTCGAAGTCTGCCGTCATCGCGACGAACCGAAACTTATCGAACTACTGATTTCGACGATGGCTCTTTGACCTCGATCGGAAGTTGCGCGAGTCTTTGCACTCGATATTTCAAAGCCGCCCCGACCAGTTCACGAAACAGCGGATGCGGTCGGTCTGGGCGGCTCTTGAACTCGGGGTGGGCCTGCGTGCCGACCCAGAACGGATGATTCTCAAGTTCGACGAACTCGACCAACCGCTTGTCAGGCGATGTGCCGCTGCACAACAGACCCGCGTCCTCGATTCGAGCCCGATAATTCGAATTGAATTCGTAGCGATGGCGATGGCGCTCGCTGACCACGGCCTCGCCATAGGCGTTGGCGACTTTGGTGCCCGGCGTAAGAACCGCGTAGTAGGCGCCCAGACGCATCGTGCCGCCCTTTTCGGTGACTTCGCGTTGGTCGTTCATCAGGTCGATTACCGGGTGAGGTGTCGTGGCGTTGAACTCGGTCGAATTCGCGTCGGCGAGGCCGACGACATTGCGCGCGAATTCGACGGTCATCACTTGCATGCCAAGGCACAGGCCAAGGCAGGGCACCTGGTTTTCGCGAGCGTATTCTGCGGCGCGGATCTTGCCCTCGATGCCCCGCGGCCCGAAGCCGCCCGGAATGACGATGCCGTCGAGCGAACCGATGGCCTCGTCGGCGAGCAGACCTTCGACGTCTTCGGCCTGAATCCAGACGACCTCGATCTGCGCACCGTGATGAAAACCGGCGTGCTTCAAACTCTCGATCACCGACAAGTAGGCGTCATGCAGGTCGACATATTTACCGATCAACCCGATGCGCACGGGCGAGACCGACGCCTCGATACGCGCGACCAACTGGCGCCAGTGACTGAGATCGATCGGCGCGTCGATGCGCAGCACGTCGCAGATCACCGAGTCGAGACCTTCCGCATGAAAAATCAACGGCAGTTCGTAAATATTTTTGACGTCGACCGCGTTTATCACGGCACGGTTGTCGACGTCGCATTGGTTCGAGATCTTGCGCTTCAAAGATTCGCTGAGCGGCTCGTCGCTGCGACATACGATCACGTCGGGTTGAATGCCGCGACTGCGCAACTCGGTGACGCTGTGCTGGGTCGGTTTGGATTTTTGCTCGCCGCTGGGGCCGATGAACGGCACGAGCGTGACATGCACATAACAAACATTGTCGCGACCCACCTCGTTGCGAAATTGTCGAATGGCCTCGAGGAACGGCAAGATCTCGATGTCGCCCACCGTGCCACCCACCTCGGTGATGACGACATCGACGTCATCGTTCACGAGCCGCCTGATTCTTCGTTTGATTTCATCCGTGACATGAGGGATGACCTGAACCGTTCGACCGAGATAGTCGCCGCGACGTTCGGCGGCCAAAACCGCCTGATAGATCGAACCGGTCGTCGCGTTCGACGCCCGGGTCAAGGGTTCGTCGATAAATCGCTCGTAGTGGCCCAAATCAAGATCGGTTTCTCCCCCGTCGTCGGTTACGAAAACTTCGCCATGCTCAAACGGGTTCATCGTGCCCGGGTCGACGTTGATGTAGGGGTCGAGTTTTTGCATCGTCACGCGAAGTCCGCGCATTTTCAACAGACGACCCAACGAGGACGCCGTCAATCCTTTGCCGAGACCGCTGGCCACACCGCCCGTAACAAACACGTGCTTTGGCACTTCGGGCTCCCGTCTATCGATGCTGAGTGTGGCGAACCACAGTGACTATGACGGAATTAAAGTATATACGAATTTTCAGCCGCGACGCTTTTTCGCTCCTGAAGCGAGCAACAAATCTCGCGCATGTTCGATTGCCGAATCTTTGGCGACCCCGCCCGACAACATTCGGGCGATTTCGGCGACCCGGTCTTCGCCGTCAAGTCGTGTCGCCACGGCAAATGTCTGTTTTGCGCGCACAGTTTTGACCACGTTCACCTGTGTCGACGCCGCGGCGGCCACCTGGGCAAGGTGGGTGACGACCAGAACCTGGTGACGCTGACCCAGATCGGCCAGGGCCTTTGCCACCGCGACGGCTGCGGTGCCACCGATGCCCGCGTCGACCTCGTCGAACACCAGCGTGCCGGGGGCTTGGGTCAGAACGAGGCGCAGAGCCAGCATGGTGCGCGCCAACTCGCCCCCAGAGGCGACTTTGGTCAACGGCAACATCGGCGAGCCGGGGTTTGCCGAAAGCAAGACGACCACTTCGTCGCCCGGGTCGTCACCCACCGTGACAGCCAACGAGGCGTTGTTCATCGCCAGTGTCTTCAGATGACCCTCAACCGCGGCAGCCAACTTTGGGGCGGCGGTTCGGCGCTGCTGACCGATCGCCTTTTCGACCTTTGCCAGTTCGGCCAGGGCGCTTTTGCGTTCGGCATCGAGTTGCGCCGCCCGCTGCTCGAACCCCTGTAAATCGCCGAGTCTTGCAGACGCTTCATTCAAATAGGCGATGACGTCGGCGAGAGTTTCACCGTATTTGCGCCGCAGGTCGACCAACAATTGACGGCGTTTGCGAATTTCTTCGAGTCGTTCAGGGTCTTCTTCGGTCGCCTCGGCCTTGGCGCGAAGTTCGCTTGCCGCGTCGCTAAGTTCTTGTTGCAGCAGGCGCAGGCGACTTGCAAGGTCGCCAAGGGCTTCACGGTGCCCCAAAGCGGCAATGGACTGGGCCAAACCGTCGCCCGCCCCGCCTTCGTCGGACAGGGCGGCATTTGCTGACCAAAGCGCTTCGCGATGCGCGACTGCGTCGGCCAAAAGGTCTTCTTCGCGCTCGAGCGACTGATCTTCATCGGGGTCGTCAAGAGCGGCTGTCGAAATCTCTTCGACCTGGAACTCGAGAAGGTCAATTTCGCGGGCACGAGCCCGCTCGTCGCCGCCGATCGCGGCCAAGTTAGCGTCGATCTCGGTCAATCGGGCGCGCGCGGCACGCAACGGCGCCAAATCGACGTCGGCGAAAGTGTCGAGGGCATTTCGCTGCGCGGCCTGCCCGAGCAGGCTCTGGTGGGCATGTTGACCGTGCAAATCGACGAGCGCGGCGCCATGCTCGGCCAAGTTGGCGACCGTCGCCAACCGACCATTTACATATGCACGCGATCTGCCGTCGAGCGGTATGACCCTGGCGAGCACCACCTCGCCATCTTTTTCTGTGAAACGACCCTCGACCCGGGCCTCGGTGGCGCCTGGCCGAATGATGCTCGCGTCGGCTCGACCCCCCACAAGAAGGCTGATCGCCTCGACCAGCATTGTTTTGCCGGCGCCGGTCTCGCCGGTGAGCGCAGTCAGGCCGTTCGCGAAGACGATTTCAAGTTTTTCAATTACACCAAGGTTTTCGATGTGCAGCTCACTGAGCACTACTCGTCACCCAGCCCGAACTTCGCCCTGACGATCTGGTGAAATTTTGGCGAGGAGAAGCGAATGAAGTTCGCCGCGCAGCTGTCGGCCTCATAACTGACCACGTCGCCCTGCTCGAGGCTTGCCACATGGCGACCGTCGATCGCCAACTCGGCTGGACGCGTGCCCACCACCTGCATGCTCAGCATCTCGGTTGGGGCGAGCACCAAACTTCGATCAAACAACATGTGCGGCGAGACCGGCGTGAGCAAAATCGCTTTGTGGCGAGGCGAAACGACAGGACCGCGGGCAGACATCGAATAAGCAGTTGACCCGGTGGGTGTCGCAACGATCACGCCGTCGGCCGAATATCGGGCGAAAACCTCGTGATTGATCGTCACATCGAGCCAAACGGTGTGCCCAGATTGCTGGCGCTCGATCACCGCCTCGTTCAACGCCCGCCATGAGGTCGACTTGCCGCTCGACTTCGACTTGAGTGTCACCGACAACATCATCCGCTCGTCTAAGACGACTTGATCGTGGGTGGTGCGGTTGATCCATTGCTCGAGGCGTTGCAAAATCTCGGAAGGCTCGATCTCGGTGAGATAACCGAGCGTGCCCATGTTGACGCCGAAAATCGGCACGGGCGCACCACCCAGAAGTTCGACCGACCGCAGAATCGTTCCGTCGCCGCCCAGGCTGATCAACAAATCTGCATCTTGTGCAGAACGTTCGACACCAAGGTCTGGCAAACCGACCGCATTCGCATCGGACACGGGCATCCAGACATGGTGACCGTTCTTTTTCAGCCACGACTGGGTCGTGCGAATCAACGGCACGACCTCGGGTCGCGTGTGATGCGCGACGATCACGACGTTCAGCGCATCTGCCATATCTATCAATCTATTGAGTCGATGGCTCGACTCTGGCGCATTTTGCCACGAGCAAAAACTCTTGGTTGCCGTCATGACCGAGAATCGGTGAAGGTTTGACTCCCTCGACACGGCACTCGGCCGACTCGACCAGTCGCGTCACCTCGTCACAAACCCGCTGATGAACGCCAGAATCTGAGATGACTCCCCCACCGCGGTCGGCTTCGGCTTTGCTGGCCTCGAACTGCGGCTTGATCAATAGCACCAAAACCGAGCCGTTTCGCAGCGCCGTGAGGATCGACTCGAGCACTTCGCGAATCGAGATAAACGAAAGATCGACGACGGCGATGTCGAACAGATCTGCAAAACGCGGGTCGTTCGCCCGAACGAGTTGGCCGATATCGCGCGCATTCAACTTTTCGACCACCGTCACCCTCGGGTCTGCGGCGATTTTTTCGTGCAGAAGATTCTTGCCGACATCTATTGCCAGAACCGTCCGCGCACCATGTTGCAGGGCGCAATCTGTGAAACCGCCCGTCGATGCGCCGACATCGATAACACTTTTACCCTTGAAATCGAGCCCAAACTCTTTTATTGCCGACTCAAGTTTCACCCCACCGCGACCGATGTATCGAGGCTTGACCCTGATTGCGAGCTCATCTTCGGGCGCGACCAGGTGAGCGTACGTCGTGGCGATCGCACCGTTGACCGTGACTATTCGCTCGTCGATCGCCGCCATCGCCTCGGCGATCGAACCACAAAGCGACTTTTCGACAAGCGCATCGTCGATTCGGATGCGCTTCAAACCGCGACACCCAGGTGCGCGGCGAATTCAGGCAGATCCTTGACGATCAAGGCGAAGTTGTTCGCGACTTGCAGTCGTTTTGCCTCGGCCGGCGACGAGACACCCGAGGTGACCAGGGCGAATTTTGCGCCGATTGTCTCGGCGAATACGCCGTCGGTCGAATAGCGATCGCCGAGCATCCAACAGTTTTCGAGACTGGCCATTTTGAGCGTGCGTCGAACCAGTTCACCCATCGGAGCGTTCGGCTTGCCGGCCACAACAGGCTCGACACCGCTGGCCGTGGCGACCGCGGCCAAGATCGATCCGCCACCAGGTATCAAACCTTCGTTGGTCGGATATGTCGCGTCGCTATTCGTGCCGATCAGCATCGCGCCGTTTCGCACCGCGCGAGACGCGCGTTGCAGCGACTCGAAGTCGAACGTACGGTGAAAGCCGACGACGACCGCGTCGATGCCTTGATCTGTCGTCAATTGATCGGCTTTGCTCGAACGGTCATCTGAGCGCGCGACAACAAGTGCGCCGACGCTGGTCACCGCCTCGACCACGCCCGGACCGCCGGCGACCATTACGCGCTGACCTGGTTGCAACAATGTGGCGGCCGCGCCAGATGCGGTCAACACATCACCCACCGCCGGGATGCCAATCGAGGCGAGGGTTTCTTGTTGAGATTCGACAGTAGAAGACGAGTTGTTCGTCACGAACAGAACTCGATGACCCGCCTTGCGCAACGCGGCTATCGCTTCGACGGCGCCCGGTATCGGCTGATGCGACAACCACACCACCCCGTCGAGGTCGCAGAGAATCGGTGCTGGTGAATTATTTGTCAAAACAGGCATTCGTGTGTTGTCGTTTACTGGTCGCTACTGACACCCTTTAAGTGTGCCTTTGTTCGAGCCATTCCACGCGCTTCGCTATTCACCGACGGTGAACTTGGCCGACGTTTGCGCCCAACCGTATGACGTGCAGAGCAACGCAGACCGCGAGACGTATGCCCGACGCAGTAAGCACAACATCGTGCATCTTGACTTACCGATTGGCGACGACCCCTATCGACGAGCCGGCGAAAATCTCGAAAAGTGGAAGGATGACAAAACATTGATTGTCGACGAGGCACCAAGCTTCACGATCTATCGCATGAGTTTTGTCGATAGTGCGGGCGTGAGTCGACGAACAACCGGCGTGATCGGCGCCCTACGCATTGAGCCGGCGGATTCGAAAGAGGTGATGCCGCACGAGCAGACAACACCCAAGGCGAAAACAGATCGGCTCGAACTGACTCGAGCGACCCGCGCCAACTTGTCGCCGATTTGGG